>OGZP01001016.1_pt1 | contig 22215 bp, 19 predicted proteins | sample 1576811 | NCBI WGS metagenome assembly OGZP01 (sample SAMEA3541553, study PRJEB24748) | human gut metagenome | biome: human gut; feature: human-associated habitat; material: faeces | place: China | collected 2012
TCCGGTAAAAAGTGCACAACAGATGTTTGAAGCAGTCAAAGAAGAGGCTGCGGATGCAGATATTGTGATTATGGCTGCAGCAGTAGCAGATTATCGTCCGAGTGAAGTTTATGATCAGAAAGTCAAAAAATCCGATGCTGAGATGAGCATTGCCCTTACCCGCACACAGGACATTTTAAAATATCTTGGGGAAAACAGAACCGCAAAAACATTTTTATGTGGATTTTCCATGGAAACGGAACACGTTGTAAAGAATTCCCGCAAAAAACTGGAAAAGAAAAATCTGGATATGATCGTTGCAAATAACTTAAAAACAGCAGGAGCCGGATTTGGCACAGACACCAACGTGATCACGATCATCACAAAAGACAGTGAGCAGGCATTTGACCTGATGAGCAAGGCACAGGCAGCAGACTGTATTCTGGATGCCATCTGTGAGCAAAAAAATCAGAATCCTCTTTTGGCAGATGCTATGGAGTGCAGACTGCACAGCAATTCTGTCAGGTAAATGTCAGCAAAGCTGACCGGAATCGCGTGTCAGGTCTCACATGCGTTCATGAGCAAGTAGCGAAGCGGATTGTGAATGTCCGCTTTACTATTACGATCAAATAGAAAAAGAGGGAATCAGAATGAAAGAATATGAAACAGTCTGGGAAATTTTTAATGAATGTGCGAATAATCAGATGCGGGATGTCTTTATCGATGAGATCTGCACAGATGATCCGGAAAAGTTTGTGCTGGATAAATTCAAGGGAAAAGAAGTAAGCTGTGAAAAAAGTGTTCTTCCGGATGGGAGCATTGTGTTTGATATTATGACTTCCGGAATTCGACAGAGATATACGTTTACGGAGATTTGAAGTCTATCTATTAGAAATAATTTCGTGGATCTGTGCAGATGGTAAAGGTACGAAACCACTATGGTTTTGGATAGCAGGTTGTAATCCTTGAAAAAATGCGTTATAGTTAGCTGGTAATTCCATTGAGAAGGATTCTCCATGGTTTTTTGTATGATGACTGTAAAAACAGTTACGATAAGGATAAATTTGTATGAGGAGGTTTGAAAATGGCTGAGAAACAATGCAGCAGCAGCGGCTGTACCAAAGAAAGCTGCGAGGGATGTCCATCTAAAAATAAACCGACAAGTTTTCAGGTGGCTTCCAATGAATATACAAAGGTGAAACATGTGATCGGCGTTGTCAGCGGAAAAGGCGGCGTCGGTAAATCTATGGTAACGGCATCTCTGGCGAACCTGATGGCAGAAAAGGGCTATCGTGTCGGTATTCTGGATGCAGATATCACAGGACCGTCCATTCCGAAAATGTATGGACTGCACGGACCGGCTCAGGCGGACGATAATGGTATTTATCCGCCGCTGGCAGAAAATGATATCAAAGTTATGTCTATCAATCTGCTGATGCCGGATGAAGAAGCACCGGTTATCTGGAGAGGACCGGTTATTTCCGGTATGGTTAAACAGTTCTGGACAGATGTGATCTGGGGCGAACTGGACTATCTGTTCGTGGACATGCCACCGGGAACCGGAGATGTACCTCTGACCGTATTTCAGTCGCTGCCGCTGGATGGTATCGTGATCGTATCCTCACCGCAGGATCTTGTTCAGATGATCGTAAAGAAAGCATACCATATGGCAAAAAGCATGAATGTGCCGATCCTTGGTATTGTGGAAAACTACAGCTATCTGGTATGTCCGGACTGCGGAAAGAAGATTTCTGTATTCGGTGAAAGCCATATCGAAGAAATTGCAGGCAAAATGGATCTTAAGGTACTTGGAAAGATGCCGATCGATCCGTCCCTGGCAGAACTTTCTGATAAAGGTGATTTTGCAAAAGCAGAAAACAAATATCTGACGGATGCATTTGAAGTACTGCATCAGCTGGATCGTGTGAAAAAAGAAGAGGAGTAGGTTCCAGGGTCTTTCACCCACCTATGAGCAAGCTCATATGGTTTTAGACCTTTTGACCCTGGCATCATCATATTATAAAAGCAGCAAATGCATAAGAAAATTTCTTATGCATTTGCTGCTTTTTGATTCTGCAACATTTATTCTTAAACGTTTGCAGGTGCACAGGTTTTGTAAATGTTCTTCTTGGAGTTTTTTGACAAAAACCAGAAAATATGTTCGGATTTCCAGCACTTTACACTTGCATTTTGCAGAAAGCTATGCTATAATACGAACAAATATTCGAGAACGTAAGTTCGAGAAAGGGCGGAAGATGGTAATACAGGAAAATCTTGGGATTCTTGATAAACTGAAAATTTTAAGTGATGCAGCGAAGTATGATGTGGCCTGCACATCAAGCGGGACCAAACGAAAGGGCAGCGGCACAGGAATCGGGAATTGTGTGGAAGCCGGTATCTGTCACAGCTTTTCGGCGGATGGCAGATGTATTTCTCTTTTGAAAATTCTGCTGACCAACGAGTGTGTCTATGACTGCAAGTACTGTATCAACCGATGCAGTAACGATGTGCCGCGTGCCACATTTACGCCGGAAGAGGTCTGTCAGCTGACGATCGAGTTTTACCGGCGTAATTATATAGAAGGATTATTTTTAAGTTCCGGTGTACTGCAAAATCCGAACTACACGATGGAGCTTCTTTATCAGACACTCTGTCTGCTTCGTACGAAGTACCGTTTTGAAGGATATATCCATGTAAAAGCGATTCCGGGGGCTTCGCCGGTTCTGATTGAAAAGACCGGTTATCTGGCGGACAGGATGAGTGTCAATCTGGAGCTTCCGACAGCGGAAGGACTGAAAAAGCTGGCACCGCACAAGAGCCGCAGGACGATCCTTGCACCGATGCGGCAGATCCAGACCATGCGGCAGGAAAATCAGTATGATCTGACGGTATATCGCCGGAGTTCGCGGTTTGTGCCGGCAGGACAGAGTACGCAGATGATCATCGGTGCGACCCCGGAGAATGATCTGCAGATCATTTCGGTTGCCGAGTCTCTCTATCAGAAGTTTCAGATTAAGAGAGTCTTTTATTCGGCGTTTGTTCAGGTAAATGAAGATGCAGCACTTCCGACACTGCCCGGTGGTCCTCCTCTTTTACGAGAGCACAGACTTTATCAGGCGGACTGGCTGATGCGGTTTTATGGATTTGAGGCAGGTGAGCTTCTCTCAGAAAAGCGTCCGAATTTCAATGTATTCTTAGATCCGAAGTGTGACTGGGCGATCGGCCATCTGGAGCAGTTTCCGGTGGAAGTTACCACCGCGGATTACCATACCCTTCTGCGTGTCCCGGGGATCGGAGTCAAGTCCGCAAAGCGGATCGTCCAGGCGAGAAGATATGGAAGTCTTTCTTTTGAAGGCCTGAAAAAGATGGGGGTTGTTTTAAAGAGAGCAATCTATTTTATCACCTGCAGCGGCAGGATGTACTATCCGGTCAGGCTGGAAGAGGATGCAATCGTCCGTAATCTGCTTGCTGGAGAGAAGCAGGATGCCCGTATGGAAGTGCCGAAATATCATCAGATGTCGCTTTTTGATGATACTATGCCATTTGCGGATCTGCCAAATATGAGGTGACCTATACTTTGTCAGGGACGTATTACAGGAGTACAAAACAGAGAATTATTTACAGGACATTTTTAAGCAAATCAAGTAAGTTCCCTGCTTCAATTGCGAAAAGCAATAAGCAGTGTGTGGACTTGCTGGTATCAGGAGGATGGATAGTATGACTGTATTTTTGTGCGAGGACAGTGTGTGCGGGATCCTGACCGGGGTTTATGATGCGTGGGACAGTAGACTGGGACATGCAAATGTAAAACTTGCCCTGAAAAAAGGATATCAGCCCGAGCTTTTTACAGACTGTCAGGAGGTGGGACCGGATGCAGAGAAGGCAGATAAGGTGCTTCGCACTCTGAATCGAAAAATGTACCTGGAAGATTTTGAAGCTCTCTATCAGGCTCTCCTCTCAGCAGATGATCAAAAAGCAGATGACATCTACAGAATGATTGTGCTGGCACTGCATACCGGGAAAAAGCTCATCCATGCACTGGAGCATCCGACCATCTTTCGCATTTTCCGGATGGCGAGAAAAACCGGGAGGGAGGCAGGGCACTGTTGTGAATTTCTGAGATTCCGGGAGCTGGAAAAGGGGATTCTGTTTTCTGTGATCGCACCGCAGGCACAGGTTCTGGCGTTGATCGGGGAGCATTTTGCAGACCGTTTTCCAATGGAGCATTTTATGATCTATGACAAGACGCATCAGGCGATGCTGGTGCATGAAGCAGGAAAGGAATGGGTAATCTGGGAACACATCGAAGCTTTCGATGAAACAAAACTGAAATTGTCCGATAACGAGAAAGAAATGAGCCGGGGATGGCAGATTTTCTTTGATACGATTGCGATTCAGGAACGAAAAAATGAAAAATTGCAGCAGCAGCTTCTGCCATTAAAATACCGCCCATATCAGACGGAACACCTTAAAAAAGAAGAAAAATGTGCACTTTTTTCCAAATAGAAGCGTTGTATCCTGTCAAAATGTTGCTTTTTTTGTTGTTTTTTACATAAAAAACGTAAAAAATCACATTGACAAATAAAGAGCTTGGTGTCATAATACGTGCAACGTAAAAACAAAGAGATTTTTCTTGCAGAGATTGCGGGAATGATTTCGAGACACAACATTTCGCAGAACAGGAGGATGCAGATTATGTTGGAAAAGAAAATCAAACTTACGGAATATGAAGAAGTCAAGGAATTTGTTCATGCCGCTGAAAAGTGTGATTTTGACATTGACGTATTTTATAACAGGATAATCATTGATGCCAAATCTATGCTGGGAGTGCTGAGTCTGGATTTGTCAAGAGAATTAACCGTAAAATATGGCGGTAAAAATAACGCTTTTGAAAATGTGTTATGTAAATACGCATGTGCATAAAGAAGAGCATATGATCTGAGATCATATTCCGATCATAAAAATGCTGCAGTACGAAGTGAGTCCAAAAGACAGAGCTTTGTCCTGCAGCAATTTTTTTGCAGAATCAGTATGGGAGGGAGTAAAGTGGAAAAGTTTCGGATATCGGTACGTTCGCTGGTGGAGTTTTTGCTGCACAGCGGCGACATTGACGGCGGAAAGGGCGGTATGGCAGATAAGGAAGCCATGCAGCTCGGAAGCCGGATACACAGGAAAATACAGGGCAGCATGGGAGCCGGATACCGACCGGAAGTTTCTCTGAAGGCCGAGATTGTAAAAGAAACGTTTACACTTTTCGTAGAAGGACGGGCAGACGGTATCCTGGAACAGGACGAGCAGATCACGGTGGATGAGATAAAAGGGGTGTACCGCAGTCTGGATGCTATGGAAAAGCCGGATCTACTGCATCTGGCACAGGCGAAGTGTTATGCGGCGATTTACGGAAGTGAGCAGAAACTGGATGTGATTTCGGTGCAGATGACATACTGCAATCTGGAAACAGAAGAGATTCGGCGTTTTGTGCAGGAGTTTTCAGTAAAAGAGCTGAAAAGCTGGTTTGATGAATTGACGGAGCAATACTGCAAGTGGTGTGAAATGCAGGTGAAATGGAAAACGTGTCGGCAGGAAAGCATCCATGCCTGTGTTTTTCCGTTTCCTTACCGGGAAGGGCAGAAACAGCTGGCGGCAGCTGTATACCGGACAATCGCACACAGGAAGAAACTCTTTATCCAGGCACCGACCGGTGTCGGCAAAACCATATCCACGGTCTTTCCAACGGTAAAAGCAGTCGGTGAAAATCTTGGTGAAAAGATTTTTTATCTGACGGCGAAGACGGTCACAAGGACCGTTGCAGAAGAAGCTTTTTCTGTTTTAAAAGGCAAAGGGCTTCGCTATAAAGTACTGACGCTGACAGCAAAAGAAAAGATCTGTCCACTGGAAGAGGCAAAATGCAATCCGATCGAATGTCCGTATGCGAAAGGGCATTATGACCGGGTGAACGAAGCAGTTTTTGAAATGCTGAATGAGACCGAGGTGTTTGACCGGGAAGCCATATGGAAACAGAGCGAAAAATGGAAAGTTTGCCCCTATGAGATGACGCTGGATCTTTCGATGTGGGTGGATGCCGTGATCTGTGACTATAATTATGTATTTGATCCGAATGCAAGGCTGAAGCGTTTTTTCGGGGACAATATAAAAGGAGAGTATCTGTTTCTGATCGATGAGGCACACAATCTGGTGGGTATAAACGTATTTTTGTGATTACATGGCACAATCTGGTGGAACGAGGACGGGAAATGTACAGTGCAAGTCTTTGCAAAGAGCGATTTCTTGAAATTCGCCGCCTGCTAAAAAGCAAAAGCAGAAAAATCAGCCGTACGCTGGAAAAATGCAACCGGGTTCTTCTGGAATGGAAGCGGGAATGCGAAGATTATCAGATACGAAAAAATATAAGTGAGCTGATCCTGCCGCTGATGAATCTCTGTGGTGAACTGGAAGATTTTCTGGAAGAGGAACCGGATGGAGAAGTGCATGAAAAATTGCTGGAATTTTATTTTGAAGTTTCTAAATTCCTGAATATTTATGATCTGGTGGATGATCATTATGTGATCTACACGTACTATGCACCGGACGGAAGTTTTTTAGTGCGTCTCTACTGTGTGGATACATCGGCAAACATCCAGAAATGTCTGGACAAAGCGAACGCAGCTGTCTTTTTCTCGGCAACGCTTCTTCCGGTGCAGTATTACATCAGTCTGCTGAGTGAGGCGAAGGACGATTATGCAATCTATGCCAGGTCTCCGTTTGATCCAAAAAACCGTGCTGTTCTGATCGGAACGGATGTCAGCAGCCGTTATACAAGAAGAGGTCAGGAAGAATATATGCGGATCGCAGCTTATATCAAACAGACGGTCATGCAGAAAAAGGGAAATTATCTGGCATTTTTTCCGTCCTATCGTATGCTTCAGGATGTGATGGCGTGTACCGGGCCGCAGCTGGATACCAGTATTCGCTGTATCTGCCAGACATCCGGAATGACTGAGGAGGAAAGAGAGGCATTTCTGCATGAATTTGAGCAGAAGCGAAAAGAGGACGAGGGACTTCTGGGATTCTGTGTGATGGGCGGGATTTTTGGAGAAGGGATCGACCTGAAAGAGGACAGTCTGATCGGAGCAATCATCGTCGGAACCGGTATTCCGCAAATCTGCCGGGAACGTGAGATTCTCAAACAGTATTATGATGGAAGAAACGAGGACGGTTTTGCCTATGCCTATCGCTATCCGGGGATGAACAAAGTTCTGCAGTCCGCGGGAAGAGTGATCCGCACCGCACAGGATCGGGGCGTAGTGCTGCTGCTTGACGAACGCTTTGCGAAAAGTGAATACCGGAAGATGTTTCCGAGAGAATGGGAGGAGTGTGAGTATTGCAGCCGAAGTAATGTAGCAGACAAACTCGGGCGTTTCTGGGAGCTTTCAGAATACGAGCACTAAAATACGACTTGTCAGAAAATCTGTCAGGTGATACAATAGCAGACAGGTAACTAACCAACCAATACAGAGCATGGAGGAACTTATGAGCAGCGTAAGAAGAGTATATGTGGAAAAGAAGCCGGCTTTTGCTGTACAGGCAAAGGATCTTAGGCATGAACTCCGTAAATATCTGGGAGTATCCGGACTGACCGGAGTCAGAGTACTGATTCGTTATGATGTGGAAAATATATCGGATGATGTTTTTGAAAAAGCATGCAAGACCGTTTTTGCAGAACCGCCGGTAGATACCCTTTACAAAGAAAGTTTCGAGATGGCAGAGAATGCACGCGTCTTTTCTGTAGAATTTCTTCCTGGACAGTTTGACCAGAGAGCAGATTCCGCAGTACAGTGTGTGAAATTCCTGAATGAAGAGGAAGAACCGGTGATCCGTTCTGCCACCACGTATGTGATCGAAGGCGAAGTGAGCAATGAAGAGTTCGAAGCTATCAAACATCACTGCATCAATCCGGTTGATTCCCGGGAAATCGGCATGGAAAAACCGGAAACGCTGGTTGCAAAATTTGAAGAGCCTGCAGATGTGGCGATCCTGGACGGATTTCAGGATATGCCGGAGGAAGAACTGAAGAAACGGTACGATTCTTTGAATCTTGCAATGACCTTCAAAGACTTTTTACATATCCAGAATTACTTCAAATCCGAAGAACACCGTGATCCATCCATGACCGAGATCCGTGTTCTGGATACCTACTGGTCTGATCACTGCCGTCATACAACATTCTCAACAGAACTGAAGAATGTTGCATTTACCGATGGATATTACCGTGAGCCGATCGAAGGCACCTATCAGAAATATCTGGCTGACCGTGCAGAGATCTTCAAAGGAAGAGACGATAAATTCGTATGTCTGATGGATCTGGCACTGATGGCAATGCGTAAACTCAAAAAAGAAGGAAAACTCGATGACCAGGAAGAATCCGATGAGATCAATGCCTGCAGTATCGTAGTTCCGGTTGAGATTGACGGAAAGACAGAAGAATGGCTGGTTAACTTTAAGAACGAAACACACAATCATCCGACCGAGATCGAACCTTTCGGTGGTGCGGCAACCTGTCTTGGCGGTGCAATCCGAGATCCGCTTTCCGGACGTACCTATGTATATCAGGCAATGCGTGTGACCGGTGCGGCGGATCCGACCGTTTCTGTTAAAGAAACACTCAAAGGTAAGCTCCCACAGAAAAAACTGGTACGTGAGGCAGCACACGGCTATAGTTCCTACGGTAACCAGATCGGTCTTGCAACCGGATATGTCAAAGAAATCTATCATCCGGATTACGTTGCAAAGAGAATGGAGATCGGAGCTGTTATGGGTGCCGCTCCGCGTAAAGATGTAAAGAGAATGACATCTGATCCGGGCGATATCATCATTCTGCTTGGCGGACGTACCGGCCGTGACGGTATCGGCGGTGCAACCGGTTCTTCCAAAGTCCACACCGAAGCTTCCATCGAAGTGTGCGGAGCAGAAGTACAGAAAGGAAATGCACCGACCGAACGTAAGATCCAGAGAATGTTCCGCCGTCCGGAAGTCAGCAGACTGATCAAAAAGTGTAACGACTTCGGTGCAGGCGGTGTATCCGTAGCAATCGGAGAATTAGCAGACGGACTGAACATCTACCTTGACAAAGTGCCGAAAAAATACGCAGGTCTTGACGGAACCGAGATCGCCATCTCCGAATCTCAGGAACGTATGGCTGTTGTCGTAGATCCGAAAGATGTTGAGGAATTCCTGAAATACGCAAACGAAGAAAACCTGGAAGCAGTAGAAGTGGCAGTTGTCACAGAATCCCCGCGTCTTGTCCTGATCTGGAGAGACAAAGAAATCGTAAATATTTCCAGAGCATTCCTGGATACAAACGGTGCACATCAGGAGACCGATGTAAAAGCAGAGATTCCTTCACAGGAAAATAAATATTTCACAAAACCGGAAGTAACAGATGTAAAAGAAAAATGGCTCTCCATGCTGGCTGATCTGAACTGCTGTTCACAGAAAGGTCTTGTGGAAATGTTTGACAGTTCCATCGGAGCAGGCTCTGTGCTGATGCCGTACGGCGGTAAATATCAGTTGACAGAGACACAGGCAATGGTTGCAAAACTTCCGGTACTGGAAGGCAAGACAGACACTGTAACGATGATGAGCTACGGCTTTGATCCGTATCTGTCAAGCTGGAGCCCGTATCATGGAGCAATCTACGCTGTGATCGAGTCCGTTTCACGTATCGTTGCAGGCGGCGGAGATTTCAGCAAGATCCGTTTCACTTTCCAGGAGTACTTCCGTCGTATGACCGAAGATCCGGCAAGATGGAGCCAGCCGTTCCTGGCACTGCTTGGTGCATACGATGCACAGCTCGGATTTGGACTGCCGTCCATCGGAGGAAAAGACAGTATGTCCGGAACCTTCAATGAGATCGATGTTCCGCCGACACTGGTATCTTTTGCTGTAGATGTGGCAAGTGACAAGACCATGATTACACCGGAACTGAAAAAAGCGGGAAACAAACTGGTTCTGCTGAAAATCGAGCGTGATGCTTATGATCTGCCGGATTATGAGAAGATCATGGATCAGTATCATAAATTCTTTGAAGATGTTAAAGCAGGCAGGATCGTATCTGCCTATGCACTGGACGGAAATGGTCTGGCAGCAGCACTCAGCAAGATGGCATTTGGTAACCACAAAGGTGTCAAGATCGATGCACAGGTAGCAAAAGAAGACCTCTTTGCAGCAGATTTCGGAAGCATCGTAGCAGAAGTACCGGCAGATAAAGTGGCAGAGCTTACGATCGCAGGCGTTGTGGTTGGTGAAGTAGAAGATGATGCAGTGCTTTCCTATGGGGATGTAAAAGTTACAATGGAAGAGGCTCTGACTGCATGGAAAGGTACGCTGGAGAAGGTATTTAAAACCGTATCCGGAGCAGAGAAAAACGACGGACCGGCACCGGAGAGCATAGAAGCACAGCAGGCAGCAGATGGCGGCACGATCGACGAGAACGGCTGCTATCATGCAGGAAGCGTTTATGTATGCAAACATAAAGTGGCAAAACCTCGCGTATTTATTCCGGTATTCCCAGGTACAAACTGCGAATACGACAGCACAAAGGCATTTGAACGTGCAGGTGCAGAAGTGGATGTCAAAGTATTCAAAAACCTGACAGCAGAAGATATCCGTGATTCTGTCAATATTTTTGCAAAAGCGATCGATCAGGCACAGATCATCATGTTCCCGGGCGGATTCTCAGCAGGTGATGAACCGGATGGTTCCGCAAAATTCTTCGCAACAGCATTCCAGAATGCAAAGATGAAAGAAGCCGTTACCAGACTTCTGGAAGAGAGGGACGGACTGGCCCTTGGTATCTGTAACGGATTCCAGGCACTGATCAAACTGGGACTGGTTCCTTACGGAAAGATCACCGGTCAGACACCGGATTCTCCGACACTGACCTACAACACCATCGGCCGCCATATTTCCAAGATGGTCTATACAAAAGTTGTGACAAACAAATCCCCATGGCTGGCACAGGCAGAGCTCGGAGCAACTTACTGCAGTCCGGCATCGCATGGCGAGGGACGTTTCGTGGCAAGCGAAGAATGGATCAAAAAACTCTATGAAAACGGCCAGATCGCAACACGTTACGTGGATGCAGACGGCAATGTTCAGCTTAACGACGAAGAATGGAATGTCAATGGTTCCTACTATGCAATCGAAGGTATCACAAGCCCGGACGGACGTGTGCTTGGTAAGATGGCTCATGCAGAGAGAAGAGGAGATTCCGTTGCGATCAATATCTTTGGCGAGCAGGATATGAAGATCTTTGAATCCGGAGTTGCTTACTTTAAATAAGATTTCAGATGATATAATGTAAGCGTCAAAAGTCTGAACTGCGATTGTGCCTGCCACAAATGAGCACTTTAGACTTATTGACACGCCGAACACCGAAAACGTGATAAAAAAGTTCCAGAAAGTGATATTGACTTTCTGGAACTTTTTTGATGCTGAGATGAAGAAAAAGTAATATCCATCATGTAAGCTTTGCACCAGGAACAGCAGAACGTTTTCCGGATTTTCAAAGAACAGCGATTTTCTGTCGACAGGATATGACACATTTTGCGAATATGGATTAAAAAAAAGAGTACAAAAAGCAGAGGATACGCAGAAAAAACGTTCGAAGTATCCATGCGTGTCACAGGTATAAAATGGGTTGAAATAGGTGAAATGCTGTAGTAAAGTTATGGCACGCACGACAAAAATCGAAAAAAGAAACGTGCGGCATGAGGGAGGAGAAAAAGTATGTATATTCAGGAAAAAGGTGCCAATCGTAATATCTGTCAGCAGGTCTGCTGTATCACTTTCGGAGAAACCAGTTCTGGTCCGGTGTTTGGAAATGAAATTGAAAAAAAGCGTTTCCTGGATATGCTCCTGAATGCGATACAGGATCTGAAGATCAATGTATATGCATATTGTGTGCTGGATTATGAGGCCTATATTCTCGCAACGGCAGATGGCAGAAAAAAGATCCGTCTGGCGATGCAGAAAACAAAGCAGCAGTTTCGGGAACATTACAGAAAGAGATTTCCGGAAAGCAAAGAAAAATTTCAGATCGAATATGAATGGCTGAAAGGATATGATATGAAACAGATCATGCAGCTTGGAATAGCATTCCATTTTCTGCCGGTAAGGTACAATTATGTGCAGATGCCGGAAGATTACTGGTGGACCAGCCTGAAAGAATACGAGTTGCGGTATCGTTCCGGAATCATAAGACCGGAAATTTTTTTAACCAAACTGGCTGGCAGCCAGAAACAGGCACTTCGAAAGATCAAAGCCCTGCACCGGCAGGCACAGCCAGAAGGGGAGAGACTCTATAGAGATGTTTCTATATATAAAAACGTTTCAGAAAAGAAAAAGTGACGCAAAAATGTGTAAAATGTAGAAAAAAAACAAAAAAACAAAAAATTAAAAAAAATTGAAAAAAGGTGTTGACATTTCACATCAATCCGTATTATAATAGCGAAGCAGTCAAGCGATGAACTGCAAAAGAAAAACGACATGGGATCTTAGCTCAGCTGGGAGAGCATCTGCCTTACAAGCAGAGGGTCACAGGTTCGAGCCCTGTAGGTCCCATGAAATTAAAAAGAATATGGCGGAATAGCTCAGTTGGCTAGAGCATACGGTTCATACCCGTAGTGTCGAGAGTTCGAATCTCCCTTCCGCTACTGTCGAAGCTCTGCAAAATGTTTGCAGAGCTTTTTCGTTATCATAATCACGGTCTGGTTATTGTAACTGTAAAAGTGTTTAAACAGTCAAAAGTAAGGAGAATGACAATGCGAGTTGGTATAGGTTACGATGTTCACAAACTGGTAGAAAACAGAGCACTGATTCTGGGCGGAGTTGAGATTCCATGGGAAAAAGGTCTGCTTGGACATTCTGACGCAGATGTGTTGCTGCATGCGATCATGGACGCACTGCTTGGTGCGGCTGCCCTTGGTGATATCGGAAAGCATTTCCCGGATACGGATCCGAAATACAAAGGCATTTCCAGTATCAAACTTCTGGAGCATGTCGGAGCACTGCTGGAAGAAAATGGTTATGCAGTAGAAAATATTGATGCGGTCGTGATCGCACAGAGACCAAAACTTTTGCCGTACATTCCGCAGATGGCGGAGAATATTGCAAAGACACTGGGCCTTGAGAAAAATCAGGTCAATGTAAAAGCAACGACAGAAGAAGGGCTTGGATTTACCGGAAGCGGAGAAGGGATTTCTTCCCAGGCGGTCTGCATGCTCTCATCTATAAGAGAGTGGAGCGTGATGGCGGCCTCATCCGAAGAAGGGTGTAAAAGTTGTGGAGGATGCCGTGGATAAGTGTGTAAAGAGACTTGGCATGGGGATAACTTCCGGAAAAGCAGCAAAAGCCGTGGAAAACCAGAGGGCAAGAAAACTTTACGAAGAAATTTTTGATGAGGACAGTCCGGCGTTTGTGGATTACTATTTTCGTGTAAAAGCAGCAGAAAATGAGATTTTTGTGGTGGAAAACGAGAAACAGGAGATTCTGGCAACTTTGCATTTAAATCCATATAAAATGATGTTCTGCGGTGAAAAGGTGAAGACCAATTATATCGTGGCAGTGGCAACGAGAGCCGACTGTCGTCATCAGGGCATGATGCGTTCGCTTTTACAGGCTTCCCTTCAGGAAATGTACCGGAGAGAAGAGACGTTTACTTGGCTGATGCCGGCCGCAGAAGCCATCTATCGTCCGTTTGGCTTTCGATTTATTTATGAAAAAAATAAAATGACTGTGACAGCGGATGTGCTGCAAAGAGCAGAAACGGATAAAAATTGGCAGATACATTCGGATCAGGAAGTTTCCGGGGACATTTTCTGTGAAGAAGCAAAAAAAGAGGATCTTGCAGAACTTGCGTGTTTTGCAGAAAAACAGCTTTCAAAGCTGGCAGAAGTTTATACCGTTCACGATATTGCTTATTTTGAGCAGCGGATGCAGGAAGTGGGATGCGAAGGGGGAAGCCTGATCCTGATCCGAAAAGAAAAAGAGATATGCGGCTATTTCCTGGCACTTAAAAAAGACAGAGAAGCCTGGGAGATTGTAGTGGAAGATGCCGTGCAAAAAAAAGCCTTTCCGGCAGTGCTTCACTGGTTTGGGGCAAGTGAGGAAAAGTGCACATTTACTGCATTCCCCCAAATATGGGAACAATATGCCCAAAGTGAAAACGTTCCGGCAATCATGGGACGGATCGTGCATCTGGAGCGTTTTGTTTGCTGCCTGAAAATAAAAAAAGAACAGGAATGGAAAATCAGGCTGACAGACAGTCTTATCCCGGAAAACAATGGATATTTCATTATAAAAACAGGAATCGAAGGAGGAAGCCTGATAAGAGTTGAAAACCTGTCAGAAAAAGAAAAGAAAATGTTCTGCAGCATGGATATCGGACAACTGACAGAAGAACTGTTCCGCCTGCCGGTATTTCTTAATGAAGTTGTCTGAAAATAACAGTGGCAAAATCGCTGCAAAGGGCGGTTTACCTTGACAAACCGCGAAATTTTGCATAGACTTAGAACAGATTTTCAGGTTTGGTATCCGGGGTCAAAACACGGGATATCAGGCTGTTAAGTTCGAAAAGAAAAGAGGAAAAACCATGAAAGTTTATAATACCTTATCCAAACAGAAAGAAGAATTTGTGCCGCTTCAGGAAGGTAAAGTCAGCATGTATGTATGCGGTCCTACTGTATACAATCTGATCCACATCGGAAATGCAAGACCGATGATCGTGTTTGATACCGTCAGACGTTACCTAGAGCATAAAGGTTATGAAGTAAATTATGTATCCAACTTTACCGATGTTGACGACAAGATCATTGCAAAGGCAAACGAAGAAGGCGTGACAGCAAAAGAGATTTCCGAGCGTTACATTGCAGAGTGCAAAAAGGATATGGCAGGCATGAATGTCAAACCGGCCACCACACATCCGCTGGCAACACAGGAAATTGACGGTATGATCGATATGATCTCCACGCTTATCGAGAAAGGGTATGCTTATAACGTAAACGGTACCGTATATTTCCGCACACGTCGTTTTGAAGAATATGGCAAACTTTCCCATAAAAACCTCGATGATCTGCGTTCCGGAAACCGTTCTCTTCTGGTAACCGGAGAAGATCAGAAAGAAGATCCGCTGGATTTTGTACTGTGGAAACCGAAAAAAGAAGGCGAGCCGTCCTGGCCGTCTCCGTGGAGCGACGGACGTCCTGGATGGCATATCGAGTGTTCCGTTATGGCGAAAAAATATCTGGGCGAAGAGATTGATATTCATGCAGGTGGAGAGGATCTGGTATTCCCACATCACGAGAATGAGATTGCACAGAGCGAATGCTGCAACGGCAAGATCTTTTCCAGATACTGGCTGCACAATGCGTTCTTAAATATTGATAACCGCAAAATGTCCAAATCCCTTGGTAATTTCTTTACCGTGCGTGAGATCAGTGAGAAATATGACCTCCAGGTACTGCGTTTCTTCATGCTCAGTGCACATTACAGAAGTCCGCTGAATTTCAGTGCTGATCTGATGGAGTCTGCAAAAACAGGACTTGCACGTATCTGTAATGCGGCAGACAGCCTGAAACATTATGCCGGAGCTGCAAAAGAGGCAGAGATGACGGCAGAAGAGATGACAGCACTGGAAGAAGCAAAGAACCTGGCAAAGAAATTTGATGATGCCATGGATGATGACTTCAATACCGCAGATGCCATTTCAGTTGTATTTGAGCTGGTTCGTCTTGCAAACAGCAATGTGAATGAAGATGGCACAAAAGCATTTGTACAGAGTCTTCTGGATGAACTTCTGGAGCTTGGCGATATCCTGGGACTTGTTTTCGAGACCAAAGAAGAGATCCTGGATGAAGAGATTGAAAAACTGATCGAAGAGCGTCAGGTGGCAAGAAAAGAGAGAAACTTCCAGAGAGCAGACGAGATCCGTGCAGAACTGCTGGAAAAAGGAATCGTTCTTGAGGACACAAGAGAAGGAGTAAAATGGAAAAGAGCATAGATTCTTTTGTAGAATACATGAAAGAAGAATTTCAGCTGGAAGATCAGGATCTGAGAACCTATTCCCCGCTGACACTGGCATACATAGGAGATTCTATTTTTGACCTGGTGATCCGCACACTTCTGGTCAAACATGGGAACTGTCCGCCGCAGAAGCTGCATGAGCGTGCATCAAAGCTCGTCAAAGCTTCTGCTCAGGCAGAGATGATCGAAAACCTGATGCCGGTATTGAGCGAAGAGGAAATCACGATATACAAACGCGGACGCAATGCAAAGTCTTACACAAAAGCAAAAAATGCAACGGTGGCAGATTACCGTAAAGCGACCGGACTGGAAGCCTTGATGGGATATCTTTATCTGAAAGAGGATACGAAACGTATCATCGAGCTGATAAAGACCGGTCTTGATATGGCAGAAAGTCAGAAAAAGAAAGGTCAGGAACAGGCATGAGATACGAAGAACTTACCATAGAAGGCAGAAATGCCGTGCTGGAAGCATTCCGCTCCGGCAAAACGATCGACAAACTGTTTGTACTGGACGGCTGTCAGGACGGTCCGGTGAGAACGATCCTGCGGGAAGCCAAAAAACATGATACGATTGTTCAGTTTGTGAAAAAAGAACGTCTGGATCAGCTTTCTCAGACGGGACATCATCAGGGCGTGATCGCAAGTGCGGCGGCCTATGAGTATGCAGAAATTTCTGATATTCTGCAGAACGCAAAAGACAAAGGCGAAGCACCGTTTATCATTTTCCTGGATAACATCGAAGATCCGCACAACTTAGGTGCGATCATTCGTACCGCAAACCTTGCAGGGGCACATGGCGTTGTGATCCCGAAAAGAAGAGCAGTCGGACTGACAGCAACCGTAGCCAGAGTCTCCGCAGGAGCATTGAACTACACACCGGTTGCAAAAGTAACCAACATCGGCAAGACGATCGAAGAACTGAAGGCGGAAGGTATGTGGTTTGTCTGTGCAGATATGGACGGAGAAATGATGTATAATCTCGATCTGAAAGGACCAATCGGTCTGGTGATCGGCAACGAAGGGGAAGGTGTCAGCAGGCTGGTAAAAGAAAAATGCGATTTTGTGGCTTCTATTCCGATGAAAGGGGATATCGATTCCCTGAATGCATCTGTGGCAGCAGGCGTCCTTGCATTTGAGATCGTCAGGCAGAGACTTCAGGGGTAGATGAACGGAACCACTTTTTTACGCAGAGAAACAATAAACGCCGCGCGATGAGTGAACAGCAGCAATAAAATGCAAAAACAGTATTGACAAAAGCAGATTCCTGTGATAATATAACTAACTGTAGCGGTCACGACCGCACAGGCTGCTGTGGCACAGGTGGTAGCGCACCTCATTGGTAGTGAGGAGGTCACGGGTCCGAGTCCCGTCAGCAGCTTAACAGAAAAAATACCGGAAATCCAGTAAGTCAGGGGTTTCCGGTATTTTTGTGTTCTGAAATATGTGTTTTTCTGGCATATAAAAAGCTTAAAGTAAATTGAAAAAACGTAAAACGTTGAGAAAGTGCAGTCAAAAGACAGTCAGAAAAATTTCATGCCAAAATGCAGTCAGAAGAATTTCTGGTTGCACCGCCTGTTAAAATGTGTTAATATCTTTCGGGGAAGCACAAATGTACACTATAGAAAGAGTATACAGCAAAAGATGCATATAGAAGAGACAGGAGGACTTTGAAGTGGAAGAAAAGAATCGATATTATGTGGTTACCAAGAAAGCGGTTCCGGAAGTACTTCTGAAAGTAGTAGAGGCGAAACGGCTGCTGGAGTCAGCGAAAGCGTCCACAGTACAGGAAGCAGCAGATATGGTCGGCATCAGCCGCAGCTCTTTTTATAAATATAAAGACGATATTTTTCCGTTTCATGACAATGCAAAAGGAAAAACGATCACGTTTATGATCCAGATGGATGATGAGACCGGACTTTTGTCGGATGTACTGCATATCGTGGCAGATTATCATGCCAATATCCTGACGATCCATCAGAGTATTCCGATCAACGGCATCGCATCTCTGACGCTCAGTGTGGAGATCCTCGCTACGACAGGAGATATATCGGCGATGATGCAGGATATTGAAATACAGTGCGGTGTACAGTACATCAAAATTTTAGCAAGAGAATAAAAAAGCAATTCTTTGGACAAAAGAACCAGAGATAAGCATAAAAGAAAACAACAGGAGGCTTAAAATGATCCAGATTGCAGTCTTAGGATATGGAACAGTAGGTTCCGGAGTGGTAGAAGTTATCAATACCAATCACAGCAGCATCAATAAAAAAGCAGGAGAAGAGATCAACATCAAATATGTGCTTGATCTTCGTGATTTCCCGGGAGATCCGATCCAGGAAAAAATCGTACATGATTTTGATGTTATTTTAAATGATCCGGAGATTAAAATTGTCGTTGAAGTTATGGGCGGTGTGGAGCCGGCGTATACTTTCACAAAAAAAGCACTGCTCGCAGGAAAGAGTGTCTGCACATCCAATAAAGAACTGGTGGCACGTCACGGTGCAGAGCTGCTTGAAATCGCAAGAGAAAGAAACATCAACTATCTGTTTGAGGCAAGCTGCGGCGGCGGTATTCCGATCATCCGTCCTTTGAATTCTTCTTTGACTGCAGATGAGATCGATGAGATCACCGGTATTCTGAACGGAACTACAAACTACATTCTTACAGAAATGGCGGAGAAAGGTTCTGATTTTGCAGATGTATTAAAAGAAGCACAGGATCTTGGATACGCAGAACGCAATCCGGAAGCAGACGTAGAAGGTTACGATGCATGCCGTAAGATCGCAATCCTTTCCTCTCTGGCATTTGGCAGACAGGTTGATTACGAAGATATCTATACAGAAGGTATCAGCAAGATCACGGCAACCGATATCAAGTATGCAAAAGCAATGGGACAGATGATCAAACTGCTGGCAGTCAGCCGTAAAGTTGACGGAAGCTTTTACGCAATGGTATCACCGGTGCTGGTTGGACCGTCCGATCCTCTGTACAGCGTAAACGGTGTATTCAATGCCATTTTTGTACATGGCAATGTACTCGGAGATGCAATGTTCTACGGAAGCGGAGCCGGCAAACTGCCGACCGCAAGTGCTGTCGTAGCTGACGTAGTCGATGAGGCAAGACATCTGAACCGCAGCATCATGGCATTCTGGAGCAGCAAAAAACTGGAACTGACCGACATCAGCAATTCCAGCCGCAAATTCTTTGTACGTGTCAAAGGCACTCCGGAAACAGAACTTGCAAAAGTGCAGGAAGTATTCGGAAACGTACAGCCGGTTGTTGTGGCAGATGTTGACGGAGAATTCGGATTCGTGACAGAAGAGATGACAGAGGCAGAATATAAAGCAAAAGCAGAAAATTTTGGCGAAGTGCTCGGCATGATCCGCGTTCGCCGTGTCGAAGACTAAGAAAAAGAATGATTAAATTTATAAAAAGAGAACTGTTGCTTTGGCAGATGATATATCTGCCTGGCAACAGTTCTTTGAATTTTCAGATTTCGCCTACCAGTTCACGGTAAAATTCAAGGAGCGTCATCTGTGCATATGGGAGAGCCCAGAGCAGTCCGACAAAGCAGGCAATGACTGCGAGCAGCATGATCGGTATAAAGCTCAACTCCAGAACAAAATAGCGGAGCCGGTTGCCCTGCATCAGATCATGGCTTTCACGTAAGAGATCTATGGCACTGGTCTGCGGATTGTCAATATAAAGCGGAGTTACCAGTGCAAAATCCAGGCGGATCACAACGCTGCCGATCACGGCGGCAAAGATCAGCAGACTTGCGATCATAATACCAAAAGCGTTGTAGAAAACGGATGACAGTACAAATACGATGATACCCGGAAGGAAAATCACGGTGGACAAAATCGAAATGATAAGCTGGGATACAATAATACGATCCGGCTGGTGGCGAAAAGCATACAAAAGATCAGAAAGTTGTCCGTCGCTGCCACGGCTCATGTCAAGCAGGATCGTAACCGGACCGACGCTTAAAATTGACAGGAGCAGATCGGTGATAAAAGAAATCACCAGATAAGAGATACTGTTGCCTGTGTCCGGGAAAAGAGCAGCCGGGAGCATATTGACCAGCATGATAATTCCAAAAGTAATGACATAGGCCATAACCGGGAGGCTGAAGCGATGTGCCAGAGATTCCCTTGCCAGTTGTTTTAACTGCGAAGAAGTTCGTTTCATAAGATTCACTCCATTCTGTAAAAGGTAAGCCGATCAGGATTCGGCTGAAATAAATGATGAAAGAGGTACTATATGGAAAAACAAGAAAAAAACTGCAGGCCGGACAACCTTTATTACTGCGGTATAGTCCTGCCGCTTGCAGGAATATTGTTTCTTGCATTGCTGAGGTTACTGAAAATTCCGTTAAATCACATTTTGCTGCCGTGCATTTTCCATAAGCTGACCGGACTTTACTGTCCTGGATGCGGCGGTACACGGGCAGTATACTGGCTGCTGAAAGGAAATGTGGCATATAGTTTACATTACCACAGCATTGTACTTTACGGAGCAGTACTTTATGTATGGTATATGCTATCCAATACCGTGCAGTATGTAAGCCGCGGCAGAATCACGATCGGCATGAAATACCGTCCGGTGTATGGCAAAATTGCAGTGGTTCTGCTGGTGGTAAACACCATATGGAAAAACGGAAACCTGCTGCTGTTTCATAAAGGGCTATGAAAATGGCTCCTTTCTCATGTTTTGCGGTCCCCAAGTCGCCCAGGTTTTATGATGCTACGAATTGCTCCGCATTCTATGCTCTCGCAATTCTAATCCATTCGGAATCCGCCCTGTCGGGCTACTTCCTCATGTCTTACGGTCCCCAAGTCGCCCAGGTTCTATGATGCTACGAATTGCTCCGCATTCCATGCTCTCGCAATTCTAAAACATTCGAAATCCGCACATTTTCTATGAAAATGGCTCCTTTCTCATGTTTTGCAGGGTTCAAAGTCACAAATTTTCATGTAAACATGAAATTTGCGACTGTTTCACCCTTTGCATCATAATATCATAGACAAATTGGAAACTCAAGTGTATCATAAGGGGGCGGCTGTTACAGTCGGCACAAAGATGTTTGGAAATTGCCTGACGTAGGGCAACAAGTAGAAACATTGGAAAAATTGTATGTAATGGAGGCTTATATGAACATAAATCAACGTCTTGCAGAGGAATTAAAGATTGAATTATGGCAGGGGGAGGCTGCAGTCAAACTGATCGATGAGGGGAATACGATTCCGTTTATTTCACGTTATCGTAAGGAGGTCACAGGATCGCTGAATGACGAAGTTCTGCGAAAACTTTCGGAACGTCTGACTTATCTGCGTAATCTGGAAGATAAAAAGAAGCAGGTGCTGGCATCAATCGAGGAGCAGGGCAAACTGACGGATGAGCTGCGGGAAAAAATCCAGGCAGCGGAAACTCTGGTAGTTGTGGAAGATCTGTATCGCCCGTATCGTCCAAAGAGAAGAACGAGAGCGACAATCGCAAAAGAAAAAGGACTGGAACCACTGGCAAACACGATTCTGTTGCAGATGACAAAGAAAACGCTGGAAGAGGAAGCAAGTGCGTATATTGACCCGGAAAAAGAAGTGAATACCTGGCAGGAAGCACTGCAGGGAGCAGGCGATATTCTGGCAGAGACGATTTCGGATGATGCAAATTACCGTATCCGCATCCGCAGCCTGACACAGAAAGAGGGCAAAATCTTGACAGAAGCAAAAGATGAGAAAGCAGCTTCTGTTTACGAGATGTACTATCAGTATGAAGAGCCAGTTGCAAAAATGGCAGGTTACCGTGTGCTGGCGATCAACCGCGGCGAAAAGGAAAAATTCCTGACCGTAAAACTGGAAGCTCCGGAAGATCGGATTCTTGGTTATTTAAGAAAACAGATCATGGTGCGTGAAAATCCGCAGACTTCCGAATTCCTGGAAAAAGTGATCGAGGACAGTTACCGCAGACTGATCGCCCCGGCAGTAGAGCGTGAGATCCGCAATGCACTGACCGAGCAGGCAGAAGATGGTGCGATCCAGGTGTTTGGCAAGAATCTGGAACAGCTTCTGATGCAGCCTCCGATCGCCGGACAGGTTGTGCTTGGCTGGGACCCGGCGTTCCGTACCGGATGTAAGCCGGCGGTTGTCGATGC
>OGZP01001034.1_pt1 | contig 21962 bp, 17 predicted proteins | sample 1576811 | NCBI WGS metagenome assembly OGZP01 (sample SAMEA3541553, study PRJEB24748) | human gut metagenome | biome: human gut; feature: human-associated habitat; material: faeces | place: China | collected 2012
GGCATGCGGTCTCCCCACAGCAATTGGCTGATGTCGTCGACCTGGCGGGTGCTCACGCCCGCCAGGTACATGTCGATCAGGGATTCCTCGACGCTCTGCTCGCGCCGCCGGTAGCGTTCGATCACCGCGGACTCGAACAGGGCGCCCTTGAGTTTCGGCACCTTCAGCTCGAGCCTGCCGGCCTTGGCGGTGAGCTTGCGTTCGTAGTGGCCGGCCCTGTACGCCTTCCGTCCCCCGCTGCGCTCGTATCTGGCGGCCCCGGTGATCTCGTCGGCCTCGGCGTCGAGCATCGCGTTGAGGATCTGCGTCATCTTCTCGGTGATCAGCCGGTCGAGCCTGGTCTCGAGCAGGTTCTGGTCGATCTGTATGATGTTCTCGGGCATGGTTCCGTCTCCTGGCTTCCAATCGCGGTTTTTTGTTTTGGCGAATGAAAATCGTACACAGGACGCGGGCCATGCCCTCTTACGTCAGGGCCGGAATCCGAAAGTGCGCAAGAATTCGGGCGTTATCTCGCGCGATAACGCCCGGTTTTTTGCGCACTTTGTGATTCGGGCTTCCCGGATATGAACATGGCTCGCACCGGGTACGATTTTCAGTCGCTAACACAGGAAAACCGCGATTGGAAAGAGGCACGGGCCATGTCCAAGGAAATCATACAGTTCGACCAGGCCATATTCGAGACCAAGCTCGACGCCATGGTGCGCGACAAGGTCGAGCAGATCGTCAACGCGATGCTCGACGAGGAGGCCGACCTAATCGCCAACGCCGCCAGATACGAGAGAAGCGATGGACGCAAGGCGTACCGGGCCGGCCACTACGCGCGCAGGTTCACCGTCAAGGCCGGCAGGCTCGGACTCAAGGTGCCCAAGCTCAAGGGCGCCCTGTTCGAGTCGGCGGTGATCGAACGCTACCGGCGGCGGGAGCAGAGCGTCGAGGAGTCGTTGATCGACATGTATCTGGCCGGCGTCAGCACGCGCCGCGTGGACGACATCAGTCAGCTGCTGTGGGGCGAGCGGATGCCCTCGCAGACGCTCTCCGACAAGCTCAGGAAGGTGTACGACCAGATCGACGAATGGCGCAACCGGCCGCTTGGGGGCGAGTGCCCGTACGTGTTCATGGACGGTGTGTGGCACAAGCGCTCATGGGGCGGGTCGGTCGAGAACGTGAGCGTGCTGGTCGCCATCGGCGTGGACGACACGGGTCACCGGGAGGTCATCGGCGTGGCCGAGGGCATGAAGGAGGACAAGGCCAGCTGGGAGCAGTTCATACGGTCCATGATCGAGCGCGGCCTGAAGGGCGTCAGGCTCGTGGTCGGCGACAGGTGCGCCGGGCTCGTCGCCACCGTCGGCGAGATGCTGCCGCAGGCCAGATACCAGCGGTGCATGGTCCACTTCATGCGCAACGTGCTCTCCAAGGTGCCGCCCACCCACCGCGAATGGGCGTCCGCCGCGCTCAAGGCGATCTTCGCCATGGAATCACGCGCGTCCGCCCTCGCCAAGGCCGAGGAGGTCGCCCGCGAGATGGAGTCCAGGAGACTGAAAGCGGCAGCCTCCTGCCTGAGGGAAGGTATCGGCGAGACCACGACCTATCTGCTCGACGAGTATCCCCCGGAGCACCGGCGGCGGATCCGCACGAACAACATGATCGAACGCCTCAACAGGGAGATCCGCCGGCGCACCAGGGTCGTCGGCAGCTTCCCCGACGGCAGGAGCGCGCTCATGCTCGTCTGCGCCAGGATCCGATACGTCACCGCCAACGATTGGTCGAGCCGCCGCTACCTGGACATTGTTCCATATGAGGCTTCTTTCCGGTGTGGCTGCTTGATATCGTCTCAATCATAAGGATAGGGTTTTTATCGCCTGCGACCGAAACCCCGCCATGTGGACAGCTTTTCCGCAGTTCTCGCCCCTCCCCGCAAGTTCACCGGCACGCCAGAAGCCGCAGACAATACATCATCGTCGGCAACAAACAGACGGAAAGCCGACACAGCGAAGAGGCGAACCCCCGATCATTCGGTGACCTGCGTTAGCTGGGACAGCCATAGCTTATCGGTTCTGAACCTTTCGACGTTCCTTGACCATATGTGGTATTCGGGATCATCCTCATCGGCGCCCTCGTCGGAGAACCCATACGCCTTGAACAGGCGCATGCTCGCGTGGTTGTCTGGATTTATCTGGGTCATGATGTACGGGTCGCGTCCCGTGACCGCCGAATCATTGCCGACCCATCTAAGGACCGTGGCGAGCAGCATACCGCCAAGACCGTTGCACTGCTCGGACAAGGCCGTGGCTATATACGAAATCGCGTACGCGTCCGAAGACCCTATCCATCCGAACTCGCAGAATGCGAGTACGTCGGAATCACCTTCGCAATACAGGGCCATGCGCAGAACATCGTCCGCATTCTCTTTCAGGTCAAGACCTCTGATATACCGTTGGACGTCCATCGCGTATTCGGGTGCCCCCGCTCCGCAGCACACGAATCTTCGGACGGCGAGCTGGTCGTCCGGCCCGCAGATCCTGCTGCTTATCATTCGGAAACGCACTGAGCCCGTCCACGCCTGTTCTTCCTGGAGGATGCTTTCGCGAGCTTCATCCATTTGGCGTCCACTTGGTTGCGAGGTTTCCCGTCCTTCGGAGGGACGTATGCCGGCATCGCCTTGACGCCAGCCGCAACGGTAATCATGTGGATACTCCTAGCCAATAAATGTCTCGTGTCAATTGAAATATATCACATGCTCCGTCCCATCTCGACCCCCGGTGTCTAGTTAGAAATGCAACGCCGTTCCTGTTCCCGTTGTTTTCCCGCCGCCAGCTGGAGTACGGGTAGACGAAGCACGTATCCATTCCCAGCTTGTCACGCGACCGGGCGTGCCGGGCGAACTCGGTGTCGTTGTCGTGTGTGTCTTTGCCGGCTCCGGCCTTGATGAGTTCCAGCGCATCACGCCGGAATCCGTCGTCGTAACATCTCCTTCGAACCTCACGCATATGAAAGGACCGCACCCCGATCGTCGAATCTGAATTTCTTCAGTCCGAACAATCGGAGTGCGGTTCAATTTCTTCGTTCCTGTTCCCGTTTCGGGTTTTCGGATGATGTCACTCGCCCTGCTGGGTTTGCTCGGACTGCGTCGGAGCCTGCTGTACGGCTTGCGCCTGCTGATTGGCGAGCATCTGCTGTTGGATGAGCACGCTGTTGGTCTGCGCGGTGTACTGCTTCTCGGCCATGTGCATGCTTTCCTCGTGGCGCAGCTGGTCCGCGTCCGTGAACACGCGGGCCTGGATCTCCTGCGCGAACTTCATGAGCTTGTCCTTTTCGAGGATGCTCACGGTGATGGCGTTCGCTCCGCCGGACGGATCGTGGAAGACGAGGCTGGCGCTCATGACGTTGGCGAGGTTGGCCGCGGCGACGAGCAGGCAGACAATGGCGACCAGGGCGTTCGAGTCGAACATGCCGAAGCCGACGAACAGGAAAATCAGACCCCACACGAGGCTTCCGAGGTTAAATTTCGTGTTCGTGTCGACGCTGGCGATGTTGCGCAGCGGAATGGTCTTGGTGGACGCTCCCAACGGGATCAGTCCGAACAAGGTGTTCGGCGCCTTGTACTGCACGCGCGTGCTGGACGCGGCGACTGAGGTCTTGAGCCAGAAGATCACCACGCTGGGGCTGAAACGGTCGCCGATAATGTTCTTCTCGCCCGGCGCGTACGTGAATTCGGTCATGGTCTGTGCGGTTTCGGCCATGTTTTCTCTCCTTTTGTCGTTGTATTTTTGTTTTACCCGTCTCCCCCAATCGTCCTTACGGTTTCCGATGGGGGAAGCGGAGACATTTTTATTGGTCTTGTGGCGGATCGGCCTATTGGAGGGCGTTGGATGGCGGTCTGAGTTTTTCGAATTCCCTTCGGACCATCCGACGTTTCGCCCTGTTCCAGAATTCCTTGAGCTCCCCGCCTGTGGCCGGTTCCTTCCGGTCTTCCCCTGCGGCACGCGTCACAGTATGAATTCCAGACCGTCGGGACCGTTGGCCTGCGCGACCGGACCGATGGAGTCGACGATATGGCCCGGTACGGGATTGTCCGGCGAACAGTCGGAAAATTCCAACGCCTCCCTTTTCTTGAGGGGAGCTTCCGCAGAATTGACGCCAAGCCGGTAGATCCGTTTGAATGTCCTGCCCATATACGTGGCGTCCGTGGTTTTCACCAGAACGGTGCAATGCAGCGTGTCCGGAATGAACACCTCGTTTTCGCTACGCGTCTTTCCCACGTTTCCGACCATCGGCACGCCCTCTGAAACCCCGTCGAAGACATCCGCAAGATCGTCGGAACGGGCTCGGATGTCTTCTATTTCCGTTCTTACCTGCTCCGTTTCGGACATCGGTGGAGTCCTTTCTTGTGTCGTTCCATCCGGTTCACGTGCGGGTCCGCCGATATCGGAAAACGGGTCGGAAGGGAGCGTCAATCCCTTCCGACCCGTTTCTCTTCCTCACGCCTTCGGTCTCATCGACGAGGTCACATGCTGAGGCCCGGCCCGTCCTGCATGCCGCTGCCGGGGTCTACGCAGGGGTCCGGGACCGGAATTTCCGGTTCGTCCATGTCCATGGCGGGAAAATCGGACGGGTATGACGGGTCGTCCGCGGTTTGAGCGCCTTCCTGTCCGTTGGAGCGGAACGTGGCCTCGGCTAGGTCCGCCTGCATGCCGTCTTCCATGTCGTCCTGCTGTTGGGCGGGCCGCCCCTTGATCTCCATGTCCATTTTGGCGATCCTGTCGGTGAGCTCGTCGTATTCCTTCTGTCCGCTCCACGGCCTGGACAACGCGGTCCACGCGTTGTCCAGATCCGCCTTGGCGTTTTCGAGTCTTACGCCAAGACTTTGCGCGGTATCGGTGTTGCCGGAGATGATTCTGCCGAGCTGGTTGATGACGTTGTCGGCGCTATTGTTGATGTCGGGCATGCCGTTACCGGACCAGTGGACGTGCCTGTCTTTCAGACCGACGACCGGATGGAACGCGTTGAGACCTTTGACCCTCATGTCGCGGTTCTCTATGACGACGGTCATGCCGCAGTACTCGCCGGCCTCCACCGTCTGTCCGTGTCCGAGCCTTCTGGCGATGCCGGTGAGATCGTGGATGGCCTGCTTCCGGTCGGTGATGGGGCCGTTGCCGAGGTCGAGGCCGCATACGCCGCGTTCCCTGTACTCTTCGCGCAATGCCGCCGCCTTCCGGAATGCCGGCTCGTCGTCGATGGCTTCGGCGTGCTGGACTTCGAGACTGTCCACGGTCGGCTGCAATTGCATGTCGATCTTGAATCGGATGGACTTCTGCTGCGCCGCGTGTGCTCGTTTAAGCAACGTCAGCTGGGTGAGCCTGTTCTCGGCCTCCATGCGTTCTGCGATCTTCGGGTCTCCAGTGGCGAGGGCCTTCATCTGCGCGAGGTTCAACACGGTGTCGTCCACGTCGGACGCCTCGCGGGCGGGCGAATCGGAGTTCATGATCTGGCTGATGAACCCGGCCTTGCGTTCCACGGTCTGGAACATGTAGCTGTCGAATGTGCCGACGGTCACGTACCGGTAGTCCTCCACCTTGTCGAACATGTTGCCCTGCCTGCGGACACGGCCTTGACGCTGTTCGAGTTCGGCCGGCTTCCACGGACAGTCGAGGTCGTGGATGGCGAAGAGCCTGTCCTGCACGTTCGTGCCGGTGCCCAACGTTCCGGTGGAGCCGATGAGCACACGCACCTCGCCCTTGCGGACCTTGTCGAACAGGGCCTGCTTCTTCTGCGGGTCCTTCTCCTGGGCTGCGAACATGATCTCGTCCTCGGGGATGCCCTGTTCCATGATACGGCGTTTCAGATCGGATTGGATGTTCCACTTTCCGGACGCCGTGGTCGACGAGTCGCAGAACACGAGCTGCGTGGCCTTGTCGGCCGCATGCTCCTTCCAGATCCTGTAGATGTTCTCCGCGCAGACCTGTACCTTGCCGTGTTCCATCGGCTTGACGTCCGGGTCGGACACGTCGAGCAGCTTCGGGTCGAGGCTGACCTTCCTGCCGTCGTTCGTGATGTTGAGCATGTTGTCGTCGGACGGGTCGACACCGCCGTCCCTGACGACTTCGGCGCGCTGCACGAGTTCTTCGACGGCTTTTTTCTGCGATTCGGTCGGTTCGACCGCGACGGGGATGACGTCGCAGTCCGGCACGTCGAGGTCGAGCTTGTCGGCGGTCAGCAGGTCCGCGTAGTTGTGGAACGTGCTCATGAGCTCCGGCAGGTTATGGAACTTCGAGAAACGCTGTTTGATCTGGTATCCGCTTCCCTCCGGCTTGACCTCGACGCTTTCGACGATGCTGCCGTACGTGTTGGCCCAGCTGGTGAACGCCTCCACGCCCTGGGCCTTGAGCAGGCCTGGGGCTAGATAGCGTTGCATGTTGTACAGTTCGGCCATGGAATTGGACACGGGCGTGCCGGTCGCGAACACGATGTTCGCTCCCCTGCCCTGATCGCGCAGGTATTCGCACTTGTCGAACAGGTCCTCGCATTTCTGCGCGGCCGCGACGTCCACGCCGGGCACGCTGATCGTGGTCGCGATGGCGAGGTTCTTGTATTGGTGGGCCTCGTCCACGAACAGCATGTCCACGCCAAGGTCCTCGAAGTCGATCCAGTCCTTGTTGTTCTCGCCGCCACGGAGCGCCTGGAGTTTGCCGTCGACGCGCGCGCGGTCCTTCTCGTTCTGTTTGACGGTCTTGCTCAGGTTCTTCTCCATCTTGCCGATCTCGTCCTTCAGCTTTTTGGCGGCGAAGTCGTTGCCGTCCGTCTTCGCGGTCTCGATGCTTTTGAGCATTTCGCTCTTGCGCCGGTCGAAGTACCGTTGCCGGCGTTCGGGACTGACGTGCATGCGTTGGAACGTGTCCTGACGGACGATGACCGCGTCCCAGTCGCCGCCGGCGACCTTTGCCCAGAAGCGTGCCGCGCCCTTGCCGGCGCCGTCCGCCTCGGTCATGGAGAGTATGTTCGCGTCCGGGTAGAGCGTGAGGAAGTCCTTGGCCCACTGTTCGGTCAGATGGTTCGGCACGACGATCATGGGCTTGGTGGCCTTGCCGAGACGTTTCGCCTCATGGCATGCGGCCACGCCGGTGAACGTCTTGCCGGCGCCCACGACGTGGGCGATGAGCGTGCCTTCCTCGGATTGCAGGATCCTCGCGACGGCTTTGCGCTGGTGGCCGTACAGGTCGATGTCGCTGCTGATGCCGGGGAACGTGAGATAGGAGCCGTCGTATTCGCGTGGACGGATTCGGTTGAACCGCTGGTTGTACACGTTCTCAAGCATGCGCGTGCGGTCCGGGTCGTTCCACACCCATTCGGTGAATGCCTGTTCGACGGCGTGGCGTTTCTGGTAGAGCATGGCCGTGGCCTGCGGGTCCCTGACCTTCCTCTTCCCGGTCGGATCGTTCGGATCCGGTTTGGTGAGGTTGCTGGTCGTGGAGTTGAGAGCTCCCGCGACGATCTCGAACGGGTTGCGTCCCGGACCGGTGCCCAGGCCGTATTCCTGGATGGTGGTCTCGTCGAGTTTCGGACTGAGGGACGATTTGACCTGCCAGTTGCCGGTGGTCTCGTCGTGGCTGACGGAAAGGCTGCGCAGGCCGCCTTCGGTGATGTCGGGCCGTTGCCTGATCTTGAACGTGTCGATCATGAAATCGCGGATCACGCCGGCCGGAATCCATGACGAGCCGAGTTTCGCGGTGATCTCATCGTGGGTGAGCCTGTCGGGAAGCGACTTCCTGAGCCTGGATTCCAGGTTCCTCAGTTCCATCAGGCGTTCCGGATCGGGTTCCTGCGCCGGATGGGCCTCCATCCATTCGTTCCTGCGTTCGCGCCATTGTCCGAGTCCTTCGACGCTGACCATGGAACTCAGCGGGCGGTATTCGTCGTATCGTCCGTGATGGGATGGGCTTTTCAGGCGTGCGACGTCCATGGAGTACAGGTATTCGCAGATCTCCGGATGCGAGCGGAGCTCGCGGGCCATCGCGAGCAGGTCGCATCTGGATTCCCTGCGGTAGCCAAGATCCTCCACCTTCCACAGGCTTGGATCGGTGATTTTTTGCAGGGTCTCCTTCGCGTCTCCCCATCGGAAGTCGCGGGTGTTGAGGATCGTCGCCACGACACGGTCGTCGATGGCTTCCGGGTCGGCGGTCACGGCCTTGTACAGCATGCGCATGGTGCTGTTGGCGATGCCGTTGCCGTCTCCCGACCAGCCTTGCTCGAAGACGCTTCCGAACAAGGCGTTCCCTTGGGGATTGTCCGCGTCCCAGTTTTTGGCGAGCAGTTCGACTCCCGGCTTGCAGTCGTCGATGAACTTGGAGGCCATCGCCATTTTCTGGCCGTTGTGGGCGTCGGACACGTCGGCGAACCATGCTTCCTCCACCATGGCCTTGGTCGTGTGGAGAGGGTCGGTGGCGCTCTGCCATGCTCCCGACTGGCGGAGTTCCCGCACGGCCTGTTCCGCGGATACGGCGGGTTCCAGGGAACCGTCGTCGAGTCCGTTCTGGGCGAGCCAGTCATTGGTCCGGTCGTGTTCCGGCCGGCCGGCCAGGTCCCGCAGCAGCCGCTCCACATGGTCGATCTTGCCGCCCACGTCTCCCGACAGATACTCGTCGGCGGGCACCGGTTCGCCGCTGTCCGGGCCTGCCACGATGAGGTCGCCGAGACGTTCGGACGTTTCGGCCGTGTCCCGCGTGCCGAGCAGCCGGCCTATCAGGTCGAGGTCCACGTGCCCCATGCGGTCGAGGCTGATGGACAGCGCCTCCACGGGCTCGTCCACATGGTCGGGCATGGGCGGTGTCGGCGTGACGACCCTTTTGGAGAGCGTGTCTCCCTTGGCTTCGAACCCGTCGGCGTTGGTCTTCTCCAACGCGTACAGCTGGTTCAGGCTCGCGTCCGTGGCGTTCGGGTCGAACACGCGCAGGTTCTCTTTGGAGTTGAGCCGGCCGTAGGATTCGACGAACCGGTCGTACGCCTGGTCGAGGTCCCTGATGCCTTGGGCCACGGTCTCGTCGTCGGTCTCCGGGTCGCGTTCGCTGGAGAGCAGCCGTTCGGTCCGGTCGCGCAGGCGCAGCATGGCGGCCATGCGCTCGTCGCCGCCGTTCCTGACGCGGGAGTGCGCGGGCACGACCTGCCCGTACATGTTGCCGTACCAGATGTGGCCGTTCTCGTCGACCGTGTACCGCATGGCCGTCTGCCTGGTCGCGTCGGGGACGACGATGGGCTCGTTGGCGCGTTCGCCGAGCCTGTCGTGCAGGCCGATGCCGTAGGCTTCGAGCTGGCCGGTGAGGATGCGTTCGACGTTTTCGCCCAATCGGCCGATGTCGTTGGTGCCGGTGACGTCGATCTGCGGGCCGAACGGTCCCGATCCGACGGTCATGGTGCCCGCCACGTATTCGGGGTGCTCCACGAACAGCCTGTTGGCGTTGACGCCCTGGCTGAATTCGACGGCGTCCACCCATGCGGCGTCCACGTCCGCCAAAGGCTCGTCGCGTTTGCGCAGAACAAGGATGTCGGAGACCACCTCGGTGCCGGCCTGGCGGCCGAACGTCTCCCTGGGCAGACGGCATGCGGCTACGAGTTCGGCCTTGCGGGCCAGTTCGCGGCGCATGCCCGTCGTGTCGCACCGTGTCGAGACTGTGCCGGATGAACCAGTCGTGGATGACGGTGTTGTCGATGCGGATCGCGTCGCTGTACGGCACGTTGCCGACGGCGAGGTCGAACGCGCTCTCGGGCAGTCCGGTCCGTTCCATCCTGTTGGCGATGATGTCGTCGTCCGGGCACAGGTAGCGTGCGATGCCGGCGCTGATCGGGTCGGCCTCGATGCCGGTGAACCCGTAGGATGAGCCCGCCGGAGTGGAGCGGATGAAGTTGCCCGTTCCGCAGCCGGGTTCCAGGACCATGTCGGGATGCTTCGGATCCCGGCCGAACCCGGCCTTGCCCAACGTGTTCCAGATCGCGTCGATCAACGGCCGTGGAGTGTAGAACGCGGTGAGCGTGCTGCTGCGCGCGTCGGCGTATTCCTCGTCGCTGAGCAGTTCGCGCAGCCGGCCGTTGACCTCAAGCCACGGCTGGCTGGTGGTGTCCTCCTGAAACGCCTCCTGGGCTCCGCCCCAGCCCGCGTACGCGGCGAGGGCGCGGATGTCGTCGTCGGTGGGTTCTCTGCCGCTTTCGTCGAGGTCGCGCAGCACCTCGATGGCGTGGACGTTCGCCCTCGCGCGTTCGAGATTGGATCCCGCGGTCTGCCGGTCCGGGTCGAGCAGTCCGCGGTCGGTTCCCCTCAGAGGGCTTCGACCACTTCCCTGATGGCCACTTCCTCGCTTTCCAGTTCCGCCATCTTGAGTCCCTTGAGCCACGGATCCCAGTTGCCCGGCTTCTTGAGGTGTTGGTGCGTCTTGTCCCAATGGTTGATGTACTCGGTCCTCACGCGGCCGAACCTCTTCATCATCTCGTCCATGTAGGCGTCCATCGCCGGCATCCCCTGGCGTTGGAGCTCCTTGAGCTGTTCCGGCATGTGCTCCGCCATGAACAGGTACCTCATCTTCTTGATCCCGGTGTACGGGCAATGCGTGATGTTCGTCATTTCGGGTCGTCTCCTTCTTCGCATCGTTTTCTTCCGTTTCATGGGAAGAGTCCGAATTAGACACCGTGCCTAATTTCGTTTGGCTATAATTTTCCCCCCGATTCTGCCGGGAGTCAAGTCCGGACGGCATGTCGTCGAAATCGAAGGCGAGTTGTTCCGCTTCGATGGTGGCCGCGACCACCGGTTCCGGAGCTTCCGCGACGTTCTCCGACGCCAGCCCGTCGCCGCTGTCGGGCAGGTCTCTCCCCTCCCCGGCTTCGGATTGTGTCCCCGCTTCGGCCGCGGGGGCGTCCGCGCCGGATACGATGGCATCGTCCTGTACTGGCGTGGAGAATCTGCGTCCGTCGTGGACCATGTCGTAGATGAGGTCCTTGAAACGGTCGTCGTCCATAAGACGTCCGATTCGCGGATGGTCGGCGACGGCGGATCCGAGGCCCTTTTCGAAATCACGGCTGCCGATGGCAGTCGATCTGTCTGCCTCGCGGATGATGGACCTCAGATGCCGGTCCGCGGCCATATGGTCGGCGATGGCGTCCACCGTGGCGTACGATCCGGCGCTGGCGCCGAGCATATCCTCGATGTCGTGGCGCATGTGCGTGCTTTTCGTGCCCAAAAGGTCCGGGTCGAGGCCCGTATGGTGGAGCCATGCGTCGTAGACCGTCCCGTATCCGCAGTCGAGCCGCTTGGACAGTTCCTCGAACACGCGTTCGCGCACGATGGAGTCCACCGCTCCGGTGACCGCGTAGAAATCGTGGCCGTCTCCCATGGGGAACGATTCGACGGCCTCGCGGAACGTGGTCCGCGGGTCGATGCGGCCTCCTTCCGGATCGTCCGGGAATTCGTGGGAGTACCAGTCCCGGATGCCGGATTCGAGACCATCCACGCCGTTCCAGTCGAATGGTTCCGCCGGCGTATCCGTGGATGATGCGGCGGCCGTCTCCGGCTCCTCGGCCATGTCCGCGGCATGTTCCGTCCGGTCGGCCATGGCCATGACCTCTTCGGCCGTCATCTGGTGGTTTCCGTCTTTCGTGACCATGGTGACGGGCAGTACGTCCAGCAGTCTGTCGATGTTCTCGCGGCGTCGTTCCCGGTCTTGTCCGGCTGCCCGTTCCGGCCGTCCTCCACTGGTTCCTCCGGCGTCGAGGATGTCCGAGACCTGTCGGGCGGCGTCGTCGGACAGCAGTTCCACCGTTCCTTCCGGCATGCCATGTCCGCCGGCCAGTGACGTGAAGACGATCTGCGGACCGTGGCCCGTCTCATGTCCGGGCTTCGTGCCGGCCGTTCCGGAAGTATCGGCGGCGGTCGTATCGGGCGTGTCCGTCGCCGTGTTGAAGGAGTCCCATGAGTCCGGACTGTCGAAGATGCCTTCGCGGAGACTCCTGAGTTCCGTTTCCGTGGCCTCCGGCCCCTCGTGGACCATGCCTTCATCGTCGAACCAGTCGAGCCGGTAGGCCATGGGCGTTCCGTTCGCGTCGCGTGCGGCCACCTCGTATCCGGCGAACTGGCTCGCGCCGTTCTCGCTGGTTCCCGCGTCCGTGTCGTGCGCGTCGATGTAGCCGATGACCGCATTCTCGAACGCCGCGTATTGGCCTGACAATGCGGCGTCAAGGGCTGTTCCCGTATTGTCGGACGGGTCTTTCATCTCCCGTTCGGCCTGGTCGATCCACTCCGTGGTGAACCATTCGGGACGGTCTTCCGGCCTGATTGTTCCGTCGATCTCGCGGAGCTTCGCGATCTGCGCGTCCACGCTGCCGGCCCATAGGTATTTCTCCGCATGTGATGGGCCGAGGAAATAGTCGACGTCGTCCTTGAGGCGTCCAAGCAGCCGCAGGTTGAACCCGTAGGTTCCGTCCGCTCCGGGAGATGCCGCCAGGGTCCGTTCCGCGTTGGATGCCGCGGCTTTCGGAAATCCCCGTCCGGCGAGGATGGTCCGTGCCTGGGTGTTGCCTTCCGACTGGGCGATGAGGCCAAGCATGTCCTTGCCGAGTTCCCCGGCGTATTCCGTCGCCGCCGTGTCGATGAGCGTGCGCCAGTTCTCATCATCGTCGTCGGGCATGCTGAGGATCATTCCCACGGGAGCGTGCTCCAGCATGGTTCTCGCGGCCTGTCGGACGACTTCCCGCCGGGACTGGTCGAGGCTGTACCTGCGGTTCATCGGATTGGTGTATGCCGTGAGAAGCCCGGGTGAGGTGATGACCCGTCTGATGGCTTCGGCTTCGCTGTCCATGTCGAATTCGCCTGTGCCGATCAGGGCGGAGACCACGTCCGGGTGGTTCTCCGTTTTGATCATGTCGGACAGGCGCGCGCGGTCGAGCCTGCCGGATTCGACGGCGTTCTTCCTGGATGGCCACCAGTCGCGGCCGCTGAGACGGTGGAGCAGGTCGTCCGAGGCTTTCGTCAGCATGCTTGCCGCCAGTCGGCTGTCCGTCTGGTTCCAGCAGCACAGGTCGATGGTGTTCTGGCTGAGTTTGCCGGATTCGACGAGCATCTGCAATAGTCTCGTGTTGCTTTCGGTGCGGGCCATGTCCTCGAGCAGACGTGCCGGCGTGCCGGCATAGCGGATGACCGCCTGTCGGAGTTCCGGCAGTCCGCTGGCCGCGAGGGTTTCCAGATCGTCCTCGTCGAGGCTGGAAAGGTCGGCGTCGTGGGTCATTTCCACGAGTTCGTCCAACGCGTTGTAGTCGCGGCCGCGCCATTGCGGGTCGAGCAGGTGCCGTGCGATCTGCTGTGGGGTGGAGTGCTTGCGCGCCCACCGCAGGTCGGCCCAGTCGTCGCTTTGCCAGAGGTCTTCGGTCTGGCTGGTGTTTTCGTTTTCGTCCATTGGGATTGTTCCTTTCGCTTGGTTCCTATCGCATTTCGGGTTTCGGCGCCTGTTCCGGCCGGTCGGCATTCCGGTCGGCCTGGGCCGGGTCGGGGTATGGGAGCATGTCGGAGAGCTGCTTCGGTTTTTTGTTGCTGCCCATGAATGGTTCGTCCGGCAGTTCGTTGCCGTCGAACGCCCTCGCCCATGGGTTCAACGACATGGGCGGGTTCCATGGTTCGGGAGCCGGTGCCAGCTCATCCATGGGATGATCGTGTTTTTCGGTTCGGCGTGGCATGGGTCGGATGTCGTCGGAGGCGGATGCTTGTTTCCTGTTCTCGTTTTCCATGGGGGTTTCTCACATTCCGATTCCCGGGGTTGCCGGACCACCCATTCCCTGGTCGATGCCGGGATCGGGTTCCGGCAGTTGCGCGTCGGAGAATACGGGGGACCATGGGTCCGGCACGGATGTGTTGTCCGGCGTCTGCCGGAAGCCTTGGTTCGTGTCCGGTGCGGCTTCGATTCCCTCCCATGGGTCCGACGGTCGGACCGAATACCGGTCCTCTATGGCGTGCATCAGGCTCATGATGGCCGCTTCCCTGCCGTCTTGGTCGACATATTGGGCGGCGGCTCCTTCGACCGGTGCCGGCCGCTGCCATTCCTCTCCGGACAGACGCCACAGCCATTCGCCGTTCGCCGTCGTCACATCGCCGAGCGTCTGCCCGTCGGGCAGTTCCGCGCTGAGGATCATGGGACCGTTGGCCCATGCCGCGGACCTGCGCATGTCCACGTCCTCTATCGAGAAGCGTTTGCCGTTCAGGCTGAGTTTCGTTTCGTGTTCCATTGGTTGCTCCTTTGTCGGCTTGTTCTGGTTTCTGACCCATGCTTTGCCGCGGATGTCCGGCATGTAGTCGATGGGGTCGAGATGGAATGCGGCGCATAGTTGCACGAAGGCTTCGAGGGTGACTCCCGACCCTTTTCTGATTCGCGTGAACATCGCCGGGCTCACGCCGGCCTGTTCGGCCAGGGCCGTCCATGTCGTCGCGTCGTTTCGACGGCGATGCCAGTCGAGGTCCCTGCGGAACCGTTTCAGATCGATTGGCGTGCCCATCACCCGCCTCACATTCCGATTCCGGGACCCATGGCGGGATCGTTGGCGTCCTGGCCGATGCCGGGATCCGGTTCCGGCAGCGTCATTTCCGAGGATGAGAAGCCCATGTTGCCGTCGATCCATGGATCCGGCGCCGGTTTCGGCGATGATGCCTGTTCGGCCATGACGCAGACGTGGCCAATGACGTCCACAGGCATGTCCTCGGCGTAGGTTCCGACGCTTTTCAGGATGGCGGCCCGGTTGTCCCATACGAGCCGGTCGGCCGTTTCCGTGTCCATTCCGACCCAGTCGCCGTCCTTGTTGACCCTCAGATACGGGTCCCTGTCGGGATTCCAGCCGCCGTACATGGCCTTCTCCGCTATTTCGGTGTCGGTGAGATGTTCTCCGATGGTTTCTCGCGCCGTGGCGGAAGGCCAGGCGCGGTAGTATCCGAGGTCGCTGTCCGGATGGGCTTCATGCGCGGTGTCGACGATGTCATGCAGCAGCCTGATGTTCTCCTGCGTGCGTTCGATCAGTTCCTCCCCGTCCAGTTCCAGGGCGATCTGCGATGCCGCGAGGGCGCGTGCCACGGCCGCGACGTCGGGATCCTCGTCGCGTGTGGTCCAATATGCGCCTTCGGCCTGCCCGTCGTCCAACGCGTCTTCGGCGGCCCGCGCCCAATATGAGGGACTGTCCCAGTTCTCCGCCCATTCTTCGACCGTTCCGTCGGAGTCGAAAGTGTTCGTCATGGCGACGTACCGGTCGTGTTCGATTCCCGGGGGAAGTATGGCGTCGAACTGTTCTTCGGTCACCCAGCGGAATTTCGCGTCCTCTCCGAGCTGGTAGCATTGCTCGCCGATTTCGATCGGCTCGTAGATCGCGTTGAGGCGGGCGGGAGCCGACAGACGTTCGGTCATGTCCTTCCGCCACGCGTACATCTGTTCCAAGGTCGGTTTTGTCATATTCGTTTCCTTTCCAGCTGGCGTGTTCACGTCTTCCTCCCGTTCACGTGCCCCCGGTTTTTTCGCCGCCGATATTTTTTTTCGCGGGTGAAAACCGATATCGGATGACCCCCACGTGGATTGGACGACCGTTATTGGAAGGGATTTGGAATTGCGTCTTGTAATCGCCGAGAAACGTTCCGTGGCTTTCGCCATCGCGCAGGCATTGGGCAATATCGGGCAGGGTGACGGCTACGTGTCGGCGGGAGGCGCCCTCATCTCCTGGGCGCAGGGCCATCTCGTGGAACTGGCCGACCCGGAAGCGTATTCGGACATGCCATGGTCAGAACGCAAATGGTCCATGGAATCCCTGCCGATCGACCCGAAGACATGGCGTTGGGAGTTGAGCGGAGCGAAGGGCGCGACGCAACGCTACCGTTCCCTCGCCGGCCTGATCCGCTCCGACAGGGTGACCGAACTGGTCAACGCGTGCGACCCCGACCGTGAGGGCGAGGCCATCTTCCGTCGCATACTCATGAGCGCTAACGTCGAGAAGCCTTCCCTGCGCCTATGGGTCGCATCGTTGGACGAACAGGCGATCCGCGACGCGTGGAACCGCATGACCCCCGAATCAGATTATGACGGTCTGGCCGCCGCCGCGGATGCCAGGGCCAAGGCCGACTGGCTGGTCGGCATGAACGCATCCCGCGCCCACACGCTCGCGTGGCGCCGCCCCCTGTCGCTAGGACGGGTGCGCACCCCCACCCTGAACATGGTCGTCCAGCGCGATCTCGCCATCGAATCGCACAGGCCCACTCCGTTCTGGCGTCTCGTCGTGCCGATGGACGGGTGGACGCTTGAAAGCGGAAAGATCGAGGATCACGCGTCGGCCGACCGCATCCTGGCCAACGCCAAGGGGCTGCCGGTCGATGTTCTGGACGTGGAGCGGCGCCGCGAGCATGCGAAGCCGCCGACCCTGTTCGATCTGACCGGACTCCAGAAGGCCATGAACGACCGGCATGGGCTCACCGCCGAACAGACGCTGGACGGCCTGCAGAATCTGTACGAGATGAAGGTCGCGACCTATCCTCGCACCGATTCCAAATACATCACCCACGACGACGTGGAAGGGCTGAGGGAGCTGCTGCAGCCGAGATACGCGCTGGGCTTCCTGGATCAGAGGCCGGTCGAGGCGATACACGATCTGTATTCCGCCGGCGGATTCGATCCGATGCGGTGCGTCGCTGACGACAAGGTGGCCGGCCATACCGCGATCCTTCCGACAAGGCGCCTTACCTACGACGTGTTCCAGCATGACATGACGGACATAGAGCGCAAGATCATGACAGTCATCCTGACTCGCATGTGGGCGTCCTGCGCCACGGATCGGATCCATGACACGGTGAAGGTCGATGCCGTGCTGGACGAACGTCATTCCGACGGATCCACGGAACGGGTTCCGTTGTCCGCATCGAGCGATGCGACCGTCGAAGCGGGTTGGGCCGCCATCGAGAACGCATCGAAGACGGATGGCGAGGGGGGAAAGCCCTCGAACCGGATACCGGGCTCCCTCGGGAGGGGGCCTCTCCCCCAATCCGGCTCCCCCTCACTCGCCGAGGGTGTGTCCGCGCCACCGAGACCATTCACGGAGGCCACGCTGCTGTCCGCGATGGAGCATGCGAGCAGATTCGTCGCCGACCGTGACCTGAAGGCCGCGCTTGACGACGATACGAGCCATTCGGGCGGTATCGGCACACCAGCAACCCGCGCCGGCATCCTCGAAAGCCTGGTCAGAAGCGGCTATCTGCTGCGCAAAGGAAAGCAGATACGCAGCACCCCGGTCGGGCGAATACTCGTCGGCGTCGCCATCGACGAGTTGAAGGACGTGAAGCTCACCGCGCAATGGGAGCAGCGTCTCGCCGACATCGAGCATGGCAGGGGCGACGAAGCGTCCTTCCTGAACGAGATCCGCGCGGCCTGCGCCGCGATGCCCGGTCGCGTCATGGAGATGACCAAGCAGGACGGCCTGCGGCAATTGGCGCGGCAGGCAGGCGAACGCGAATCGTTCGGCCCGTGCCCGCGTTGCGGCAAGCCGGTGGTCAAGACGGGGAGCATCTGGCAATGCTCATCGAACAAGAGCGCGAAGGACGCCACTGGCGCCTGGAAGCTCAGCGAGGGATGCGGATACAAGATCTTCTCTGAGAAGTTCGGCAAGAAGCTGACCGATAGCATGGTCCGCCGCACGCTGGAAGGCAAACGTCCGAAGGTATCCGGCCTGAAATCCAAGGCCGGCAAGACGTTCGACGCGCGTCTGGTGCCGGACAAGCAGTACGGGGTCGGACTGTCGTTCGACGATCTGAACAGGAAAAAGAAGTAAGAGGATTCCGTTCACGGCGTTATCCGCAAGGCAGAGAGCCGTTATTCGGAAGGGGGACGCGCTCACCGAATGTCCTATGCTCCGTGAATCGCCGGAGTGAGGGACGTTCTCGCATCACGTTCTGATTGCGGGATGATTTACGCCCATTTACGAAGGCTTGACGCGAAATGAGCGAAAGATGAACATCGACAAGATTGGCAATGCCCTTGACGTTCCGTTCATGGCATTGTGCAGCCGCGTCGACCGTCTACAATTGGGCACATTGGAACGAGCACTACCGGGGAGAAAAACATGGGAAGTCTGATGAACCAGGTGTTTTACACCGACGCATACGATTTGAGCATCGTCAGCCTGATCGTCGCGGTCTTTGCCGTCGCGATCGTCGCATGGGTCGTCTGGGAGCTTGCCCAGGTGATCCTCCGCCACGTGATCGGGAAAGAATACTCCGTGCGCGTGCCTTTCTCCGTGAGGGTCGGCCTGAACCGGCGTCACTCGCCCGACGGATTCAGCATGGGATACCCATACTGGCAGGCGGCCAAGAAGGACGGCACCCGCGACCTGCGGACGAACAACACGCGCATCGTCCGCACGCCCACGGTCATCTTCCTCGGGGGATGGCGTCTGAGCGTCAGGAACCCGTTCACGGCCTACGATTTCGTGAACGACCTGCGCGACGCGGGCCATGACCTGGGACGCTGCCCCGAGGAGCAGTGGAAGCTCAGGTGTCTCACGGAACGGGAGCGCGCCCGCAGCGAGGCGACCAGCATCGACGGCATCGTGAACAGATTCAGGGATCATCCGACCGATTTCGAACCTTTCTGCGCTGATCTGTTCCATACGCTCGGCTGGCGGGCGGAGACCACGCCGCCGTCGCGCGACGGCGGCTTCGATCTCAGGATGATCAGCCCGGAGGGTGAGACCTACATCGCCGAATGCAAGTGCTACTCGCCCCGCCATCATGTCGGGCGTCCGGTCGTCCAGAAACTGCATGGAGCCAACGCCGTCGAACAGGCGCACGGCATGATGCTGGTGACGACCAGCTCGTTCTCGCAGGACGCTGTGGACTATGCCGCCCAGGCAGGCGTCGAGCTCGTCGACGGTTCCGCTCTCGTCGGTCTGTGCCGTCGCGCGTGGGGAGGTCGGCCCACCACCATTATTCCGGAGCGTTCCGCCAGGATGACCCGTGCAGAGCTCATGTCGCGCATCCCCGCCGACATGCGGAGCCGTTATCTGAAATATGCGAGGACGAAGTAGCCCTATTTACATTGCGACGAGCAGCGGCTTGCGCTGGAGCATATTCTGGATGAGCGTGCCCAGGTCCGCGACCGGCAGATAACGGGCGATGATGGTCCAGATGACCGCCACTTCGATCAGGCCGAGAATGACGGTCACCGTGCCCCATACGAGTTGCATCCACAATCGTGGGCCGGTGGCCGCACGTCCGGTCACTCCGCCTATCACCGTGAGGATGATGAGCGCGGGGACCAGTAGTTTGATGTCCCAGCCGTCGAACCATTGGCTTACTGAGACAAGCCATTGCGCGAGGGCTCTGAGGGCGCCGGTGATGGTTGCCATATTGCCGTCCTTTCCTGTTGGATCGTTTGCACTGTTTGTTGTTCCACGTGCCGTTCCTCTTGTATCGGCTGATTTTGACGTGTCCTGACGGGACGGGTGGACGGTTTGACGGTGGTGGACGTGTGGTTGATACGCCCGTTGAGGTTGGCCCAATGCTGTTCCTGCCTGCCGCTTTCCGCCGGTGGCCTCTCCCCCAGTGGACTGTCCGGGTCGGCCACGCCCCACATGGCCCGGTACACGGCCACGTCCCTTAGCAGGTGTCCGTCGCCGTTCCACGAGTTGAGCACCCGTCTCACCCATGGCTGGTTGGACTGGCGTGCCTCCTGTTCGAGCATGCCGGCCTTCGTTTCGATGAGCCGTTCGTTCTGACGTACCATGTCGAGGGCCGCGTCATGTTTGCGGGAGCGGATGGGCGGCAGTATGCCTCCGACCCAATCGTCGTGGACGACGCCGTTGGTCCGGTCCAGGAGTCCCGCGTTCAACCTGCCGGCGATGGTCGCCGCCCAGTCGGGTTCCACCGGACGGTTCTTCCTTTTCAGGTCCGGATCGTTTTGGATGGTTTCGCGCGCAATCCTGCGTAGCGTCTCCCATTCGGGGAAATCCGACTGGTCGAGGTCGTCGCGTGTCTGCATGTACGCGTCGAGCATGGCTTTTAGGGCCGGCGTGTGCCGTTCGTCCACGGAGAACCTGCTGCGTGCGCCGTCCAATGATGGCGTCTCCTGGTATGGGATGTCGGTCTCTTCCATCATGCGGCGCAGGGTTTCGGTCACGCCGGGGTCTGCGTCCATGTCGAGCGTGAACGTTTTCCCCGACTCTGTGTCCGGGCCGGGCATCATGTCGCGTGCCGCGCGGATGGCGACCTGTTCCGCTTTCTCGGCCGTGAGTCTGCGTGGCTTCTTGTCAAGGCTTTGGCTGATGATCGCGGTCGCGCGTTTCGCATCGGTCATGTAGGCGCGGGACCATACGCCGCGTAGCCATTCGAAGCTTGGACTGCGTTTGATCTTGTCCACGGTTTTCGCGTCATGCGCTTTGCCGAGCATGGCGAGCAGGTGGGGGCCGGCGATGAGTCCGGCCGCGTAATCGTGTTCGCGGAGCAGGCGTTTGAGGTCGTACCTGTCCTTGTATTCCTGTTCCGCGGTTTCGGTGGCCGTCAACGGTTCCGCATGGGTGAGCAGCGAATTGAGCATGCGTGTCATGGCGATCTGCTTCGGATCCTCTTCCGCGCCGGTGAGCATGTGGTCGGTGTGCCGTTCATCCTCCGGCTTGCATCCGAACAGGAAATGGTTTTCCTCCTTGCCTCGCGTGCCGGCCACGTACTGCAGATTGCACGCCGAGTTCGAGTCAGATGGAAACAGGGCGGCGCACCGGTCCACGGTCATGCCCTGGCTGCGGTGGATGGTGGTCGCGTAGCCCGCCTCGCAAGCCTTCCGCAGGACCTCCTTTGGAATGTTCCAGACGGTGTTATCGGAGAGGTTCACGCATCGTGCGCCGGACTTGCCGGTGGCGATGATCCTGAACGTCATGCCGTTTTCGAGCGATCGTCCGTTCTGGCCGTGTATGTCCTTCATGTTGTCTCGGCAGACGATCTGGTCTCCGGATCCCACGTCGAGCCCATCGCGCAGTTGGAACAGTTTGTCCGGGTCGCTTTCGCTTTTGCCTTGCGCGCGCCGTTCGAGGATGAACCGTTTGTTGATGTCGCGTACCTGCGCGTTCGTTCCGGCGATCAGCAATGTCGACTTGCCCATCGACTGCCATTTGATGCACATCTGGTACGCGTCTTCCTCCACGTCCGCGTCCTCGCCCCAGTGGATGCGGTCATGCGCCAGATATTCGTCCACGAGCTGCCGGTACTGGTTGACGCTCGCTTCGTCCAACCGGTCGCCGCCGTCGCGTAGCCGTAGGGTCGCTTCCGGTTCACCTTCCCACCTGCGGCGGGACGCGGCTCCTTCCGGATCGTTGGCCCATTTCTCCGCTTTGGCGGTGAAACGCCATATGCTTGACAGTCTCGCGCACTGGTCATGCCGGTCCGCGTAGCCGAGCATGCCGCCCGCGCCGGATACGGAGTCGAGCTGTTTCGGATCACCGGTGAGAAGGACTTTCGCGCCACGCATTTCTGCGAGCCTGGTTATCCATTGCAGGTTTCTGCTGTCGACCATGCCGGCCTCGTCCACGATGATCAGCTGGTTGGGTTTGATCGTGTTCGACGAGTCCGTGACATGGTTGGCAGTGATGTTGATGCGGGCGAGCAGTCGTTCCAACGGGCTGGTGGCGTTCCTCAACCTTTGCTGGAGCATGCTTTCCTTCTGCACGGAGGCCATGATCTGGTCCGGATCGTTGAGGGCCATCAGCATGGCGATGGTCTTGCTGTCGCAGCCGATGCTGTTGCGTAGTTCTTCCACGGCCTTGTGGCTGGTAGCGAGGCCGAGGACGCTTCCCGCGCCGTACCGTGCCTGCCATGTCTCGGCCACGGCCTTCATGGTCGTGGTTTTTCCCGTGCCGGCCGGTCCGATGCCGAACATCTTCTTCCTGATAAGTTAGCTTTTCCATATCGAACGAGTTTTTCTACGAACCTT
>OGZP01001035.1_pt1 | contig 21932 bp, 18 predicted proteins | sample 1576811 | NCBI WGS metagenome assembly OGZP01 (sample SAMEA3541553, study PRJEB24748) | human gut metagenome | biome: human gut; feature: human-associated habitat; material: faeces | place: China | collected 2012
CAAGGTAGATGAGCAGTGCACCGATGCCCCACATCACCACCATCTGCCAGGTCAGATTCCCAAAATTGGAAAAGAGACTGGCGAATGTGTTCAGAAGATCCATATTTATTTTTCCTCCTTGTGTTCCGGTGCCGGGCAAGAAAAAAGAGACCCCTGCCACAGCACTCTGTCTGTGACAAAAGTCTCAAGCCAACACATGACATCGGGCATTTCTGCCGTGATGACGCTGCCATGCAACACCCCGCAGGCCCTGCGGAATGCCCTTTACTCCCTTTTATCGATTCTAATTAAATCAGAATGCAGTCCCCTCTGTCAAGGGGTTCCTGCATTTCTTTGCCAAACTTTGCTTCAGCGCTCAAACGTTGTGCTGAGGGTGGTCTCCCAGGTCTGGCCGGGGGCAAGGCAGGCGGCAGCGGCGCGCTGGCTCCACTCCTGGGTATCGGTCTGGGCACCGGGCAGGGAGTGCCACGGCTCAATGCAGACAAAGCGCACAGGCTTTGCCGGAGCCGACCAGATGAGGGTATAGGGGTAACCCTCCACATTGCAGACGATCCCCTTGCCGGTGTCCTTTTCGTAGATGCCCAGCGTGCGGCTGCGCAGACCGGCCATGCAGAAGCTGTCGTTCTCAAACAGATCGTCTGTCAGGGGGATGCTCTGCTCATTCTTCCACCGGTAACCGCACTTGCCGGTCAGCAGACCGTTGGGGTAAGCGTCCAGGATCATCGGGCTCTCCGGCTGGTCGAAGCGGAACTCGTAATCGGTGGTGGTGTGCTGGTCATCAAAGGGGATGCGGAACGCCGGGTGGTAGCCGATGCCGAACTGCAGCTCTTCGGCGGCATCGGCGGGGTTGGTGACGGCCAGGGTGTGGTGCACCGTCCTGCCCTCCAGCCGGAAGGTGCTGGTCAGGACAAAATCAAACGGGAAGCGCTCTGCCTTGCTCTTTTCATCCGAGCGCAGCTCCAGCCGGATGGTGTCGCCCTCGGCGCAGAGCAGGGTGTGCTCCACGTCCCGGGCAAAGCCGTGCTGCCCGCCGGGGTAGGTCTTGCCTTTATGGGTAAAGGCCCCGCCGGTCAGCTTGCCCGTCCAGGGGAAAAGGATGGGGGCATGGCGCTTCCAGACAGCCGGGTCGGCCTGCCAGAGCATCTCCTGCCCGGCGGCATTTTTCAGGCTGACTGCTTCGGCACCATGGGTATCCACGGTCAGGGTCAGAAATTCGTTGTGAATGGTTGCCTGCATGATTCATCTCTCCTTTTTATCTGTTGACGATGTGCTCGCCGTTTCCTTCCAGCCAGGTGCGCAGGTTCCGGGTGGTAATGTCCATCAGGTTCTGCAAAGCCTCCCGGGTCGTCCACGCAATGTGCGGTGTGAGGATAGCGTGGGGTTCTGCCCGCAGGGGGCTTTCCTGGGGCAGAGGCTCGGTGACAAAGGCATCGGCCCCGTAAAAGCCCAGCTGACCGCTGTGGAGGGCCGCTGCCACGGCCTCCTCATCCACCAGCGCGCCCCGGGCCGTGTTGAGCAGAATGGCCCCGGGCTTCATCTTCGCCAGCGCTTCCGCGTTGACAAGGCCCCGGGTCCGGGGTGTAGCCGGGCAGTGCAGGCTGAGGATATCGCACCGCCTCAGCAGGGTATCATAATCCACGAACTCCACACCGTCGGCGGCGTATTCGGGCCGGACGGTGCGGGTGCAGACCAGCACCTCCATGCCAAAGGCTCTGGCAATGCGGGCCGACTGCCGCCCGATGCTGCCATAGCCGTAAACGCCAAAGGTCTTGCCACAGAGCTCCATCTGGGGCAGCAGGCCGATGCTCTCCGGGATATCCAGCTGCCAGCACCCCTGCTTGACGGCACGGTTGTAGCGCTCCGCGCACTGGCAGATGGCCAGCAGCAGGCTGAAGGTCATCTGGGCCACGCTGTAGGTAGAATAGCCCGGCACATTGGCCACTGCAACGCCGTGGCGGCGGCAGGCTTCCAGATCCAGGTTGTCGGTGCCCGTGGCAATGATGCCCACCCATTTCAGGTTCGGGCACTGCTGTAAGATCTCCTCATCCATGCGGCACTTGTTCAGCAGAACAATGTCCGCATCTCCAATGCGGGGGGCGATCTCCTCGTAGGCCGTGCGGACATAGCTGGTGGTATCGGGCACCAGCGCCTTTACCCCCGACCAGTCGAGGTCGCCTTCCTCCATGACATAGCTTTCCAGAATGACAGCTTTCATCTCAGTCCTCCAACAAAACGTCCTCGCTCAGCACCTGACCGATGGGCTTGGCAATGCACAGGTCGGCCTGCGCATCGGCCCCGGTGGGCTGCATGTTGATGACCACCAGATGGCGGCCCCGGAAGTACCGGATAAGCCCCGCCGCCGGGTAGACCACCAGACTGGTGCCGCCGATGATGAGAGTATCCGCCTTGCGGATGGCAGACACGGCCCCGGAGAGCACTTCCTCGTCCAACCCCTCCTCGTACAGGACGACATCCGGCTTGACGATGCCGCCGCACTTGGGGCAGCGGGGCACGCCGGTACTGCTGGCAATGAAGTCCACATCGTAGAACGTGCCGCACTTCACGCAGTAGTTGCGCAGGGTGCTGCCGTGGAGCTCGTAAACGGTCTTGGAACCTGCCGCCTGATGCAGGCCGTCGATGTTCTGGGTGACGATGGCTTTCAGCCTGCCCTCCCGCTCCAGCTTTGCCAGCCGCAGGTGGGCAGCGTTGGGCTTTGCCCCCTTCACAATGAGCTTATCCCGGTAGAACCGGTAGAACTCCTCGGGGTTCTCCTCCCAGAAGGTATGGCTCAGGATGGTCTCGGGCGGGTAATCGTACTTCTGGTGGTACAGGCCGTCCACGCTGCGGAAATCGGGGATGCCGCTTTCGGTGGAGACCCCCGCGCCGCCAAAAAAGACGATGCGGTCGCTCTCGGCAATGATTTTTTCCAGTGCAGGAACCATAAAAGAAACGCTTCCTTTCCGGCAGATCGTTGTGTTTTGGATAGCTCCAGTATAACACAAATCCAGAGGAAAGGAAGCGTTTCTTTTTTTTGATGGGATCGTCCCCTTGCTCAGCGCCCGTTTTCGGCAAACAGGGTCCCCAGTGCATCCAGCAGATCATGCGGGAGCATCCCGGTTTCCCCGTGCAGGGCAGCGGCACGGTCGGCAGCTGCACCATGGAGATAAACGGTACAGGCGGCGGCCTCAAAGGCAGGCAGACCGCAGGCCAGCAGGGCGCTGGTCATGCCCGCCAGCACATCCCCGCTTCCGCCCCGGGAAAGCCCCGGGTTGCCGGTGGGATTGACCGCACAGCGGCCATCCGGCCCTGCAATGACGGTATGTGCCCCCTTCAGCACCACCACAGCATTCCATGCTTTCGCATAGCGCAGCGCCATGCCTTCCCGGTCCGCATTGATCTCTGCCGCAGAGTGTCCGGTCAGCCGGGCCATCTCGCCGGGGTGGGGCGTTAAAATCAATTCCCCTTGAGGGTGAGGCATTTTTTCCGTTTGGAGCAGGTCAGCAACGGCGTTCAGGCCGTCCGCATCCAGCACTGCACTGCCAGAGAAGCCGGGCAGGAGCGTTTTCACCAGCGCCCGGGTCTCGGCGGCACGTGCCGCGCTCTGAGCCGTATAACCCAGCCCGGGGCCCGCCAGCAGGACAGAGGCCTTCTGCCGCCGGATGCGGTCGATATTCTGGGGCGAGATGCCGCCCTCGGCCCCCGCTTCGCAGGGGCAGAGGCAGCACTCCGGCAGGCGGGCAGCCACAGCCGCCAGCACCGGCTCCACACTTGCCAGCGTAACGATACCGGCCCCGGTGCGCAGGGCACCTTCCACGGCCAGTGCCGCCGCGCCCCGGTAGGACGCACTGCCCGCCACCGCCAGCACGGAACCAAAGGTTCCTTTATGCGCATCCCGGGGACGGGGCTGGATGGCCTGCCAGACAAAATCGGAAGTTATTTCGAACATAGGCGGCTCCTTTCCTACTGTGGTTTAACCCCCCAGTCGCCTGCGGCGACAGCCCCCACTAGTAGGGGGGCCCTTGGCATTTCGTAAAGCTCGCCCTCTTTGCCAAGGCCTCCCCTATTAGGGGAGGTGGCATCCCGCAGGGATGACGGAGAGGTTTAATCCGTTCCCTGCAAATACCTCCGGATCTCCTTCTCCGCCTCCTGCACTTCTTCATGGAACATGCGGGCAGAGACCCGGAGGGCACCATGGCCCAGGATAATGACCTGCTCCATGCCATCGGAGGTGGCCACGCGGACGCGGCGGCCCTTGCCGATCTCATGGGTGACACGCTCGATGAACATATCGGCGGTCTCGGCTTCCCGGGTGTAGACCACATGGATATTGTGGTACTGCTCTATGCTGCCGGGGCTGCCCGGCACACGGTAGGCATCAAACACAAGGATGAGCACGCACTTCTTAAAGCCCTGATAGTTGCAGAGGATGTCCATCAGCCTGTGGCGGGCCGCTTCCAGGCTCTCTTTGGAGAGTGCGTTCAGCTCGTCCCATGCAAAGATGATATTATAACCGTCCACCAGCAGGTATTCGGGCTGGATCTCCCACTGCTCGGCGTTGAAATCGGGGCGTTCCCGCTTCTGGGTGGGGCGGAACGCCGCCAGCGGGTCCCGCTTGATGGGCCCATAGGTCTGTTCAAAGATCTTCAGCAGCTCAGCATCCTCTTCCAAAGTAGCACGATAGGCGGCCATCCGGCGGGGACGGGCCTGCACCGTTTCCTCGGTCTTTGCAGTCCTGCCCCAGCCGCTGTCTACATGCATGTGGCTGCGCACCTGCTCCCAGGGCACCACAAATCCGGCCCCGTGGGCGCAGAACACCGAATCCGCCGGGTTGTCGAGGTCGTGTTTCGGCTCATAGCCCGCGGCCTCGATGACCTCCGCTGCATTGTGGCAGGGACGGTAACCGTCCAGCGTCAGGGTCAGGTGTCCCCTGCCCCGGGTGTAGCCCACCACCTCCATGGGGTAGCTGCGCATAGTGGAGGCCGGTGCCGTGCCGGTGAGCAGAGTGGTATCCCCGTCGGCTCCGGTCTCGGGTGGGTCAAAACTGCCGCCCATGTTCTGGATATCGTTCATGGCGCGGCCCACGTTGTCAGAGGGCAGCTCCAGCCGGAAGGCATACCACGGCTCCAGCAGCTGGGTCTTGTGGATCTGGTCTGCCATCATCAGGCCCTGCCGGACGGCGCGGTAGGTCGCCTGCCGGAAGTCACCGCCCTCGGTGTGCTTGAGGTGAGCGCGGCCCGCAATGAGGGTGATCTTCACATCGGTCAGAGGAGCCCCGATGAGCACGCCCAGATGCTGCTTTTCCTCAAGATGCGTCAGCACCAGCCGCTGCCAGTTCTTGTCCAGCACCTCTTCCCGGCAGTCGGTGGCAAACTGCATTCCGCTGCCCCGGGGCAGCGGCTCCAGCTTAAGGTGGACTTCCGCATAGTGGCGCAGGGGCTCGTAGTGGCCCACGCCCTCCATGGCTTCGGTGATGGTCTCCTTATACAGGATGCCGCCGGGGCCGAAGCTGACCTCCAGCCCGTACCGCTCGGCCAGCAGGCTTTTCAGCACCTCCAGCTGGATCTCGCCCATCAGCTGGACATGAATCTCGCCCAGGGTCTCGTTCCAGACCACATGGAGCTGGGGCTCCTCTTCTTCCAGCCGATGGAGCTTTCCCAGCGCGGCGTGCACGTCTGCGCCCTCGGGCAGCAGCACCTGATAGCTCAGCACCGGCTCCAGCACCGGCAGGTCGCTGTCCCGTTCCGCCCCCAGACCCTCGCCCGGGCGGGCTTTGGTCAGGCCGGTAACGGCGCACACCTGGCCGGGCCCGATGCACTCCGCCAGCGTAAACTTTGCGCCGGAGTAGAGCCGCAGCTGGTTGGCCTTTTCGGCCCATGGCTCCCCGTCGACCTCTCCGGTGAGCTGGGCTTTCACCTTGAGCGCGCCGCCGGTCACCCGCAGCCAGGTCAGGCGGTTTCCCTGCTCATCCTGGCTCACCTTGAACACCTTGGCCCCGAAGGCTTCCAGCGCAGGGGCCGGGCGGGTATAGCGGTCCAGGCCCTCCACCAGCGCGTCCACACCCTGCAGCTTCAGGGCTGAGCCAAACCAGCAAGGAAACACATGCCGCCGGGCAATGGCGGGGATGAGGTCGGTATCGGTCAGGCTTCCCCGGTCCAGCATCGTCTCCATCAGCCGCTCATCGCAGAGAGCCAGCGCCTCGTCCCGGTCGGCCTGCTCTGCCCCAAAATCCACAAAGCCATCCCCCAGCCGACGGTTCAGCTGGGTCAGAAGCGCTTCCCTGCCCGGGCCGGGCAGGTCCATCTTGTTCACGAACACAAAGGTGGGGATGCGGTACCGCCGCAGCAGCCGCCAGAGCGTCTCGGTATGGCTCTGCACGCCGTCGGTGCCGCTGATAACCAGCACCGCATAATCCAGCACCTGCAGTGTCCGCTCGGTCTCCGTGGAAAAATCCACATGGCCCGGGGTGTCCAGCAGGGTAAAATCGGTATTGCCCGCCGTGAAGAGGGCCTGCTTGGAGAAAATGGTAATACCGCGCGCCTTTTCCAGCGCGTCGGTGTCCAGAAAGGCATCCTTATGGTCCACCCGGCCCAGCTTGCGGATGGTGCCGGTGCCGTAGAGCAGGGCCTCGGAAAGGGTTGTCTTGCCGCTGTCCACATGAGCCAGAATGCCGATGACCAGCTGCTTGTGCTCTTGTTCCATGCCGCGGCCCCCTTACAGCACGCTGGCGATCAGCGCAGCAGCGACCAGCGGCAGGCCCAGCACCAGATTGGAGAGCAGGCTGCAATAGGTGCGCTCCTCGGGTTCCAGCTCCTCAAAGGAGACGATCTTCTCATCCGCATAGTCGATGATGGAGCGGGTGGAATGGATCTTTTTCTGCCGCTTGCCCATCCCCTTGAATTCCTCCAGCAGATGGTGGATGGTCACGCCATCCAGCCGCAGGTAGTCCACCCAGGCCCAGATGAGCAGCACCACGCCGCACAGAAAGCCCGGGGCCTCCCAGATGGTAAAGGTTCCATCGCTGATATAGCGCTGCCACAGCAGCATCAGCACGGCCACAATGGAGGTGCGGGTCACGGTCTTATATAAAATGGGGTGGAACATGTAGCGTTTGTACATCGAGGTCAGTTTCTTCATGGTGCGCTCCTTATTGATACAGATACACTTTATTGTATCATGTTTTTGTGAAAAAAGATAGCTGTTTTGTGCGCACGGCGTGAACAGTTTCTCTCTTTTGCCTGTTCTTCATAGATATACAGTTCTTTCCATTTTATAGTAATTTTTTCCATATTCTTTTCCCACGAAAGTGTTTGTCACCGTTTTGTTTCTAATTCTATGCTGTGGCGGATTGACTTCTTTCCAGTAAAGTGCTAAAATATACAGTGGTGCGACTTTTGTCTTTCCTGTGCACTTTTTGGAAAGGCAGACAGCCTCACTGCATTTAGGAAAAGGAAAAACGCGCGGCTCTGTCCGCGCAAGATCTGGGAGGATCATCCAATGAGCTTCAATTTTGATCGCCGCACCTTCCTGAAGGGTGCAGGTGCTGTGGGTGCCGCCAGCCTGCTGGCAGCCTGCGGCGAAAAGTCCAACAACACCGGCAATGGCGCTGCCGCCAGCGGTGCTGCTGCCCCCAACTCCACCGGCGCTACCCCCCTGAAGGAGTTCATCTCCTTTGAGAGCGGCAACCGTGAGCTGGAAAGCTGGAACATGCTGTACAGCCAGAGGGCTGAGGATGCCAACGTGGTCACCAACCTGTGGGACGGCCTGCTGAGCTTTGACTGCTACGGCAAGGTGGTTCCCGCCATCGCTTCCAGCTGGGAGCACAATGAGGATGCCACCGTCTGGACCTTCCACCTGCGGGACGACGTGGACTGGGTGGATTGCAACGGTGAGGTGAAAGCTCACCTGACCAGCAAGGACTTCCTGGTTGGCTTTGAATGGGTGATGAACGCCATCAAGAACGAGGCCAACAACACCTCCATGCCCAACGACACCATTGTGGGTGCTTACGAGTACTACCAGCTGACCAAGGAAGCCGGTGACGCTGCCGCTGATATGACCTATGAGGACATGCTGGCTGCCGGTGTGGGCATCGAAGCTCCGGATGATTACACTCTGGTGTTTACCTGCCCCAACGCCTGCCCCTACTTTGATACCGTTGCTGCCTACACCAGCTTCTACCCCGTGGCTCCCGCTCTGATCGAGGAGCTGGGTATCGATGGCTTCCGTGGCTGCGACAACACCACCATGTGGTACAACGGACCCTATATGGTGGAGGAGTACATCCAGGGCAACACCAAGAGCTACATCCCCAACCCCAACTACTACGATGCTGCCAACGTCAGCCGCTTTGAGCGTTTCACTGTCACCATGATCAGCGACGGTGCCATCAGCCTGCAGCTGTATCAGAACCGCGAGCTGGACGAGGTGGATCTGGGCGAGAGCAGCATCACCACCATTCAGTCCGATCCTTCCAACGAATACAATCAGCAGCTGTGCGAGAAGCGTGCCAAGAAGTTCAGCTACTGCTTCATCTTCAACTACGACAAAATGAACACCGATGGCACCCCCGATGAGAACTGGAACAAGGCCATTGCCAACAAGGCCTTCCGTCAGTGCTTCTCCAAGGGCATGGTGCTGAACAAGTTCTTCGCCCGTTATAACCCCATCAATCCCCTGAAGTGTGAGAACGACTTCTTCACCATGAAGGGCCTGTGCTACACCTCTGATGGCACCGACTACACCAACCTGGTGGCCAAGGAGATGGGTCTGGACGGCGAGGCTTACGATGGCAAGACCATGAAGCGTCTGCGCGCCAACAACGGCGACATCACCGAGCTGAAGAAGCAGGCCATGGAAGAGCTGAGCGCCATTGGTGTCACCTTCCCTGTCCACTGCTCCTACTACGTTCTGGCCGGCTCCACCTCCGCTCTGGACCACGCCACCGTCCTGAAGCAGTGCTTCACCGACAGCTTCGGCGATGACTTCATCGTGCTGGATGTCAACACCTTCGTGTCCTCCACCATGAAGGAAGTCGTGGCTCCCAAGCTGCAGAGCTTCACCCACATGGGCTGGGGCGCTGACTTCGGTGATCCCATCAACTTCCTGACCCAGATCATCATTCACGATGAAAACGCTTACTACAGCTGCAACATGACCAACATTGCAGGCATTGTGAACAATGGTCCCGCCAGCTACCAGACCGAGCTGGTGGCTGCCTATGAGAAGTTCACCGATCTGGTGAACGAGGCCCGTGCCATTGTTGACGACACCGATGCACGCTACGCAGCATTTGCCAAGGCCGAGGCTTACTTCCTGGACGAGAACCTGATTTTCCCCACCGTCTACGATATCACCTGGTGCCTGACTCACGTCAACGAGTACAGCAAGATCAACGCAATGTATGGTCCCTGCAACTACAAGGCTGTGAACTGGGAGACCAGCGAGGAGGCCTACACCACCGAACAGTACGATGCGTTTGCTGCCGCATACGACGCAGCCGCTCAGGCCTGATCGAGTGGACCAATAACCAATCGCAAAAGCAGAACCGGACGTTTTTGAAGCGTCCGGTTCTTTTTTTGCTTCCTGACAGCACAAAACCCCGCCGCACGGGAAAGCTCCCAGCGCGGCGGGGTCATTGTGTTAAAATACAGGAAAGCGGTTCAGCTTACAGCTGGCTTTCATACTCCTTGCGATAGCCTTCCAGCTCACGCTGGTTGCCATACACAAAGTGGCCGTTTGCGATCTCTTCCCAGACCGGCTTATCCACGCTGTAATCGTGGATCGAGGGGTCATAGACCAGCAGCTTCTTGTGCTTTTCCAGGCTGGGGTCAGGGATGGGAACCGCGCTCAGCAGGGCTTTGGTGTAGGGATGCAGCGGATGGAGGAACAGCTCCTCCGCCTCAGCCAGCTCCACGATGCGGCCCTTGCTGATAACGGCGATACGATCCGAGATGAACCGGACCACCGACAGGTCATGTGCAATGAACAGGTAGGTCAGGCCGCGGCTCTTCTTCATCTCGTTCAGCAGGTTCAGCACCTGTGCACGGATGGAGACATCCAGTGCGGAGATGGGCTCATCGGCCACGATGAACTCCGGCTCCATGACCAGAGCACGGGCAATGCCGATGCGCTGGCGCTGGCCGCCCGAGAACTCGTGGGGGAAGCGGGAGGCAAACTCCGGCAGCAGGCCGACCTCATGCAGGGCGTTCATCACCTTTTCATGCAGGTCTTCCTGATCCTTGTAGAGATGATGGTTCAGCAGGCCCTCGGCAATGATATACTCCACCTTGGCGCGCTCGTTCAGCGAAGCCATGGGGTCCTGGAAGATCATCTGGATCTTACGGATGACCTCCTTGTCCAGTTCCTTGGAGATCTTGCCGTTGATCTTCTGGCCCTTGAAGAAGATGTCGCCGCCGGAGGTCGGGTTGATGCGGCAGATGGCACGGCCAATGGTGGTCTTGCCGGAGCCGGACTCGCCGACCAGCGAGAAGGTCTCGCCCTTATAGATGTCAAAGTTGACATGATCGACAGCAACAAATTTCTTCTTACCGGAGCCAAAGGTGATCTGAAGGTCTTTCAGCTCAATCAGCTTTTCGCGTTCAGCCATTTAAGTTGGCGCCTCCCATCTTTCCCATTTTCTCACGCAGGTTCTGGATGGAGTGCGGCCGCTCGATCTTGGGAGCGCGCGGGTCCAGATACCAGGTCTTTGCGGCGTGGGTCTCGGACACCTGGAAGAACGGAGGCTCTTGCACAAAGTCGATTGCCAGCGCATGCTTGTTGCGGGGCGCAAATGCGTCACCCTTGATTTCATTGAACAGGTTCGGGGGAGTACCATCCACGCTGGGCAGGGCCTCACCCTTGGTGCCCAGCTGCGGCAGAGCCTGCAGCAGAGCCCAGGTGTAGGGGTGCCATGCGTCGTAGAAGATCTCCTCCACGGTGCCGTATTCCACGATCTGGCCGGCATACATCACGGCCACACGGTCTGCCACGTTTGCCACAACGCCCAGGTCATGGGTGATGTAGATAACGGACATGCCCAGCTCCTTCTGCAGGTCGCGGATCAGCTGCAGGATCTGTGCCTGAATGGTCACGTCCAGTGCAGTGGTGGGCTCGTCGCAGATCAGGACCTGCGGGCGGCAGGCCGCTGCAATGGCAATGACGACACGCTGACGCATACCGCCGGAGAACTCGTGGGGGTACTGCTCGTACCGACGCTCGGGGTCGGGGATACCCACCTTGCCCAGCATCTCGATGGCAGCCTTTTTGGCTTCCTCACCCTTCAGACCCTGGTGATGCTCAATGCTCTCCTGGATCTGCTTGCCGATCTTCTTCAGCGGGTTCAGGCTGGTCATAGGGTCCTGCATGACCATGGCGATTTTCTTGCCGCGGACACCCAGCCAATCCTTCTCGGTGAACTTGGTCATATCGCGGCCTTCAAACATGATGGAGCCGCCGGTGATCTTACCGTTGGCATCCAGCATACCCACAAAGGTCTTGGTGAATACGGACTTGCCCGAGCCGGACTCGCCCACAATGGCAAGGGTCTCGCCTTCGTACAGGTCCAGCGAGCACTTGCGGATGGCGTTCAGCTTGCGGCCGCGCAGGCTGAAAGTGATCTCCACGTCTTTGGCAGAGATAATCGGTTGTCTATCCATTTACGTCTCTCTCTCCAATCTATCAAACGTGGTTGCGCGGATCAGCCGCATCCGACAAAGCGTTGCCCATGATATAGAAGGAAATGGAAATGATGGACACGATGGATGCAGGGAAAACCAGCAGGTACGGATAATCCAGGAAGAAGCCGCGCACCTTGCTCAGGATCAGGCCCAGAGAAGGCGTGTCGATGCCCAGGCCCAGGCCCAGGTAGGACAGCGTGGATTCCAGATTGATGGTGCCCGGAATGGACAGTGCCATACGCAGGATGATAACGGAGACCAGATACGGCAGGATGTTCTTGGTCAGCACGCGCCACAGCGGGGTGCCCAGGCAGCGGGACGCGAGGTTGTACTCGCGGTCACGGAACATGAACACCATGTTGCGGACACGGCGTGCCATGGAAAGCCAGTTGATGGCGATCATGGAGATGGCCATGATCCAGAAGCTCTGGCCCACCATCAGGGCGATCAGGGTCATATAGATGATATAGGGCACGTTGTCGATCAGGTTGTACAGCTCCGTGAAGAAGCGGTCCAGGCTGCGCACATAGCCCCAGATCAGGCCGAAGATCACGCCCACGATGCTCTCGCCCACGGCGACCACCAGAGCCAGACGGATGGACACCTGGGTGGCGTACCACACCTGGCACCAGTAGTCACGGCCCAGGTTGTCGGTACCGAACCAGTACTCACTGTTGGGCTTGATGAAAGCCTTGCTGGAATCAGAGATCAGGGTAGTGTAGTGATACTTGCCGATGCCCAGCGCAATGAAGGAGAACACCGTCAGCGCCAGGAACAGGATCAGGCAGAAGACAGCGACCTTCTGCTTGAGGAAGTTCTGGATGACAGAACCCCAATAGGAATAGTTGGAGTAGCCGATGCGTTCAGCTTCTTCCGGGGAATAATCCACAAAGTAGAACAGTTCTTCGGGCTTCTTGCCCTCAAAATCCGATGCCTTAGCCATCAGCGAGCCTCCTCCTTTCCGGTCAGAGTAATACGGGGGTCAACCACCATCATCAGCACATCGCCCAGGAACACGCCCACGATGCCCAGCACGGCGTAGAGGATGACCAGGGTCTGAACGACATTCAGGTCATAGCGCTGGATGGCATCCGTCAGCAGGGGGCCCATGCCGGGAACGGAGAAGAACCGTTCCATCAGCAGGGAGCCGCCCACCGTCAGCAGGATGGACTGGGGGATATACTGCACCATGGGGACCATGGCGTTGCGCAGAACATGCTTGAACATGATCTCGCGGGAGCTCAGGCCCTTGACACGGGCCAGCTTGATATAGTCGCGGGTCAGCTCATCCACCATGTAGCGGCGGGTCCACAGGGCATAGCCTGCAATGGATGCCAGCGAAAGGCAGGTGATGGGCAGCACGCTGGAAGCACTCACATTGCGGGTGGAATACAGCGTGGGGAATCCCAGGTACTTGGAACCGAAGACCAGCACCAGAGAATACGACACCAGCGAAGGGACCGCGTTGACGAACACGGTGTAGGCCGTGCCGATCCAGTCGAATACCTTGTCCTTGAATGCCGCCTGCAGGATGCCCATCAGCACACCGACCACCAAAGAGATGCCGGAGGCGATGAGGCCCAGACGCATGGAGACACCAAACTTTTTACCAATGACCTTGACCACCGGGGCACCGTTCTGAATGCGGCGGGAAGTGCCGAAATCCAGATGCAGCAGGTTGTTATAGAACTTGACCAGCTGGGTGGGGATGGGATCGGTCAGGCCAGCTGCTTCCAGAGCGGCGGTCTTCTGCTGATCGGTAAACTTCATGAGCTGTTCCTCAGTGAAGTAGTAGTCCGTCGGCAGGCAGCGCATCATCAGGAAAACTGCTGTTGCGATCAGAAAGATTGTGACAAGCGACTGGAGCAGCCGCTTAACCGTGTATTTTAACATGTTATCGAACCCTTAACTTTTATTTCTACCCTTTCGGGCGGGGAAACGGGGAACTTAAGCCTTGGTAGCTGCGTCGAATGCAGCGGCGAACTCCTCGTACTGCTCGGTGGTGTAAGCCTCTTCGCTGGTCTCCCAGTTCACAGCCTTGTAGTTGCAGGGACCATACACAGCGTTGATCTTGCTGTACTCGTTGGCGTGGGTCAGAGTCCAGGCAACCTCGAAGTAGCAGGGGCAGGCCAGAACGTTGTTCAGCATGCTGGCCTCAGCCTTTGCGAAGGCAGCGTAGCGGGCATCGGTATCATCAACGATGGCCTTTGCGGTGTTGACCAGATCGGTGAACTCCTCGTAGCAGGCCACCAGATCCTTCTGCCAGTCAGCGGGGCCGGCCTCAACGACCTTGGCGATGTTGGAGTAGTACCAGCTGTAGTAGGCGTTGTCGTCGTGCAGGATCTCCTGACCAACGAAGTTGACGGGATCGCCGAAGTCAGCGCCCCAGCCGTTGATGACGAAGCTCTGCAGCTGAGGATTGCGGACTTCCTGAGTGAGGGAAGAAACAAAGGTCTTGATGTCCAGCACGATGAAGTCATCGCCGAAGCTGTCGGTGAAGCACTGCTTCAGCACGGTTGCGTTGTCCAGAGCGGTGGAGTTGGCGGCGATGATGTAGTAAGCAGCGTGGACAGGGAAGGTAACGCCGATGGCGCTCAGCTCGTCCATGGCCTGCTTCTTCAGGTCAGCGATGTCGCCGTTGTTGGCGCGCAGACGGATCATGGTCTTGCCATCGTATGCTTCCTTGTCGAAGCCCATCTCCTTGGCAACCAGGGTGGAGTACTCCTGGCCCTGGGTGTTGTAGCAGACACCGGGCATGGTGTAGTAATCGTTCTCGCACTTCAGGGGGTTGATCTTGTTGGTACGTGCATACCAGTTGGTCATCTCCAGGCCCTTGTAGAAGCACTGACGGAAAGCAGTGTTGGCAATCGCCTTGTTCCAGTTGTCGTCGGGGGTGCCGTCCTCGTTGTTCTTCTGATAGTTGAAGTGCATCTGGTAGCTGAACTTCTTGGGGCGCTTCTCGCACAGCTGCTGATTGTACTCGCTGTTGGGATCAGCCTGGATGGTGGTCAGAGTGCTCTCGCCCACATCCATCTCGTCCAGCTCACGGTTCTGGTACAGCTGGAAGGTAACGGTGCCGTCGCTGATCATGGTAACAGTGAAGCGGTCGAAACGGGACACATCGTTTGCACCAAAGTAGTTGGGGTTGGGGATGTAGCTCTTGGTGTTCTGGCTGATGAACTCCTCCACCACATAGGGACCATTGTACCACATGTTGGTGTAGTCGCAGGCACGGAAGCCCTCAACGCCCAGCTCGTTGATCAGATCCTCAGAGACGGGGTAGAAGCTGGTGTAGGCAGCAACGGTATCGAAGTAAGGGCAGGGATTCTTGCAGGTGAAGACCAGGGTGTAATCGTCCGGAGCCTCAACGCCCACGCCTGCGTCCAGCATATCCTGGTAGGTCAGGTCGGCAGCAGCATCGCCCATATCGCTGGTCTTCTGATAGTAATCAGCAGCACCGGTCAGGGTCTCGTTGGGCATGGAGGTGTTGTTGGCCTGGTTCTTGGCTGCGTTCAGCACCCACTCCAGACCCACGAGGAAGTCCTTGCTGGTCAGGTGAGCCTTGACTTCGCCGTTGACATCCACCCAGTCCACATCGTCGCGGAGGTTGAAGGTCCAAACAGAAGAGTCCTCATTGTGGCTCCACTCCTTGGCCACGGAAGGCACGGCCTTGCCGTAGCAGTCAAAGCTCAGCAGGCCTTCCCACAGGTTGGTGGTGACATTCATGTCGGAAGCCATCTGGCTGTACAGCATGTTCCAGCTCTCCAGCTCACGGTTGGTGCTCTCCCAGGAGATGAACTCCTTCAGCGGGGTAGCGCCGGTGGTGTTGGGAGCGCTGGTAGCACCAGAGGAAGCAGCAGTGGAGCTGCTGCCAGAGTTGCCGCCGCAGGCGGCCAGAATGCCGGCGGCACCAACGACACCGGAAGCCTTCAGAAAGCTGCGGCGGCTGATTGCATGAGACTCGTAGTTGTTGTTCATTGTGTTTTCCTCCCTATAATAATTCCGTGCTTCAGTGCATGGTGCAGGGCGGGATGTCCTGCTGTTTTCCCACTATTCTGCGGAGGTTTTTTGAATCCTGTATTGCCAGGGAATACAAAAGAGCGCAGAAACAGACCCCTCTGTCTGCACCTGTGCTCCTCCCGCAAAACCTTAACACGTCATATATTGTACCATTGAAATAAAAAGATGTCAATGGAGCACGCACAGCTTTTTCTTCAAAAAGCAAAGTCTGCCGCGCAAAAACGATGAAATATATTTGCTTTTACATGGTAAAGCGTGCAGGAAATTTAACAAACAATGCCACAGACAAAACAACCGGAATTGTTCTCGTCAAAAAGACACTGTATTTTTGCTTTATATTCTAAAAGAGCAGGCGCTCCACGCTTTGCGAAGAGCCCCTGCTATTGGAAAACCGAATTATTAAAACAAGTCACCGGGCCAGTGTGCTCTGGATCTTTGCAAAATCCTCCAGCGTCAGGGCCTCGGGACGGATGCGGGCATCGAAACCGGCGGCTTCAATGGCAGCGGTCACGGCATCCTTGGGCATCCCCAGGCCGCTGGCAATGGCATTGGCCGCAGTCTTGCGCCGCTGGCCAAAGGCCGCGCGGACAAGGGCAAAGTAGCCCTCCTCGTCCTCCACCTGCACGGCGGGGGTGGGGCGGATCTCCATCCGCACCACAGCGCTGGTCACCTTGGGGGCCGGGTAAAAGCTGCCCGGGGCGGCGGTGAACATCATCTTAGAGGTCGCGTAATAGCTCACCGCACAGCTGATGGCGCTGGAGGCCCGGGTGCCCGGGGCGGCGGCCAGACGATCGGCAGCTTCCTTCTGCACCATCACAGTCAGGCTCTCGATGGGCAGGCGGTCACCCAGCAGCTTCATCACAATGGGGCTTGTAATATAGTAGGGCAGGTTGGCGCAGACCGCCACCGGCATCCCGGGGAACTCCTGCGCGATCAGGGCTTTCAGATCCACCTTGAGCACATCCTGCAATACCAGCTTGAAATTGTCCACACCGGCCATGGTCTCGGCCAGCAGGGGGGGCAGGCGCTCGTCCACCTCGATGGAGACCACCTTTGCCGCCCGCTTTGCCAGCTCCCGGGTCAGCACGCCGATGCCGGGGCCGATCTCGAGCACGCCGTAACGCTTGTCCACACCGCTGGCATCCACGATCTTGGGGGGCAGGCCGGGGTTGACGATGAAGTTCTGGCCAAAGCCCTTGGAGAGGGCAAAATCATATTTTTCGCACAGGGCGCGCACATAAGACAGGTCGGTCAGTTCGGGCATAGCTCTATCCTTTCTTTTCCAAAATAACCCTCTCAGTCTCGCTTCGCTCGCCAGCTCCCCCAAAGGGGGCGCTTTTGACAAAACCGCAAACTTTGCATGAATTGCCAAGACCTCGCCCTTCGGGAGAGGTGGCAGCGCGTCAGCGCTGACGGAGAGGGTTGTTCTCTTATTCTTGACTACTGGATGCAGTGCTCTCCCCTGCTGCTTCACTTTCGGCGGGCGCGGTCTCTGCCGGGGTGCTCCCGGCAGATGCAGCCTCAGCGTCCCCTTCCGCCACGCTCTCAGCGGCGGCGCTGTCGGCAGCTTCACTGGAGGCAGCCTCGTTGACACCGCTCACGGTGGTGGTACCGCTCATCTGCTGGGCGGTGCTCACGGCACGCTGGATCTGGGGGTCGTTCTCCACAGTGTAATCATAGTATGCGGTCTGCTCGTCCGCAGTCAGGGGGCGCTCCACATCCACGGTCAGGCCGGTGCCGTCAAAGCAGCTGCCATCGCCGCAGACCAGCTTTGCCACGGTGACCACCACAGCACTGCCATCGGACAGGCGCTGGGGGCTGCTCTGGATGGTGCCCTTGCCCTGCGTGGTGGTGCCCACCAGACGGGCACCATTCAGGGTGCGTAGGCTGCTGGCAAAGAGCTCCGCAGCGCTGGCAGTGCTTCCGTTGACCAGGCAGACAACGGGCAGGCCGATCTGGGATTCGCTGGTGCTGGTGCCCAGCAGGGTCTGGGTGCCGTTCTTGTCCTCAGCAAAGGCCAGCGTGCCCTCCGGGGCGATCAGGTCGATGCACTGGATGGCATCGTCCAGCAGGCCGCCGCCGTTATCGCGCAGGTCAAACACCAGGCTGCCTGCGCCGCTGGCGCTCAGGCTGCGGATGGCGTAATCCAGCTCGCTGGGGGTGGTGGAATCAAACTGGCGGATCCGGATGTAGCCCACATTGCCCTGCACCATCTGGTAATCCACGGTGGTGGAGCTGTAACCGGAGTGGGTCAGGTCAGCGGTATGCTCGGAGGCCTCACTGTCCAGCCAGGTCACATTGACGGTGGTGCCGCTCTCGCCGCGCAGGCGGGTCTGGATGGCATCCACGCTGCTCATGCTCTTGACATCGGTGCCGTCCACAGCGGTGATGTAGTTGCCGACCTGAATGCCGGCCTCCTTGGCGGGGGATTCATCGTAGACCTTGATGACCTTGGCATAGCCGGACTGATCCACAGCCAGCTCCACGCCAATGCCGATCAGGGTGCCGTTCTGGGTGTTCATCAGCTCCGTATAGGCGGTGGCGCTGAAATAGCGGGCGTACTTATCGCCGGTGCCCAGCAGGTAGCCAGCCGTCAGGCGGTCGTAGAGGGTGGTCTCGTCGATGGGATAGTAATCGTTGCTGCGGACATAGCGATCCACCTCAGCGATCTTGTTGTACATGCTCTCCTTTTCCTTCACGCTGGAAACGGTGCTGTCAAACAGGCGCATCGCCACCAGCATGGTAATGGAAAAGGTAACGGTCATGGCCAGGATGACGATGCTGACCGCCATGCCGACCGATATCTTACGGTTCATCTTCTTCCCTCCTCTGTCAGACCAGCAGCATCATAACCACGCTGCCCAGCATGGAAAGTGCAAAGATCCCTGCCAGGATCAGACAGCCCACGCGCAGGATGCGCTTGCGTTTTTCTTCCTTCATAAGCCCTGACGGCCTCCTTTGATACAATGCAGATTATTTCATGGGGATATAACCACGGGGGTTGACGGCATTGGCCTTGGAGCCGCCCTTCCAGACCTCCAGATGGAGGTGGTTGCCGGTAGAGTTGCCCGTGCTGCCCACATAACCGATGATCTCACCCTGCTGGACATACTTGCCCGCCGAGGTGGCGACCGACCGCATGTGGCCGTACAGGGTGCTGTACTGGTTGCCATCGGACATTTTGCCGTGGTAGATGATGACATAGTTGCCGTAGCCGCCGCTGGACCAGCCCGCCACCTGCACATAACCGCTGGCGGCTGCATAGATGGGCGTGCCGCCCGGGGCGGCAAAGTCGGTACCGGCGTGGAGCTTGTTGACCCCCGTAACGGGGTTCTTGCGCCAGCCGTACTCACTGGAAATGCGGCTATAGCTCTTGAGCGGGCAGATGAAGCCGGTAAAGCTCAGGGTGGGCTTGGAGGCAGCGGCTGCAGCGATCATCTTCTGGATCTGCTTCTTGACGGCCTCATAGTTCATCTCGTCCGATTCAATGGCGGCCTGCGCGTCCTTCTGGGCCTGCTGCGCCTCGGCAGCGCTCATCTGGGCGGCGGCCACGCTGGAGTTGAGCTCGTTCTGCTTGGCACGCATCTGGCTGTTCTGGGCATCCAGATCTGCCTTTTTGCTTTGCAGCTCGCTGCGCTGGGATTCCAGCGTCAGCTTATCGCTTTCCAGCGCTTCCTTGGCGTTCTTCATGTTGTCCAGGATCTCGGTGTCCTTGATGGAGATATCCTGCATGACCTCGTTGAAGGTCAGCAGTTCATACAGGTCGTTCACCGCGGACAGCATGGCAACGCTGCCGCCGTCCCGCAGCTCCTGCATGGCAGCCATGTGCTGCTTGAAATCCCCCCACTGATCGGCGATCTCCGCTTCTTTTTCGGTGATCTGCTGCTCCTTGACGGCGATCTCCTGTTCCTTCAGGCCGATGCTGTTCTGCACCTCGGCGATCTGGCCCTTCAGCACGCTGATCTGGCTCTGGACCACCGTGACCTTTTCCTTCAGCTCCGATTCCAGCGCCTTGGCGGCCTGCTCCTTCTTTTTTGCATTGGACAGTTCCTTTTTGTGCTGTACAATGGACTGGGAGAGCTTATCCAGCTTGTTCTGCAGGCTGGACATGCTGGTGGCCGCCGTGGCCGGGTAGACCGAAACGCTCAGCAGCAGGCAGGCCGCTGCCAGAAACAGGCTGGCGGCGCGCATGGCCCGGCTGTGCCCGGGGGCGGGCTTTGCGTGGGTGGGGGTATACATGAGGTGCAGGCGGAAGCCCGCAGAGTGTTTTGCTTGTTTCACAGAGAAGGCTCCTTTCGCTTACACATTCAGATGCTTGCGGATGGAGAACATGCTGCCCAGCGCACCCACCAGCGCACCACCGGCCAGACTGTACGTCAGGATGGTGGGCCAGACGGCATCCACAGGCACCATGGCGGTGCCCATGAGCAGCTGCCACAACCCGCCCAGCGTGCTGGAGGCCTGCACGATGTAGGCATAGCCGAAGATACCGGCTACCGAGGTGATGGCACCAGAGATCAGGCCCATGGTCAGGCCCTCTACAAAAAAGGGCAGGGTGACAAGGTGGTTGGTCGCGCCCACATACTTCATGATCTCGATCTCACGGCGGCGGGCAAAAACGCTCAGGCGGATGGTGCTGCCCACCGTGATGATGCTGACCGCCATCAACACCAGGATCACGATCTGGCCCACCTTGGTCACGGCCTGCTGGACCTCCACAAAGGTCTGGGTCATCTCAATGGGGGCGGTAACACTGTACACGCCCGGGATGCTCTGGAAGTTCTGGCTCATGGCCTGCATCTGGCTCAGGTCTGCCAGAGAGACACGGTAGTTGGCCTTGAAGGGGTTATCATTTTCAAATTCATCCAGCAGGACGGCGTAATCCGCCATGTACCCACGGTACTGGTTGAGCACATCCTCCTTGGACATGTACTGCACCCGGCTCACGCCCGGGGTGGCAGTGATGCGCTCCCCTACCGACTGGATGGTGGCATCGTCAGCTTCGGGGTCCACATAGACCACCATTTCGTTCTGCTGCCCCAGATAGTTCACCATGCTGTCCACATTGACTTCCGCCAGCGTGGCAAAGGTATTCAGGGTCATACAGACGCTCAGGGAGGCGATGCAGGCAATGGTCATGGCCCAATGCTTGCCCAGGTTGCGCACGCCGCGCACCACAAGGAAACCGAACGTAGAAGGCTTCATCATACCAGCGACACCTCCATTTCCAGTTTCTTCGGGTCTACGGGCGGGTGAGGGATCATGGAGCCCGTGGGCACATCCGAGATGATGTGTCCGCCGGACAGGGTGACCACGCGGCGGTCAAAGTGACGGACCAGCTCGTGCTCATGGGTGACCACCAGCACAGTGATGCCCATCTCGCTGACACGCTCCAGAAGCTCCATCATCTCAAGGCTCAGCTCGGGGTCGATGTTGCCGGTGGGCTCGTCCGCAATCACCAGCTTGGGGGCGTGGGCCAGGGCGCGGGCCACAGCCACACGCTGCTGCTCACCGCCGGAGAGCAGGTCGGGGTAGACCTTTGCCTTGTCCTCCAGGTGGACAAGCTCCAGCATGTAATTCACGCGCTCCTTGATCTGCTTATGCCCGATGTTGGTAACATGCATGGCAAAGGCAATGTTCTCGTAAACTGTCATGGTGGGGATGAGCCGGAAATCCTGAAAGATGATGCCCATCTGACGGCGCAGGTAGGGGATCTTGCGGCGGCGCAGGCGGGCAACATCCTGCCCGTTCACCAGCACGCGGCCCTCGGTGGGGGTCTCCTCGCGCAGGATCAGCTTGAGCAGGGTGGATTTGCCCGCGCCTGAGTGACCCAGCAGAAAAACAAACTCGCCGTCATCCACATGGAAGTTGACATCCTCCAGGGCAGGCTTTGCGTTGTGCTTGTACTGCTTTGAAACGTGTTCAAAATCTATCATGCGTTTTTCGCTCCCAATAATTTTCTCCAAACCAAAAAGAACCGGCCAGCATCGGTTTCGAGCGGCCGGTTCTGCGCCGACGGCTTTGTGCCGCAAGCGTTTGCTTAATATTTGGCCGGGTTGTTGGACAGGTACTTCTTGACCATCAACGCCACCTTAAAGACGATGGCATCGTCGAACTCACGCAGATCCAGACCGGTCAGTTTTTTGATCTTTTCCAGACGATACACCAGCGTGTTGCGGTGGACAAACAGGCCGCGGCTGGTCTCAGACACATTCAGGTTGTTCTCGAAGAAGCGCT
>OGZP01001045.1_pt1 | contig 21820 bp, 22 predicted proteins | sample 1576811 | NCBI WGS metagenome assembly OGZP01 (sample SAMEA3541553, study PRJEB24748) | human gut metagenome | biome: human gut; feature: human-associated habitat; material: faeces | place: China | collected 2012
AATCATGTGCAATAAAGAAAAACTCTTGAACCCGAACTCATTCCTTTTGGGTGTGCCGGGAAGTGGAAAATCCTTTAATGCAAAAATGCAGATTGTATTCCTGGCACTGGCAACGCAGGACGATATCCTGATTTGTGATCCAGAGCGAGAGTATGCATCATTAGTTGAAGCAATGGGCGGAGAAGTGGTTCGCATTGCTGCAGGAAGCCGGGACCATATCAATGCAATGGATATGGTAGACGGATATGGAGATGGCGGTGATCCAGTGATTGAGAAGTCACAGTTTATTTTATCTCTGTTTGAACAGTTGGATAAAAAAGGAATCAATGCAAAGGAACGTTCCATTATTGACCGATGTGTGGGAGAAGTTTATGAGGAATATCAGCATGGCGGAGCAGTGCCGACTTTGCGGGTGCTGCGTGAAAAATTTTTAGAACAGGAAGAACCGGAAGCACAGGATTTGGCACTGGTATCAGAATTATTTACCAATGGAAGTCTGGACGCATTTGCACATGAAAGTAATGTTGATGTGAATAACCGTATCATGGTATACGACATTCTGGATTTAGGAAAACAGTTAAAGACCATGGGACTTCTGGTAATCACTGATGCAATGTTGAACCGGGTAACGGAGAACTGGAAACAGGGAAAGCGAACCCATATTTTCTTAGACGAGTTTCATGTAGTATTTGAAAATGAGTATTCCGGAGCATTTTTTAACTCTGCATGGCGAAGATTTCGTAAGCGTAATGCATTCCCGACAGCAATCACACAGAACGTGGAATATCTGTTAGATTCTGTTCTTGCAAGTACGATGATTTCCAACAGTGAGTATATCGTGATGCTTAATCAGGCAGAGCCGGACAGAGCAAAGTTGGCGACACTTCTAAATATCTCCACAGAACAGATGGGATATATCACAAATGCAGATGCCGGTTGTGGTCTGGTGAAATACGGAAGTTCGCTTGTACCGTTCGTCAATAGATTCCCAACCAATACAAGGTTGTATAAACTGATGACCACAAAGCCGGGAGAGGACAGTATCAACCGGGGAAGAATGTAAAATTAAAAATATTTTGAATAATGAAAAGCAAGGCACTGGAAATCGTCACAATTTGTGGCTTTTTTTAGTGCCGGAAAAGGAGGCAACTATGTCAGAAATCAGATTTTCATCAAAGGAACACGAACAGTTTTTTTATCAGATGTTAGCTAAATGCGGAAAGCACGACAGTTATTACAGTTCATTTTTCTATTGTGTGGGAATTTCTGAAGATACCAGAAATCATGTTGACCGCATGTTTGATTTTAAAGAGCGTTTGATTAAACCAGAAGCATTGCATGAAGGGTGGCAGACAGGCGGTTCGGCACGATTGACCAGACTGGCTTTCAACTTGTGGAATGGATATGTGGAGAAGGGAGAAGAAAGTCTGTCTACCCCATATGAGATGTTTGATTGTGGTTATGCACCATATTTCTATGAAGCAATCCGCATAAAGTACCCGGAATACTGTCGGGACTTGCCACAGGTGAGCAAAAAAGAAACTAATCATGAACGCTAGATAAAGATTTAAATGGAGAAAAGCGATGGATTGTAAGATAAAAACACGCCAAGTCCATAAGGATATTAAAGTATTAGATAAGACAGTTACAGTGACAGACCATATTAAGCAGTCCTATGTCAGAACAAAAGAAAATATCATGCAATCGACGGAGAAATCTAGTGATAGAGAGAATAATCCGGTAGGTTATGCAGAAGATGCGACCAGCAAGTATGCTGACCGCATCTTTCACGAAACAGGGCATCAGGTACGCAGACAGGCAGGAAAGATTATTGAACGGAAGAAAGAGAAAGCTTCTGTTTCTTCGACAGGCGAAGAAACAGTTTACCAGCCGAAAGAAGAAATTCGACCAGTACCGCCTTCAGGCGGAGAAACGGCACAGGAGCAGGGAAAAGAACTTGCTGTCAAAAAAATTAAGACCATTGAACGGGATAAAAGAACCATCAAGACCGGTAGAGCATCGGAACAGGTAGTAAAGAATACCGGAAAAGGTACCATTAAGACTTCTGGGAAAGCGGTCAAGACTGCAGAACAAACAGCAAGGACCAGTATCAAAACATCGGAGCAGACAGCAAATGCTTCTGTCCAGGCAATGCATTATTCCATGAAAAAGGCAGAAAAAGCAGTGCAGACAGCAAGACAGACAGCACGAGATACCACGATTGCAGTGAAAAAGACAGCAAAAGCGGTAACACATGCGATAAAAGCGTTGATGGAAGCTACAAAAGCATTGTTAAGTGGATTGACCGCAGGCGGTTGGATTGCAGTGGTGATATTGATTATCGTCATTTTATTTGGTGGATTTCTTTGCATGACAGGCGGGGATAATTCCAGTACAGTTTCTTCTGTCAGTGCAGAAGTAGAAGCATACGAACCACTAATCCGTCAGTATGCAAATCAATATGGTATTGGAGAATATGTGGAACTGATCAAAGCGATTATGATGCAGGAATCCGGTGGGAGAGGACTTGATCCGATGCAGTGTTCAGAAGGGAGCTTTAATACAAAATATCCCAGACAGCCAAATGGAATTACAGATCCAGAGTATTCGATTTCTTGTGGTGTGCAGGAAATAAAAAGCTGTCTGGAACGTGCAGGGGTAAAAAATCCTCTGGATATGGAAAATATTAAACTGGCATTGCAAAGTTACAATTATGGAAATGGATATCTGGAATGGGCGAAAGCCAGAGGTGGATATACCCTTGCAAATGCAGCAGAATTTTCCGATATGATGGCACAGAGAATGGGGTGGAGCAGTTATGGAGATAAGCAGTATGTGCCGCATGTGCTTCAGTATTATGCATTTGGAAGAATCCCGACAGGCATCGGTAATCAGGCAATCGTTCAGGTAGCAGCATCTCAGGAAGGAAAAGGCGGAACAACCTACTGGAGTTGGTATGGATTTGGAAGCCGAGTAGAGTGGTGTGCCTGCTTTGTGTCATGGTGTGCAGACCAGAGTGGTTATATCCAGAGTGGAGCTATTCCAAAATTCTCTCTTTGTTCGGACGGTGTGAAATGGTTTGAAAGTAAAGGCAGGTTCCGGGACGCCAGTTATACCCCGGCGGCAGGAGATATTATTTTCTTTGACTGGGGGAATAATGGAACGATTGACCATGTTGGAATTGTAGAGAGTGTCAGTGGTGGAACCGTCAATACTATAGAAGGTAACAGTGGAGATAAAGTGGCAAGACGAAGTTACAGTATTGGAAGCAGTAACATCTATGGATATGGTGTTCCGGCATATTAAAAGGCAGGAGAAAAAGTGTGATAGTCTAATGGTGAATCTGGAGTATACAATTCCTGAAAATAGACTTGACTTTTAAATATTACAAGTGTAAGATTTAAGAAACAAAAAAATTAGAAGAAAGGAATATCTATGAAAAGAAGACGGAAAAAGCAAAATATCCAAAAATCTTACGCTTGTAAGATTTTTGGGCTGATAGTAGCTATAACAGTAATTGCTGTTTCAGGAGATGTTTTATTAAAAAGGACGATAACGGAATCACCAGAAGACACACTTATGGAATATATGAACCATATTGAAAAAAAGGAATATGAAGTAATGTACACTATGATAGATTCAGATGAAAAAGTTTATCTGACAAAAGAAGAGTACATACAACGAAATTCTAAGATATACGAAGGAATAGAGGTCAGTGACATTAAAATCAGTCATATAGCTGTGAAAGAGAAAAAAGCAGATACAGTTACGCTTTCGTATGAAACATCATGTAATACAATTGCCGGAACGATACAATTTGACAATATGGCGGAACTGAAGAAGACGAAACAGGGATATAAATTAGTATGGCAGGATAGCCTGATTTTTCCAGATTTAGAGAGTGATGATAAAATAAGTGTTACTACATCAAAAGCGGAGAGAGGAGAAATATTAGACCGAGATGGTAAAATGCTTGCAGGAAAAGGAGTAGCAACATCAGTTGGCATTATACCGGGAAAGCTGGAAGACAGGAATGTATCTATTGAAAAAATAGCGGAGTTATTAGAGATAGATGTAGAAACAATAAATAACAAACTCACAGCAAAGTGGGTAAAAGAAGATTCTTTTGTACCAATTGAAACTATTCCGAAAGTAGAAGAAATAGATTTAATGAAAATACAGCCAGAAGAAAAGACACTTGAGGAGCAGGATTGTCAGAATAAACTTTTGGAAATTCCAGGGGTTATGCTATCAGATGTGGAAGTTAGAACCTATGAGTTAGGGGAAGCAGCAGCTCATTTAATTGGTTATGTACAGTCTGTAACAGCAGAAGATTTGGAAAATCATCCAGGGGAAGGATATTCAGCTGAAAGTGTAATCGGAAGATCTGGGTTGGAAAAGTTATACGAAAAGCAATTAAAAGGAAAAGATGGTTGTGATATAAAGATTTTGGATAGTGATGGGGAAGTAAAAGAGGTTCTTGCAAGTATTTTTAAAGAAGATGGTATGGATATAAGATTAACGATAGATTCCGATTTGCAAAAATCATTATACGAGCAGTTTAAAGAAGATCCGGGGTGTTCTGTCGCAATGAATCCTTATACGGGAGAAGTATTGGCTTTGGTAAGTACCCCATCTTATGATAATAATGAATTTATACGGGGCTTATCATTAGAGAAATGGACATCATTAAACGAAGATGAAAAGAAGCCATTATATAATCGTTTTCGTCAAGTATGGTGTCCTGGCTCAACATTTAAACCAGTTGTGGCAGGAATTGGGTTGAAAACGGAAAGCATAGATCCAAAAGAAGATTTTGGAAATGAAGGTTTGGCATGGCAGAAAGATTCGTCTTGGGGATCTTATCAAGTGACAACACTTCATGAATATGAACCGGTTATTATGAAAAATGCAATTATCTATTCTGATAATATTTATTTTGCAAAGGCAGCTCTTAAAATTGGTAGTGAGAATTTTATGAATACTTTAAATGAAATAGGATTTAATCAGAATATGCCGTTTGAGATTGCGATGCAGGAATCAACATATTCCAATACAGATAAAATAGAAACAGAAATACAATTGGCAGATAGTGGTTATGGGCAAGGGCAGATTCTTGTAAATCCATTACATCTGGCAAGTATTTATACTTCATTTTTAAATGAAGGGAATATGATAAAACCGTATTTGAAATACAAAGAAGAAGCATCCGGTGAAACATGGATAGAAAATGCGTTTAGCAAAGAAAATGTAGAAGAAATTATGCAAGGAGTGGAAGGTGTTGTAAATGATCCGGAAGGAACCGGATATGCTGCACATCGTGACGATATTTTGCTGGCTGGAAAAACAGGGACAGCCGAGTTGAAGGCAACGAAAGAAGATACTTCTGGCAAAGAAATAGGGTGGTTTTCGGTGTTTACGGCAGATAAAAGCGTGGACAAACCAATTCTTCTTATCAGTATGGTTGAGAATGTGAAAGGAATCGGTGGAAGTGGTTATGTTGTTAAAAAAGATGCAACAGTATTGGATGAGTATTTTGAAGGATAAAAAAATTTTTATGGGGAATTATTACATATGTAAGATATTTGCGATGATATTGATAGTTCTTATTGTTTTTACAGGGTGCGGACAAAATCGAATTACGGAAAAAGAAGAAAAGAAAGAAACCGTAGAATCTGAAATGAATGCAGAAGTAAAAAAAACAGCGCAAACTTTTCGGTCTGTTTATATGAAGGAGAAGTCGGAGTTAAATACATTAAAGGTGAAAAGAAAAATTATCAATTGTCTGGAAGAAAAAGGATATGCGGCAGTAGATTGTGATAATCAGATTGATATGGTCAATCGTGAAAAAGTAGAAGATTTTTGCAAAACAGCGGAGAAAGAAGAACAGGCAGCAGTAGATATTGTACAACCGAACAGAGATTCGCTACAATATTAATATTTCTGGTGATAAGGAGATGGGAAGATGAGACAATGTATGGATGCAGATAATCTGCACCGAAGACTGAAGAAAATAATCGGACAGGTTCAGGCAATCAGATGTACTGGTATCACTGGCATTGATTGCATCAGTCTGTATTGGTGAAAATTTTGCAGCAGGCGAGGTCTTTCTGGTTCAATATTCCATTAAAGCGGCTTAAGAAGGTTATGGTTGTAATGGCAGCCGCCAGGATATCACTGACTGGTTCTGCAAGGAAAACTGCAAATACCTTATCAGATAAAAAGAGCGGCAGGATAAAGATCAGAGGGATCAGCAGGATCAGTTTTCGCAGGCATGCAAGAAGCAGACTGATTTTTGCCTGTCCGAGTGCCATAAAACTCTGCTGGCAGCTTATACTCCCGGAAAGCAGGAGACAGCAAGAGAAGATTTCAATAACAGCAGAAATTATGTATAATTATGTTGTAGGTACAAAAATAGTGTGACAGCGAGGTAGAGAAAATGGAAGAGCAGATAAAAAAGATTTATGAAAAGCAGAAAAATGGACGCATCAGGATGATACGGAATGTGCTGTTGATTTATGCAGCATTGATCTGTGTGGTGAGTATTTTCAAAGGAAATCCGTTCCCGCATCAGGAGACAGTAATCTTTTTCGATGTGAAGCAGCTGGGCTGGGTCACGACAGATCCCTGGCTTCTGTGGATTTGCGTGGTGGTTGATCTGATTGCAGGTATATTCATTTTAATCAGGGACATTTTCAGAGATTTTTCAAAAATTGACCGGATTCTGTTACAGCAATGTGATGCAGAAAAATATTCAGAAATGCTGGAAGAGTTGATAAAGTACGGAAAGAGCTTGGATTATCATGGATTTCAAAAAAGTGTCATGCTGATAGCTGAGTCTAAATATGTAGCTGCACTGATCATAAATGGGCAGTTGCAGAAGGCAGAAGAGTATATAAAGAATGAATGGGAAGGAAAAAGAGAGGGACGTTCCTGGCAGCAGGTCATGACGAATCTCGAACTGTCGAAGAAATATCAGGAGAAAGATGCGGCAGGTTATTCGGCTACATTAGAAAAAGCAGGGAAAGTATTTCAAAAGAATCCACTGTTTATGGCAAAAAATTTGATGCTGAAAGGTGAAGATGAGGCAGCAGTAAGATTACTGGAAAATGATACGGAAAAGCTGCCTTATTATGAGGTTACACGCAGATTCCTGCTGGGAGTATGTTACTACCGAATCGGAAAAGAAGAGCAGGGAAAAGAATGTATGGAATATGTAATTGGGCATGGAAATACGTTGAAGTGCAAAGAAGAAGCGGAAAAATATGTAACAGTGTAAGTAAGGATGTTCTTTAAAATGACAGGGTAACAAAAATGGAGAAGATATAGAGGATGGTAATAAAATAGGATATATCGCACATAAAGATGGTGAATCTGGAGTATACAATTCCTGAAAATAGATTTGAGTTTTAAATATTACAAGCGTAAGATTTAAGGAACAAAAAATTAGAAGAAAGGAATCGGTGGAAGTGGTTATGTTGTTAAAAAAGATGCAACAGTATTGGATGAGTATTTTGAAGGATAAAAAAATTTTTATGGGGAATTATTACATATGTAAGATATTTGCGATGATATTGATAGTTCTTATTGTTTTTACAGGGTGCGGACAAAATCGAATTACGGAAAAAGAAGAAAAGAAAGAAACCGTAGAATCTGAAATGAATGCAGAAGTAAAAAAAACAGCGCAAACTTTTCGGTCTGTTTATATGAAGGAGAAGTCGGAGTTAAATACATTAAAGGTGAAAAGAAAAATTATCAATTGTCTGGAAGAAAAAGGATATGCGGCAGTAGATTGTGATAATCAGATTGATATGGTCAATCGTGAAAAAGTAGAAGATTTTTGCAAAGTAGCAGAGAAAGAAGAACAGGCAGCAGTAGATATTGTTGTTGTATTTGATGAAGGGGAAATTATACAATATCATTTAGAGTCAATGAATGGAAAGATAAATGTTCGATTATGTCAGGTTAAATGGAAGGATAATAGTCCACAGGCTAATTATTATGATGAATATGAAGCATATGAGTGGAAATATACAGAAAAAGGATACTTGTTTCTGGAGGAATATCACCCACCGGGATTTGATGGAGCACCGGGTGAAACTGGATTCAGAGTGCAGCCATTAGATAAAACATGCCGGGAATTGAATCGAAAATATGTTATGCCGTTGGGGTATGCACTTAATAATCTGTTGATTACAAATTGGGATAACCAGAATTATACGGAACTTGATTTTTATGATCTTTATGAAAAAATGTATTATATGAAATATGGAAAGCAAGTTCCATATGAAGCAAATTATGGTGGAGCAGAATATGAAGTTCCAAAAGATGAGTTTGAAGAGGTTATAAAGACCTATTTACCATTTAGTAATACCGAGATTGAAAAAGGAACTTTTTATAACTCTGATAATAGAACTTTTAGATACAGACCGCGAGGGTTATATGATTGTGAATTCCCATATGAGCCATATCCGGAAGTTATCTCATATGAAAAATTACAAGATGGAACATTAAAACTTACGATAGAAGCAGTATGGGAAATCAGAATGTTAGATCAGGCAATCACCAGTGAATTGATGATAAAACCTATGGAAGACGGAAGTTTCCAGTATTTATCAAATAAGGTAATCAAGTCAGATCAAAATGCAAATGCAGGGTGGTATATGCCAAGGTTAACAGAAGAAGAGTGGGAAGAGAATTACAGTAATAATTAGGGGGCAATATGAAAAGAAAAAGTATTTTGTTAGTACTTTGTATAGGAATGATTCTGACTTCCTGTGAAAGTAAGATATCGTTAAACAGCACAGATGTAAAAAATGAGAAGAATCAGAAAAACACTACCATGGAAAATCCGGATAAGGGATATAATCTACCAATCGATGAAGACAAGAAAAAGGAAGCTGTGAACGATTGTGAAGAAATTATGGACATTATCCGAGATATTTATTCTGAATATAATGGAATACAAGAAGCAGATCAGAATACTGCTGAGCAAATGATGAATCGGATGAAAGAAATTATCAAACAAAATGGGAATCCGGTTATTGGTTCCGATCATTATTCTGTTATGGATAATTATCAGAAGATGGAACAATTTTTAAAATCTGCAGAACAAGAAGAAAAAGGAAGTGTAATTTTATATGAAGCAGATACAGATGGTGGAATTACCAGAAAAGAATATAGTTATGATGGAAAAGAAATGAGTGTGATGTCCGCAAAAATGATCTGGAGTGAGGATACAGAGCCTGTACTTACATACATATCGCTATCAAAAATAAAAGAATGGGCATATACTGAAAATGGGAATTTCTGTTATGAATTATGCGTACCTGAACCACCGGAAGTGACAGAGATTGTAGATGGAAGTTGTATTATCCGGGTAAAGCCTTTGAGTGAGGAGTGTCGGGAATATTCAAAAAAATATGTGAGTACGTTCGGCTATCAAGGAAACAATCTGTTATGTTCAAACTGGAATGCGGAGGATATGCAGGGGTTGGATTATAATGGACTTTATGAATATTTTTATCAAATGAAATATGGAGAAAAATTTACTGCAGAAAAAGAGGTTGTGGGAATTCCAGCAGAAGAGTTCGAAAATGTAATTATGACATATCTTCCTGTTACAAAAGAAGAATTGAAAGAATGGGCGGTCTACGATGAACAAAGTAATAGGTTTATCTGGGAACGATTGGGATATGGTAATTATTCACCAACACATTTTGGCTTGTCTTTACCGGAAGTAACAGAAGTCAGGCACAATGAAGATGGAACCATTGTTTTGACAATTCATGCAGTATGTGATTCTGTTGTATGTAATGATGTTGTTATTACACACGAACTTACGATGAAAATTCAGGATGATGGAACGATTCAGTATGTTGGAAACAGGATTTTAGATAATGGTATTGATAATATACCGAGGTATCAGTACCGGTTAGGTAATTTGCAGAATTGATTAGTAGAGAAGAATGAAATAAAGAGAACTGATAACGGGAAATTATGCTATCAGTTCTCTTTATTTATTTCCAAATACCAAGATTAGAAAGTACAGATTCTGTTATTTCGGTAGCCTGACTTCCAGTTGCACCAGAAGAGGATTGAATATTTGTTGCGAAGTAGTAAGTATTATTCGCTGTTTCAATGTATCCGATAAACCAGCCATTGACATCTTTACCATTGACACGCCCAGTTCCTGTTTTCCCGTAAAGAGAACCGGAAGAAGTAGTGGAAAGCAGCAGGGCTTTTTTTACTGCCTGGATATTTTTACTGTCAAAATGAAAATTATTTTGATAGAAATCCTGTAACAATTCCACCTGTTCTATGGGTGATATCTTCAGAGAGAAATCTGTCCAATAGAGATTTAGATTTGTTCCAGTATTCTGATTCCCATAGTTTATTGTCTGTAAAAATGTTCTTACGGCTTCAAAACCTGCCTGTGAATCAATTGCCTGAAAATACCAGTTTACGGAATTATGTATAGCCGAGGTTAAATCTTGATCGGCTTCCCATGAATTAAAAGGATATGGTTCTCCATTCCATGTGAAAGTGGAATGTTCTGGTGTAATAATTCCAGATTCCAAGCCAAGTAATGCATCATATATTTTATAAGTCGAATTCGGTGATACACGTGTGGAAGCATGCTCCATATTATAAATATTCCATTTATCAGCAGACTGATCATATAAAACAAAACTTCCAGTGTAGTCCCCAAAATTGGAAGAAAGATTTAGCTGAGTAATATTCTTTTCGGTTGTGTCAAAATGATACCCAGTCTGATCAGAAGCATAAACAGAAAGTATGGGAATGCATCCAATGATGATAGTAGAGACGAATATGCATATAAGATATCCACGAATTTTTTGTTTAAAAGTAGGTTGGTGGAATGATGCAATATTTAAAATGCGTCCTTTTAACTGTTTTATATTTCCACTAATTCCCATAGTAAGAGGGAATGGAGACAGAGCTATTGTTTCGGCAAAGTTAATCAGTGTATTTCCATATGACTTGTATTCTGTTTCTTTCAATAATTGTAATACAGCACTGTCGCAGGCAAGTTCCCGTTCCTGTCGTATTCTTTTTAGAAAATACCAGATTAGGGGATTGAACCAGTAGAAAACATTTACTGTATTTATCAAATATCCAATTAGAATATCTTTATGCTTGTAGTGCTGCAGTTCATGAAGAAGCATATAGCGAATATCAGTTGCGCTTATAGTTCCAGCGTTAAAATCTGAAATCAAGTGAATTGGAAGATAAATGCGAGGATGCAGGAAACCAGCCAAAACAGGAGATTTCAAAAATGCTGTACTATAAATCGGAATGGTATGCTTGCTGTTCACTTCGTTTAAACATTCTATATAAAGAGCGTTTAGTTCTTCATTTTGAAGAGGTAAAGCAGAACTATGTAAGGCTTTTACTTGTTTTACTGAGCGGTAGAGAAGAAAAAACATTATGAATATACCGATACTCCAGAAAAATACAAGTAATGTGTGAATAAAAGTTGGTATTTGGGTGCTGACAGAGACAGCAAAATCATTTATTTTATCCAAATTATAACCATTACCAGAAAGAAAAGTGGTTTGAATGTCACCATTGGTACTTGAACTGGCTGTCAGCAAATGTCTCCACGATATAGAAGATGGGGCAGAGTTTATCGGTAAAAAGGGAACAATTAGAACGGCAAGAAATATAATCGAAAGATTATATTGCATACATGCGGATAATTGCCTTTGCAATAAATTTTTTAATCCCAGTAAACTACCTAAAAAAATACAAATGATGGCATTACAGAGTAAAAATCGAAAACTAAAATATATCAAAATATGCTCCTCCCATGGTTAATGATTGGAAAGAAGATTCCGTAAGCTGGCAATGTCTTCTTCAGACAATTTATCATCCTCAATGTAAGAGGCAAGCATAGAAGTGATATTATCATTATAATATCGCTTTAAAAAAGAATTACTTTCCTGCCGAATATATTCGTCTTCCTTGACCAATGGAGTATAGACAAAAACCCGGCTTTGTTTTTCATAGGTTAGTGCTTTTTTAGAAACGAGACGTTTAATCAATGTCTGAATTGTTTTAGGACTCCAACTGGAAATTTGTGTTAATTTTTCAGTAATTTCATTGGTGCTGATTGGTGCGTATTTCCAAACGATTTTCATAACTTCAAATTCAGCTTCTGAAATTTGAGGCAGATTGCTCATGTGATATTCCTCCAAATCTTACAAACGTAATAAAAATATTATATATCTTAAAAGGTTATTCTGTCAACGAAATAAAAACTTGACTTTAAATCTTACAGATGTAATAATAGATAAAAATTACACTTGTAAGATTTGAAATGTGAAAGGTTTTTATAAAAATGGGAAGGGTAGTTGTTGTAACATTTGATGAAAATGAGGAAGAAAAATTAAATGAATTATTACATTTTCTGTCTGCTAAAAAATACTCTGAGATGCCTGATAAACAAAATAGGGTACTTGATTACGGAGCATTAAAAATAAATGCGGAATATCGTTCTGTAGAAAGTAATGGTGAGCTGGTTCAATTGACGAATTATGAATTTGAAATATTATATTTGCTGGCAAAAAATCCAGGACGGATATTTTCAAAGGAACAAATATATACACAGGTGTGGAAAGAACCATATTATGGGGCAGAAGATAATGTTATGGGCATAATTCGGAGAATCAGAAAAAAGATTGAGCCAGATTCTGCAAAACCAAGATACATTTTAAATGTATGGGGTATGGGATATAAATTTAATGGTGAATTGATGAAATGATGGAATATAAAATTGGGCATAATAAGTAAAGATACCAAAAAAAGCAGGAGAAATTTTTATGGAAAATGATATTTGGAATGAAATATCCTCTTTTTTGAACCAGTTGCGTTGTGAGAATATAAACAGAGAAAGTTATATCTATTTCCAAGAACTTGCAAATATTCAGTTGAAGAAGAAAATGGAAAAAGAAAAGGTGAATAAACTTCTCGATCATATAAGTTATGAGGACAGGGAGAAGTTGAAGCAATATGGAGAAATTTTGGAAGAAGAAGCGTTTGTGTCAGAACAAAGGGCATATTGTCAAGGATATGTAGATTGTATTCAGTTATTGGCTGGTTTAGGACTCTTGAAAAAATCGACGGATATGGAAAAAATAATTAGCGAGATGAAAAGCAATTAAGTGTGTCGTGGAGGAAAATGTAGTATTTGATAGATAAAAGGATGTTCGTAAAGAAGAAACAGTTATGTTATATCAAGTTGTAATGATATAGCATAACTGTTTTTAACATATGGTAATAGTATTTATTCCACTAATTTTAAATATCGGTAATTATCAGCTATTTATCGGTATTTTACAAGTTTTATTTTGTATCATTAGTAGTGTCTACGTTAGAAATAAAAGGATTAGAATCTAGCAGAGCTGTCGTAGTTGCAAGAATTACCTGTAACTGATAATCATTGCACTGATTTAAGAGCCGAAGAATCTGATCATATGTAGAATTATTTTTATTTTGATTTGGATAAACGTAGTCATCAGCAGAAATATTTAAAGTCTGCATGGTTTTACAAAATAATTCCAGACTGGGACCGCCTTTATGGCGTTCGAGGTCTCCAAGATAAGCCGCCGATATTCCGAGTTTTTCAGCAAGAGCTTCTTGTGTTAAATGCATTTCCATACGCCCTTGTTTTACTAAAGTGGCAAATAATGTTTTTGGAATATCCATGTTTGTATACCTCCATAAACTTAGTGTATTACCCTAAATTTGAAAAGTGAAAAGGGTGTAACATTAGAAAAAACACAGGGTATTACCCGATGAATGAGAAAGCATACAAATCTCTTTCGGTTAAAAAAACAGATTCCGAAAGAGCAGTATTTGTATGCTTATTTTCTTTTCCGGAATCTAACCGGAGAAAATATGGTTCTTAGCAAGAGTTCAGCTAAAAAATTCTGTTCAACAGAAGGTATTCAATTAAAAAAATCTCAACAATTTCATTAGTAAATGTTGGAATTGAAACTAGGGTAAGAGCCAATAATGAATCCAGGGTAATAAAATATCGAATTAAATGCGTCCATAGGAGTGAAATCTGTCAGGGCGTTTTTTGTTACCTAAATATTGAGAATGAGCAATTCAAAATAAGGGCGATTGTTCGTATTCGTGCCCCGCCTACTGATCTGAATTCAAAAAAATTCAGATTGGAGGAAAGGTCATGGAAGGCAGACAGCCTAAAAGAAGAAAAGATAAATATAACCCATATGAAATCTATGAGAAGGACGGAAAATATTATGTTTCATTTCATAATGGTGAAAAAGAGTACAAGGATTTGGAAATAGGAAAGAATGTATATGAAGCTTTTAATACGTTTGAATTGCAGGATGTGTCGCATATGAATGTTGTGGACAGGCATTTGGAACAGTCAGAAATCTGGGATTCCAGTTTATATGAACGGGTATTTCAGAAAGAGGAAGGTGTAGAGGATACTGTTCTGAATAAACTGGAAGCGGAACGTTTACATAGTGCAATTCAGCAGTTGTCGGAAATTCAGAGAAGACGATTGATGAAGTATTATTTTGAAGATAAGAATTATGAGCAGATTGCACAGGAAGAAGGCTGCTCTTTTCAGATGGTAGCAAAGTCTGTAAAAGCAGCAATCAGAAATTTGAAAAAGATTTTGAGATAGTGGGTTGAAAAATAGCGTTTAAGTGAGGAAACAGGTGGAAAGAGAAATATTTTGATCCACCTGTTTCTTCTTTTGTCACGAAAAGACTGGGGAGCGGGAAGAACCTTGACAAATTCATATACATTCATCAGGCACATTCCTGTTGTTATCGTGATGAGCGTAAGCCACATTAACAAATACGCCATAACACAGGCTGGGTAAAGACAGCGAAATCCCACCCGTATACTTCCTTTTGGTTTCAGTTTGTATTACCCGGACTGTTGAGCGAAAAATATCTGGTTATAACTGTCAGATTGCTTCTGGCAGGGCGATGACAGACAACAGGCATAATGATACTCCTGTCCGGTCATAAAGTCGTGTATACAAAATATTTCTTTGATGCCGCAACAAGTGAGGGCAGCTTCAGGAGATCCCTGGAGAGGAAAACTCCCAATCCCATATATTTATTTTAGATAAAATCCTGTGGAGCTGATTAGCAGTCAGCCGTCTGATGATTTCCCAATTACAAGTCGGGGCGTCGGGGACAAATAGGCTTGTATTTTACATATTTAGGGATAACAACAGTTAGAAAGACGAGAGGAGATATAGCAAAGATGGAAGATAGAAACGTCAGGCGTGGGGATATTTATCACGCCGACCTTGATCCTGTATTTGGAAGTGAGCAGGGCGGTTATCGTCCGGTGCTGGTGATTCAGAATAATATAGGAAATCAATACAGTCCGACAGTGATCGTGGCAGCAATTACAAGTAAAGAAAAAATGAAACTGCCGACACACATTGCAGTCCCGGAAATGGAAGGTTTGGAAAAGGATTCTGTAGTGCTGTTGGAGCAGCTTAGAACTTTAGATAAAAGACGGTTGGAAAATTATGTGTGTACCTTAGATCGTACTGAAATGGAGAAAATCAATAAAGCAATCCGAAGAAGTACCGGGATACCGAAGATAATTGAAAAACCGTTAGCCGTGAGCTTGTGCAGAGTATGTGCAGGTAATTTTTATGAGGTGCCGGGACATTATATCCGGCGGGTGAATCCAGAGCAGCGATATAAGGAATTATGTATGTTCTGCAATGTCCGGAATGGGTACGACTATTATATAGGAAGAAAGAACAAGTAACACGTAAAAGTCAAGTGTGCGATTTGAAAATTCGCACATTGGACGATGTAGACGAAAATGGATATCTTAGTGGTGTACCGTTTTTAGATGTTACACAGCTAAAAACTACCGGTAGTAAAGCGCAAAGATTAGGACGAGGAGGATAACGTCATGGCAATGATAGAGAATGAAATGGAAAAGAAAGTATATAAAGTAGAAGATGTTCAAAATTTGCTTGGGCTGGGACGCTCCAAGGCATATGAATTTATAGAAAATGTTTATTATGACAGAAAACCATTCCGGGTGTTGAAGATTGGCAGATCTTATCGTATCCCATGCAATTCTTTTGATAAGTGGCTGAATGGAGACGAGGAGAGAGAAAGAGTGAGAGCAGAATGAAACAGAAAGAAACGCAGCAGGAGACAATGTCAAAGGAAAAGAGAGTTGTCTTTTTTGAAGGAAAATCATGGTATCACAGAACCAAAGAGCTGCAGGACGATCTGACGACAAAATATGGGAAAAAAGGTGGCTTTGAAACGCCGGAAGAAGCAGAGAAAAGTTACTGGGAATATGAAAAAAGATACCAGAAGAAGCAGAGAGATCTCCAGATTGCAAAAATGCAAAAGACAGATGTGATGCTTGGGGATTATCTGGAATACTGGTTTGAAAATATTTTCAGTCCGAGAATTGAGACAACCACGAGAATGGTTGGAGCATATACCTTATATAATCTGATTCTTCCGAGTATGGAAGCGGATATCAAATTAAAATACATTTCAGTAGAGTATTTAGATGCTCTACTGGAACGTGTCGCGAAAATCTGTCCTTCAGCGGGAAATAAAGGGCGGGAGCTTTTGAGTATCGCCATGAAAGATGCAGCAAGAGATAAGTTCATAAGCTATAATCCAATGCCTGAGACAAAGCCATATCCGAGAGCAAAACCAAAGGTAAGGGTATTAAGCAAAGAAAAATTGAAAGTTTTTCTTGAAGCTGCGAGCAAGAATCCTTGGTATCTGGAAATTTTACTGGGACTGTTTTGTGGATTACGAAAAGGAGAAATTCTTGGATTGAAATTTCAGGATTTTGATTTTGAAAAACAGACCGTCAGAATTAGCAGACAGCTTGTTGGAAACCTGAAACTGAAAGAAAAAGAATTTACGGTTACGGAATATGCTGTTATTGAAAGGAATCCAAAGACTGAGAACAGCTACCGGATATTGAGAGTGCCAAAAGTGGTGATGCAGGAAGTAAAACGCAGACAGCAGTTGATTGAATTGCGAAAAACTGATCCGGGCATAGAATACAAGAATTTTGATTATGTATGTTGTCAGGAAAATGGCGAACCCCGATCATTAACGGCAATGAATCAGGCACTTACGAAAATCTGTAACAGAAATGGATTGCCAAATATCACCGTACATGGACTCAGACATATGTTTGCGACCATTTTAATTGAGCTTGGAGTTCCATTGTTTAAAATATCTGGTCTGTTAGGTCATAGTTCCGTTCATACGACTTACGAATATTATTGTGAGATTATGGACGAGCAGGATAAGATTATTGCGTTTGTAAATAATACATTTGTACCACAACGAACTGGAACGGAGGGATAGCCATGCATAAGACCTTTGACTTTAAGAAATATGTAGAATATAAGGTCTATTCGGTGACAACAATCAAAAATGGATATGGATTTCGTGTGTTGCTGACGTTTGCAGACGAAAGTACAAAGACACAGCAACATGCGGGATTCACAACCAAAAGAGAAGCTAATGCATTTCGTGATGAAGTAATCGGACAGCTACATACTGGAACCTATATTGTATATGGAAAAATCCGGGTAGAGGAGTTTATGATCTTCTGGCTGGAAGATATTATGCGTCCCCGAATAACAGACGACACTTATACAACTTACAAAAGTGCCATTAAGAATTACATTGTTCCACAGATTGGAAAGATGTATATGTCTACAATAAATCAGGGGTATATCAGAAAATTATATAATGCAGTTGCAGAGAAGTATGAATCAGTTGCGAAAAATGTCAGGACGATCATGAAAACATCATTGGAGTATGCATTTAACAAAAATGTACTGGCAACAAATCCAGCGAAGGGAATCAATTTACCGAAGAAAATAAAAAAGACAGAGTATCGTGTCCTGAAAATTGACGAGAAGAAAACATTGACACTTCCGCAGGTGCTTCGGTTGATTGAGGCAAGCAAGGAGACACCGATTCATATGCAGATTTTATTTGCGGTATTGATGGGACTCAGAAGAAGTGAAATAAATGGTCTGAAATACAGTGATGTCGATTACATTCACAGGACGTTGAGAGTAGAGCGTCAGTTGGGAAAGAAGCCAAACAGTAAAGCAGAAGACTGTGCACCTAAGATGCTGACAAAGCAGGAAATTAAAACAAAAACACCTGCAGGTGTGCGTGAACTTCCAATACCGGATTATGTATTTGAAGCAATTCTGGAAGAACGGAAAACTTATGAGAAGAACCGTAGACGCAGACCAAAAGAGTTCCGGGACTGGAATTATATTTGTTGTTCTACATATGGGAATCCAAGGAGTAAAGGCTTTCATCAGAAATACTATAAAGACTTGTTGAAATCCTTGGATTTGCCTGATATTCATTTTCACCAGTTGAGAAATACCTATGCAACTATTTTGCTGAAGAATAGTTTTAATTCAAAAGGTGTTTCGCATTTATTGGGACATGCCAAGGAAATCATATCAGTAGATGTCTATGGAGATACGCAGGAAATCATAGAAGACTGTCTGGATGTATTGGAACCATTTATTGAAGAAGTTATTCCAAAAGAGCGGAAAGATCAGTATTATGATTATTCAGAAGTGATTGAAATAGACTTAATCCTGGAGGAATATTTCAACGCAGCATGATAAAAAATAGAATAGTAGTAAGAGAGAAAAGTACAAATAAGAATCGAACATTTGTACTTTTTTCTTGCCTTCATCTATATACTTTCAAAAAAATGTTTGATATAATAGGGACTGTTACAAGAACAAACAGTAAAAATATGACAGAACCGGAGCCTAGTATCATCAGGTATTTCCGAGTGCTGTTTTATCCGCAAATATTAGTTTTCCCACAGGGATACTACGTAATGTGACTTTTATTCGTAACGAGGTGAAAAGGACATCTATTCACCATAAAATAAGCTTTTCGTTACGAATCTGGATACGAATTTTTGGCTGATAATGATCATAGTAAAAGTCACAAATGGAGGAATTTACCATGAATGAGTTCAAATTAAAAGCCCCATACGAGCCAACCGGAGACCAGCCACAGGCGATTGCAGAGCTTGTAAAAGGGTTCAAGGAAGGCAATCAATGCCAGACTTTACTAGGGGTTACGGGTTCTGGAAAGACTTTTACGATGGCAAATGTGATTCAGCAATTACAGAAGCCGACACTTGTCATCGCTCATAATAAGACGTTAGCAGCTCAGTTATACGGAGAGTTCAAGGAGATGTTCCCCGATAACGCAGTCGAATATTTTGTCTCCTACTACGACTACTACCAGCCGGAAGCCTACGTCCCATCCTCAGACACATACATTGCGAAAGATTCTTCTGTAAACGAAGAAATTGATAAACTGAGATTATCGGCAACAGCAGCATTGATCGAGCGGAGAGACGTGATCGTAATTGCCAGTGTTTCCTGTATCTATGGTCTTGGTGAACCGGAAAACTTCGAACAGATGATGGTATCGCTCCGTCCGGGTATGGAGAAAGACCGTGATGAAGTGTTGCGCCAGCTGATAGACATTCAATATGACAGAAATGACATGGATTTCAAGCGCGGAACATTCCGGGTACGGGGAGATACGGTAGAGATTGTACCGGCAGACCGTGGCGATACTGCTATTAGAGTGGAATTTTTTGGAGATGAGATTGACCGGATTTCGGAAATAGACATGCTTACCGGTGAAGTGAAAAATACGCTGAATCATATTGCGATATTTCCAGCTTCTCACTATGTTGTTCCGAAAGAACGTATGGAGAAAGCGATTCGTAATATTGAGATTGAACTGGAAGAACAGGTGAAATATTTCAAATCGGAAGGCAAGCTTCTGGAAGCGCAGAGGATTGCAGAACGTACGAATTTTGATATAGAAATGATGCGTGAGACAGGATTCTGCTCGGGAATTGAGAACTATTCAAGACATTTAGCGGGACTTGCACCGGGACAGCCGCCGAACACATTGATGGATTATTTCCCGGATGATTTTATTATTATGATCGACGAGTCGCACAAGACGGTTCCGCAGATCGGCGGCATGTATCATGGAGACCAGTCCAGAAAACGTACACTGGTAGAATATGGATTCCGTCTGCCGTCAGCACTGGATAACAGACCACTTAGCTTTGACGAATTTGAAAGCAAGATCGATCAGGTCATGTTTGTATCTGCAACACCGGGCAAATATGAAGAAGAACATGAACTGTTAAGAGCCGAGCAGGTAATTCGTCCGACAGGTCTTCTCGATCCGGAAGTGGAAGTTCGTCCGGTAGAAGGACAGATTGATGATCTGATCGGAGAAGTGAATAAAGAGATTGCCAATAAGCACAAAATACTGATAACAACACTGACCAAACGTATGGCAGAAGACCTGACTATATGAGAGAGCTGGGAATCCGCGTGCGCTACCTGCATTCGGATATCGATACACTGGAACGTACCGAGATCGTGAGGGATATGCGGTTGGATGTATTTGACGTACTGGTTGGTATCAACCTTCTGCGAGAAGGTCTGGATATTCCGGAAATCACACTGGTTGCAATTCTGGATGCAGATAAAGAAGGATTCCTGCGTTCCGAGACATCACTGATCCAGACCATCGGCCGTGCAGCGCGTAATGCAGAAGGACATGTCATCATGTACGCAGATACGATCACAGATTCTATGCGTGCGGCACTGGATGAGACGCAGAGAAGACGTGAAGTGCAGATGGCATATAATGAGGAACATGGCATTACACCGAAGACAATCCAGAAAGCGGTACGAGATCTGATCGCTGTATCCAAGAAGGTGGCAGCCTCTGAAGTGCAGATGGAAAAAGATCCGGAATCTATGAGCGAGAAGGAATTAGAGAAACTGATCAAAGAACTGGAAAAACAGATGAAGAAAGCAGCGGCAGACCTGAACTTTGAGGCGGCAGCAGAACTCAGAGATAAGTTAATTGAGCTTAAAAAGACACTGCAGGAAATCAAGATATAGAAAAAGGAGAGTATACACTCACATGTCACAGGAAAAAGATTCAAGACAATATATCAAAATCAGAGGAGCCAATGAGCATAATCTGAAGAATATAGATGTAGATATACCAAGAGATAAGCTGGTAGTTCTGACTGGACTCAGTGGTTCGGGAAAATCATCGTTGGCATTTGATACAATCTATGCGGAAGGGCAGAGAAGATACATGGAATCCCTATCCTCTTATGCAAGACAGTTCTTAGGACAGATGGAAAAGCCGGACGTAGAAAGCATCGAGGGGCTTTCCCCGGCGATTTCCATTGACCAGAAATCTACGAACCGTAACCCAAGATCCACCGTAGGAACCGTAACGGAAATCTATGATTATTTCCGTTTATTATACGCAAGAGTCGGAATACCGCACTGTCCGAAATGTGGCCGCGAGATCAAAAAGCAGACGGTTGACCAAATGGTAGAACAAATCATGGGAATGCCGGAGAGAACTAAGATCCAGCTTCTGGCCCCGGTTGTAAGAGGAAGAAAAGGAACCCATGCCAAATTACTGGATCGTGCCAAGAAGAGCGGTTATGTCCGCGTCAAAATTGACGGTAATATGTACGAACTTTCAGAAGAGATTAAGCTGGATAAGAATATCAAACACAATATTGAAATTGTGGTAGACCGTCTGGTAGTAAAAGAAGGCATCGAACAGCGTCTGACCGACTCCATTGAAAATGTACTGAATCTGGCAGAGGGATTGACGCACGTATGCTGTGGGCCAAGATTGTAAAACAGTTCAATCCGAAGAACCCGAAA
>OGZP01001050.1_pt1 | contig 21742 bp, 6 predicted proteins | sample 1576811 | NCBI WGS metagenome assembly OGZP01 (sample SAMEA3541553, study PRJEB24748) | human gut metagenome | biome: human gut; feature: human-associated habitat; material: faeces | place: China | collected 2012
CACATAAAAGTGGGCCGGAGGCCGCCCCGGCGGCATAAAGCCCAGGAATCACTTTGCCGTTCACGTCAATGGCTTGAGCTTTGGTGTCGGTTTTGACACCGCCATAGGTGGACTGCATCGAAGGCGTGACGAGGGAAGCGTAGTACGGAGGAGTAAGCATCGGGTACTGGATCTTGCGGTTGAATTCCGGATCCTTCCCGTCTTTGCAGGACTGCACGAAGCGGTTCATTGTGTCAACGAAGGCCTTCTTATGGACATCCAGCTTGGAGGCTAGTTCCTCAAAGGTATTCCCCTTGACGAAATAACCGGCGCTTGCGTAGTCGCGCATGAGCTTGAGGTTATTCATGGCGGTTTGGTCGACTACGGCGTACGCCTCATGGCCTTTCTGCTTCATTTCCGCGCGGCTCTTGAAGTTGATGGAGGCGTGGCTTTCATCGACAAAACGCTTGCCGTCATGGTTGACGAGGACCGTGTAGGGCGTGATGGCAGTAAGAGAAACACCGTTCGTCTTGTTGAGCGGATGGCAAAGATAGTTCGCCTTCACCTGTTCCATGGCAACGACCGCAGCCCCGATTTTCTGCGCCATTTTTATGCCATCGCCCGTGAGCGAAACCGCGCCGGTGGTCGGGCGGCTCGCCCATTCAGGAGCCCAGCGCTTCACAAGGTTCGGGTCATTGGAGAAGCCGCCGGTCGCAATGACGACAGCCTTCGCCTTGATGGTGTAGTCGCCGTCCTTCGTGCTGACCTTGACGCCGGTGATTTTGCCGTTTTGCCTGAGAATGTCGGTCACGCGGCTGTTAAGCCGGTAGTCGATGTGATCCTGTGCTATGCGGTTTGACAGCGTTTTAATAATGTGGGGGCCTGGCGCTGAACCGTCTTTCGTGATGTGGAAGAATTTGTTCGCCTGGAAGCGGCCGAAAGGCACGCCCATGTCCATGAGCCAGTCGATCGTCTCGCCGCTGCGGCGGGCATAGGTGATGACATTGTCCTTGTTGATCGGGATTTTTTTGTCAGCGGCTTGCTTAAGGAGGAAGTTCTCGAAGTCTTTGGCGGACGCGTTTTTAATGCCGAGGTCCGCGATCATCCTGGAGCCACCTGCAGAAACGCCCGTCGAAATATTCATGGAGTCGCCGGCTCCGAGTAGCCCCTGTTTTTCGAGAATCACCACATCAGCGCCGTGCTCCTTCGCTTCAATGCCGGCGCTTAAGCCCGCGACGCCCGAACCGATCACCACCACGTCACAGGACCGCTTCGAGGGAAGGGCCGCCTTTGCAACCACCGGGGCTACGAGAAGGGGCGAGATGTCCTTGCTTGCTTTTGAGAGGGCCGCTTTTGTGGCGTTGATGACGGCTCTGCTGCTGAAAGTCGCGCCGGAGAAACCGTCCACCGCAAGCGACTGTTTCTCAACGATCTGCTTAGGTATGACCGCAAGTGGCTGGTCGGACAATCCCTTTGATTCGTGGTGGGAGACTACTTTGACAGAAAGAATCTTTGAAGAGTCCACCTGCACTTCGACCTTGACCGGGCCATTGCGTCCGTTGGCCTCCCCCGTGTAGGTTCCGGGCGTGTAGGAGACGGCGGCCGAAGCCGTGCCAGCCGCGGCCAGGAGTGCTGCAATCAGGACTGATTTTTTAAATGTCGTCATAAAATTTCTCCTTTATAAGCATTTCTGCTTACTGATATCTTATAAATATCGGTACTTAAGTATCGGTGGAGCTATGGTTCCGTCATCCTTTCCGGCGGTAGGGGCCGCTTCGCAATGAATATCTCTTTCCTCGCGCGCTTTACAGCGGAAGCTTTTGTGTTTTTTTGCTTGTCGGTCTCCGCTTTTGGCGCGGACAAGCCTGTCGTTCGGTTCGCCATCAGCCTGGGGCCTCCGCAGGTTAAAAACGCCGCCGTCATCTACCCCAGCATCAACGCTCTGAAAAAAGAGTTTGGGAAAGACTCCGTCGTTGTTTTCGGAGTGGAGGATTTGGAAGAAGCCCTCAAAGAAGGAAAGGCTGATATCTTCATTTCCTCTTCCGGTCTTTCCCGGCGCATGGCGCAGCACGGGGCGAAAGATCTGGTCACGCTGGTTTCTGACCGGTTTCCCAATCCGAACAAAAGCTACGGCGCGCTTTTCGTCGTGAGAAAGGACTCTGCGATCAGGAAGATTGCCGACATGAAGGGGAAAAGGCTTGCCAGCAACACAGTAAGCGGCTTTACCTCCTACCAGATTGCGATGGGTGAGCTCTCCCGCGAAGGATACGACCCCGATTCTTTTTTTTCTTCCAAGGAATTTGTTGGTTATGACCTGAGACGGGTGGTGAAGGCCGTTTTGGACGGCGAGGCCGATGTCGGCAGCATTTCAAGCTGTTTCCTTGAGGATTTCTACAAGGAAGGAAGCATTGAGAGGCAGTCCCTGCGCCCCATAGGGGTCAGGGATCAGACGCCGTGCCTTATTTCAAGCGATCCTTACCCCAACTGGGCTATTTCAACGATGCCCTCCACGAACGCGGACATCGCCCGACGGACGACTCTTGCGCTGCTGTCCATGCCGCCGCTTGAGGGTGGGCTAAGGTGGGGCATCGCAACGGATCTTTCTGCCACTGATGAGCTTTTCAAGGGGCTTAAAGTCGGTCCGTTCGAATTTTTGAAGAACTGGGTATTCAGCGAATACAGGAACTGGGGGATTGCGATCGGGGCCTGCATTCTCTTTTTGGCGGCTCTTGCGCTTCTGATGTCAAAACTGGTGAAAATCCGCACTCGCCAGCTCAAGGCTTCCGTGGATCACGAAATCGAGCTCACCCGGGTCGCCCGCGAGGCCTCGGACAAGCTTGCCGTGATGCAGAAGGCGCTCCTCATCAGTCAGATGAGTTCAATGATCGCGCACGAACTGAGGCAGCCTCTTGCTGTCATCAAGGCGCTTGCTCAGGGCGGACAACGTTATCTGGAACGGGGAGAACTCAGTGAGAAGAAAAGCCGCATGGTGCTTGAGCGCATCAATTATTCGGCGCAGAAGGCCTCGGACATAGTAGACCGGGTTCGCTCCTACACCCGGGGCAAGGCTGCGCCCAAGACTCGGCTGGACCTCAATGCGGCTTTGTCCAAGGCCTGCGCTCTTTTCCAAAGCACAGCAAGTTTCAAGTGCAGGCTCGAAGTGTCGCAGGCTCAGCGGGTCTTTGTCCTTGGCAATACGCTCGAAGTAGAGCTGGCGGTCAGAAACCTGCTGAAAAATGCCGCAGAGTCTCTGGAGTCGAGCCGGACTCGCTCCCCGCAGATCAAAGTCTGTCTTGCCAAAGAAGGAAAAATGGCAGTCCTTTCGGTGAGCGATAACGGTCCGGAGATCACGCCGGATAAGCTCGAGCTGATGTCTCTGCCGCTTCAAAGCAACAAGATTCAGGGGATGGGGTTAGGGCTCAGCATTGTGAAGTCTATTGCCGTCGGACACGGTGGAACCCTGCGGCTTTTGCCAAACCCGGATGGTGGGCTTACGGCCCAGTTTTCAATACCGGTCATAGACAGCGCATCGGGAGAAAGCCATGGATCATGACATCATTTCAAAAAACGAGCCGCTGGTGCGGCTGGTCGATGATGACGCCGATCTGAGGGTCGCGCTTCAGTTCCTGCTGGAGAGCGAGGGCTGGCAGGTGAGGACATATGCAGGAGCGGAAGAGTTTCTGCAAGGCGATCCAGAAGAGTGCCTTGGCTGCCTCATTCTGGACTACACCATGCCCGGCATGAACGGTCTTGAGCTGCAGCAGGCCGCGGTCAGAAGAAACTACCGACATCCCATTATTTTTCTTACCGCTCATGCTGATCTGGACATGGCGATCAGCGCTTTTAGAAGAGGAGCCGATGATCTTCTGAAAAAACCGGTGAACAATGACGAACTGCTGGCAGCGGTGGCCAGGGCAGTGGAAAAGGACAAGCAAAAGGCCTCTGGGGCCGAGCCATTGAGCTCTTTCGAGAAAAGCCGGTATCAGGAGCTCACCGAACGAGAACTGCAGATTATCCGCCTTGTGCTCTCGGGACTCATGAACTACCAGATTGCTGAAAGGCTTGGTTTAAGTGAGAGGACGGTGCAGGTGCACCGGGCGAATACCTACCGAAAGCTCGGAGTACGAACGGTTGCCGAACTCGCCCGGTTCATGGAAAGGGCTCAGGAATGGACATAAAGGGCCGTGAAGGAGTCAAACGTACGATAAATTAACCCTCGGGGTTTCAGGGATTTCCAGTTATTGCTGTTTCTTCATGAGGGTCCTGAGAAACGCCCCCGGCTCGCCATTGCAGCTTACAAAGAGTGCGTCCTTTGCGCGGGATGCTGCCACGTAAAAGAGCGAGCGCTCCGTCCGGTCGTTCACGGCTGCCTCTTCCTTATCCTCCGTCTGGTAACCGCCAAAGGGGATCTGCCCGACGGAAGCGCCCACGATAAAGACGGCCCGGAATTCCAGGCCCTTGACACGGTGCATGGTGGCAAGCCTCAGGCAGTCTTTCTGAGCGTTGTCCGGCGCTGTTCTTGAAAGCCTAGAGGTTTTATAGCCGGCGGCTTCAAGCAGCGACTGGTAGCGGGTAAGCAGCTTTGAAGTGCGGGCCACGATGCAGATGTCTTTGTTTTCAAGGCTGAGCTCATCCTTCACGGCCTTGATCTCGCCCTCAATCCACCGGCATTCTTCCTCAATTGAATCGGCGGCGAAAGTCTCGGGGCTGCTGCCATGGCGGTTGGAAAGGTCGCCGGCACGGGATTCAGGCACCCCTTCGAGGTCGTCGAACTCGGCGCCCTTGAGCACTTCGTCTGCGGCCTCACGGATTTCCTCTGTCGTACGGTAGGTGAGCTTCAGCCGCTCGCTTCTGCGGCCCGGGACGCGTATGCCGCAGGAGGCGAGGCTGCCCTGACGGGCGTAGATACGCTGCTGCCCGTCGCCCGCGAGAAGGATGCGGGGCTCTTTCGTATCGTCGCCTTCGGGAAGGGCGAGCCGGGCGAGGAGCTTCAGGGCTTCGCTGCCAAAATCCTGGGCCTCGTCCACAATCACCTGCTGGTAGCGCGTGATGCCTTTTTCCTGGTTCAGAATATGAAGCGCCATGAAGCAGGCATCCTCGACCGTCATGCGCCCCGCGTTCCCAAGCTGAGATCTCATTTCCTCGAAAACGGGCCAGACCGCCTTTCGCTGTTTCCGAGACAGAGCCGTGCCGCGCCCTTTCCTTGAAACCTTCAGGTATTCCTGCTCGGTCTCGACTTCATTGGGGAGCACAACGCGCTGCCACTCTTCCTTGTAAAAGCTGTCGGGAAGCCCCAGAGCGGGGTCCGTGAGGTTGATGGCGGCAGACCAGCACTCGTCGTAATCAGGGTTGCCGGGGTAGGCGATCTGGCGGGTCACCCGGTTTTGCTTGAGGAAAGAAGAGAGCCATGCATCCAGGTTGACAACTTCGATCCGCCGCTTTTCGTCCGGGGTGCATAGGAAGTCGAGTTGGTCGCTGATATCGATCGCGAGGTTTTTCGTGTAGGTGGTGAAAAGTAGCTTCTGTCCTGGATGCCAGTCCGGGCGCCGGATCAGGTTCACCGCCCGGTGCATCGCAACCACCGTCTTTCCGGTGCCGGCCGCGCCGCGAACCAGCATGGGGCCGGTCGACTCGCGTTCGACGAGTCTTTTTTGCGCCGGGTGCAGGAACACGCGCCAGCGCTCGAGAGAGGCGTTGACGACCGACATCATCTCCTCGTCGGTTTCAATCACTTTGAAGGAACGCTGGCTTGCGGCGCTCTTCAGGGCCTGAGCCGGATCTTCGGTCGCCTCGGGCTCGCCGTAGGCTGACTTCACCTCTTCGAGCGATTCGCCGTCCGCGAGCCACACAAGCGATTCGAAGGACTCGGCGGGCAGATTGGCGCGCTTTGCCTCAAGCTCCTTCCGGTCCGTGACGGAGCGCACGAGCGGCAGACACTCCTGCGGCACTCCGATGCCAAGGAGGTCGGAGTCAGAGTACTGGGCGAAAAGGGGAGCGCAGGGGTGATTCTTCTGAGCACCAGGGACGGCGCCGGCAGGTTCTGAAGCCCCGGGGACTGCGGCTGGAGGTTCTTGTGCGGTTGCGACGACCGGCACTTCATAGAGCTGCATGCTGCCTGTGGTCGGGTTGATCCTGCAGGCGTGGGTCTTGGCCCATTTGTAGGCCTCGTCGTGCTTGCCCGCCCAGAGGATCAGGTAGACGTTGCCGTTGCTGGGCTGGTTGATGATCACGCGGTAGTCGTTGTCTAGCCTTGCGCTTCGGTAGCCGGGTGAGGCCGAGTCCTGGATCTTTTCGTAGTTGAGCCCGGAGGAGGACGGGTTCTGCCGGAACTTCGAAATGAAGGCGAGAAGCTTTTTCTGCAGAGGACGGGGCGCTCTGCCGAATGAGTCGAAGAAAGTATCGCTTAAGGCGAGTGTCGGCTGGATGGTTTCGTTCATTTGTCCTTGTCCTCAAAAGCTTTCAGCAGTGCGAGCAGCGTCTTGAGCCACTCGGGCTCGGCCGTCGTAAGCACCGAAAGATTTTCTTCACGCACCGGCTGGAGCGGGTTCTCAAGGTCTTCGTCAGGGAAGAGATAAATCTTTTTCCCGCCCAGCTCCCAGACAATGCCCTGGCTTTCGCAGCAGACTGTGCTTCCGAAGCCGTCGACCAGGTCGGACGCGGCCGGGGCACCCGATTGATAGAGTTGCTCGGCCGCTCTGCGGGTGTTTTTGAAGAGCTCGGGATCATCGTCCAGTTCCGCGAGGAATTCGCTCCACTCGGCGTCCTCTTCAATGACAGGGGACACGGTGGGCTTCACGGTGTCTTTTGGCTGGTACCAGGTCAAGAAGGCAGCAGCTCGCTCGTTTTCTTTCGTGCAGCTCCAGGAGCGCTCCAGAAATTGAAGCGCGTTCGTGCACTGCCAGAAGGCACTCCATTTTTCATGCAGCGCGGCGTCCGCCTTGAGAAGCTCCGGGTTTTCGCTCGTAAAGGCGGCGCTGTCGATTCTGAGCGCCGCGGAAAAGAGCGCGCGCTTCCGCTCGGTGAGGAGGCACGCGGCGAAGTCGAAGTCCGTCCGGTTTTTGAAGTCCGCGCACCAGCGGGCTGTGAGGCCAGGCGCGGTTTGTGCGAAAAGCGGCGCGGGGACTCTCGGGTCGTTCTCTGCGGGTTGGGGCTTGGGGATGGGCTGGGTGATCGAGGCAAACTCGACCGCGAGACGCATGGAGTCTGCGAATCCGAAGGGGTCGAAAAGCCAGGAAGCGAGCCAGTCGAAATTGGAGCACTCGGACGAAAGAAGCCGCTTGGACAGGGCCTCGCCGTCTCCGGTTTTTCTGAGGAATTTCCAGATTTTCACCGCCTGGTCCCGGTAGTGGGGGTTGGCGAGCCTTGGGCCAAAGCCCGGTGTCCTCTCGCCTCCGTCCTTTGGCGTGGCGAGGTCCTGCCAGGTGACAGACCAGACGCGGTGTCCGTCGTTGCGGATGCACTGGCGCTTTTCGGTATCGTCGTCAAGTATGCCCGCGTGGAACTCCCAGCCGTCCGCGAAGATGTAGGACTCGAGGTCGGGGTGCCTCGCGGCGAGCTTTTCCGAAGCGGGTCGGATGAGAAAGTCGGGCCTTGAGGGCCGTGCGGCCCGGTAGTCCACCTGGGAGGTGAGGCTCCAGGTGAGGCGCGCTCCGGGATCCGCTCCGGTCTTTTCCTGGAAAGCGGCCCGGGCGGAGTCGGACAGCGGTACGCTGATCTCCCAGCGTTCGCCTCCCGCCTTGAGGGGGAGTGCCGTGAAATTCGCGCCACGGGACTCGGCGAGGCTTTGCAGCTTCTGGATGAAAAGCTCTTCGAGGACCGAGCGGTCGAAGGCCGGGATGTCAGAGACGGTCCTCACGGTCTGCACCTGGTCCGCTCCGTAGCTGCAGATCTGGCGAAGGAGCTTTTCCGCCGTTCGCCTCGAGATGGACTCTCGGTGCGAGAAGTCGCGAAATTGATACACGCAGCGCGGGCAGCCGTCCTTGTCGGGATCCCGTGCGCAGGAGCAGTTCGCGACAGCGTCAAGCGCCGCGCGCAGCATTTTCTGCATTTCCTCAGGCTTTCCGGTCACCGGGTCAAGCCGCCCCAGGTCCTTCAGGTAGCCGGAGCCGCCGGGAATCGAGTCATAGATCACGATGTAGCGGTTCGTGGCATTCGAGGCCCCTTCGGCGGGCTCGGTTTCGACCACCGCGTTCAGGTGGTCGACGGCGCCCTTGAAATGGCGCCTCAGGCCCAGCCTGATCGCTGCGATGAGCGAGCTCGTTCCCGTGTCGGCTCCTTCGCCGTCGATCATGTCGCAGACGGGAACCCGGATGCGGATCGCCTCGCTTGTGAACTCGCGGTAAAGGAAGACGCCGTCCACCCAGGGCGATTCGCCGGGGCCAAGCTCGTCGTCTCCTTTTCCGTAGTAGGGACAGCTGAAATCGTGCGTCTGCGGGGGAGGCGGCGCGCCGTCTGCCGCGGGCCTTCTGTTTCGCCTCCAGACCTTGCCGCATTTGCAGCACAGCTTGAAGCCCGTCTGGGGGAAGTATTTGCCTCCCGCCCTGAAGGGGGAGGCCTGGCCCGCGGTAGCGGGTCCGAAGTTGATCTCTCTGATCGTGACCCGCTTCAGAAATTCGAAGCCGAAGCTGAAGCGCTCGTCTGCGATCCGCCACGCGGCCGCGATGTCCTTGCGGTCGACGTCGACCAGGACCTGGTCGGCAAACGGCTCGTAGCGCCGTTCCTCGCGGTCGTCGCTGATGCGGTCGAGCTTTGCATCGGCGACCGCCGTGACCTCGCGGGTGCGGATGAGAGTCTTCACCCGCCCGGAGTCCCCGAAGTCGGGAGCCCCGCAGCAGGGGCAGGCCTCGGGCGCTGCGGCCTCGAGTGCGACGCGTTCGGCGTGTCCGCACTCGGAGCAGAAGCGCCACTGCTCGAAGCTGTTGTCGTTGAGCGCGATCTGGTCGACGCGCAGGATATGGCGCTGGGCGTAGAAGCTGCTGTCGGGCGCGAGCTCTCGGATCGCCGCGCCCGCAGCGCGGGTGAAGTCGAAGGTTTCGACTTTCTGCCGGTCCGCGTCCGCTTCTTTCCCCAGGTTTTTGGCATCCGACCTTCTGCGCCTCTTCACAATCACGGAGTGCACTTGGACGCCCTCTTCGGGGAAGGCGTAGTTGGGCAGGAGCCCCTCGTCGGTGAGGAAGTTGAAAAAGAGCTTTTTGGCAAAGGAGGATTGAATCAGCGAGTCCATCGCCTTGCCCTGCTCGGACAGCGAAGAGAGCTCGTTTCGGACCGCTTCGTCTTCGGGGCGCCTGAGCAGTTCGTTTCTGCGCTTGAGGATCGCTTTTTTCTTCCGCTGCATGTCTTCGAACTGCTCCCGGGCATGCAGGAGCGTGTCAGTAAGGCGCTTGGAAAGTGGGGGGCGGTCGCCGCCGCCGGAGAGATAGCGCACAAGTCCGGCGCGCACCGAATCGGTGAGCTCCTCGCCCTCTGATCCTCCGTCAAAGAGCTTGAAAAACTCGTGCTCTAGGAGGTCCGCGCTGCCGTCGAGCCAGGCGAGGAACGTCTGCGGAAACTTCTTTTCCCTGCCGGGGCTGGAAAACCAGGTGATGGCGTCCTTCAGGCTCGGGGGAAGCTTGGGACGGGGCTCCGTCTCTGACACCCAGCGCCCCAGGGCGAAGGCGAAAAGCTGCCGCTCGAGCACTGACACCGCCCGCAGGAAAACGCCCGGGGGCTCGACCGAGCCGGAGAGCATCTCGCGCGGCTCCTGCCAGAAGTACTGCTCGTGGGCGGATTTTCCGGAAAAAGTGAGCGCGAGGGCGTTTCCGTCCCTGCGGCCCGCGCGGCCGATCCTCTGCAGGTAATTGGAGAGAGTGGGCGGGATGGAGCAAAGGATCACGGTCGAGAGGTCGCCGATGTCGATGCCCATCTCGAGGGTCGGCGTGGCCGAGAGCAGGTTCACGCTCCAGGGCGCGCGAAGCGTCCCGAAGTTCATCTCAATGTCGTGGCGTTTTTCGGCCGTGACGAGCGAGGTGTGCTCTTCGGCATGGATGCGCACCGGGTCGGAGTCGTAGTACCGGGAGGGGAACTCCTCGTATGTTTCTTCGAGCCGTCCCTCGCAGCCCGGGGTGAGGCAGGGCATCTTGCGCCAAAGCTGTTCGGTGGGGCCGTCGGCCGTGAAATAGCGCTTACCGCAGCAGCTGCAGCGCCAGAAGCGCACTCCGTGCCCCACTTTCCAGTATTGCAGCGGCATCACCCAGGCCGGGATCGATTCCGAGGCCCGCTTTCGTTCGATTCTTCGCAGCAGCCCCGCCTGCTCGAGACAGCCGAAAGCGTCCTCCAGGATGTCCTCTGTGTTGAGCAGAGGATTAAACGGCGTGAAGATTTTCTCAGTCCAGCGCTGGAACCAGGTTTTATTGGGATTCACCGCGGGGATGTTGAATTTGTCCGCCCGGTCCGGATACAGGGTCACCGCGTCCGGGGCCCGGTAGCGTTTGCCGAATGTGGGGAGCACGCGGCTCATGTTGAAGGCCGCGTAGTCGCTCTTTTTGCCCTCTTCAAAGCCCCCGAAGTCCTCTTCAATGGTCGGAAGTCCTATTTTGGAGAGTCCCTTCGCGTCGAAAGCTCCCGAGAGCTTGAAGCGGCGAAGCAGCCCTGTAAGGAAATACGAAGCCGGGCGCTCGAGTTCAGAGGGGTTCTTTCCCCGTCCGATGTTGTGCCGCTCGGATAGTATTGGCGCGAGGAGCTTCGAGGCCGTCCGGATGCGCGAGGGGTCCGGAAAGGCAGCTGCCGAGCCGGTGCGAAGCGTTGTCCGTCCGTTTTCGCTTCGGGCACCGATCTCCATCATAGCCTCCCAGGTGAGCCGCTCCTTCACCTCCTGGACCAGGGGCTGCCAGTCGGGCCATGAGGCGCGAAGCTCTTCAATATCAAGGACCGATCCCTGATCCTTTTTATCCAGGTGGCTTTTTTCAGCCGCCTCCGAGAAGATCTGCCAGCGGTGCAGCCATTCTTTGTCAGGCGGCATGAAGGTAGCAAGAAACGAGGCTTCGCCCAGCATCTTCGCGTCCTCGCCCCGATCGGCGTAGCGTCGGATCATCCGAGACTCCCAGGCGCTCGCGAGGTTTGTGAGCAGGGAGGCGAGCGGAATCGGGCTGTAGGGGGTCGTTTCGCACAGTTGCCGCACGAGGGCGTGCCGGCACACCGGCAGGAAATCCCGGGACTCAAGGAATCCCGCGCGCTGGGCCGCGTCTTGAACCGAATCGGAGAAAGCGATGATCTTCCGATCCTCGCTGAAGGGGCTCGAATGCAGGTGGTCGATCGCGGCTGCAAGGAGCGTGGAAGCGGCGGCGCCGAAGATGCGTAGGCTTCCCGCCGACCCGCAGTGCGGGCACTTGTTCCAGAACTTGACGACCCGAATGTTGTCTTCAGTGCTTGTCGTCGTGGTCTCTGGAATCCAGACGATGACAGGGGAAGCGGCTCCGCAGGGGCAGGCTGCCTCGGCGGTCCCGGGTTTCGGGAGCTCATTCCATGCGTGCGACATCACGCTTTCGACCCGGCCGCAGCGCGGGCAGAGGCGGTACATGCGGCCGCGGTGCTTTTCGTAAAACTCGGGGTCGCCCACCGGGTAGAGGAGAGCAGTGTCCTTGTGGCCCGAGAACCAGCTTTCGTAAAAGAGCTTGAGGTCGGGCTTTACACGGGCGTTCACCTTGTCGGGCCCGCCAGGTATGCTCGCGGCCCAGGCTGCCCGGTTGCATTCCCGGCAGCTCACGAGAGCGAGGGCAAGCGGCGCTCCCCGGGACGGCAGATCCGCTGCAAGGGCGAGCTGCGGGTGGTCGCCCACGGTTACCACCGCCCGCGACAGTGTCCGCAGCCAGAGCTGCACGCGGACGTTGAGGAAGGGCAGCAGCCGGCCGCCAGACTTTCTCCGGGCCTCGGAGACCATGGCGATAAGGGATTCCGCGCAGGCACAGGCGAGCTCCTCGCACTCCACGGGCTCGGGGGCCGCCTGCCTCATTTCCGGAATCTCCCGGGCCCACTTGCGGGCGAGGTCCTCGATGGAGGTGATCCCCGGGGCGTCCTGGACCAGTCGCCTGAAGCCCTCGAGCCGTGGGAGCGCCTCGCCAAGCCTCAGCCTCGCCTCGTCGGAGATCCCTGAGGCGGTGAAGCCGAACGTTTCCCCGAACCAGACGGGGAGCACCTGGGAGAAATATTCTCCGGGGGTGCCGGCCGAGGTACGGGCCTGCAAAAGAGTGGTGTCCAGTGGCCAGTGCCCAAGCGGGGCCGTTTCTTCAAATGAATTCAGGTATTCGGCAGGCGTGAGCCGGTCTTCCGTGATGATGTCGTCCGGCCGGAACTCCGTTCCGAAGACGGAGGATGCGTAACGGCAGAGGCTTGTGAGGCTCTCCGGCCCCCCAATCGTGGCCGAGGTTCCGATGCAGGCAAGCGAGTCACCTAACTTCAGCCGGTCCCGCAGCCTGCGAATGAGGCAGGCAAGGTCGGTGCCCTGCGCTCCGTCGAATGTATGCAGCTCGTCCACCGCGAGGTAGCGCAGCAGCCCCTGCGCATCCGACCTCCAGAGATCCTGGTCCTCGGGGCGAAGGAGCAGGAAGTCGAGCATTTTGTAGTTGGTGAGAAGGATGTCGGGGGGATTGCGCCTGAATTCTCTTCTTTTGTCGTCCGAGGTTTCTCCCGTGTAGAGCCCGGCCCTGATGTTTTTCCCCGTGGCCTTTTGGATCGCTGTGACAAGTTCATGGATCCTTTTTTCCTGGTCGGTCGCAAGGGCGTTCATGGGGTAGATCAGGATCGCCTTGATCCCGGTTTTCCCGATTTTTGAGAGGCAGTAATCGAGGATCGGGTAGAGGAAGCACTCGGTCTTGCCGGAGCCGGTTCCGGTCGCGATCAGAGTGGATTGCGGCGCGTCTCCCGTGAGTCTTTCAAAAGCTTTTCTCTGATGCCGATAAGGGGTGAAGCCCTTTTTGATTTTTGAGAGTTCGAGGTGTTGAAAAGGAAGGGAGGCGGAAGAGTCGCTGCGAAACGGCATCTTTACTTCAACCCAGGGGCCCTTCACCAGGCTTCCGGGCGCCTCGAGGAATTTTTCGATCACCGTTTTTCCATTCTCGTCGCAAAAGCCCGACGAAGCGATCGGGAACTCGTTTCTGATGTAAGAACCGAGCCCTTTTTCTATGTCATGCGCGGCGAGAGATGGAAGCATGTTTCTTATGACCTTTAATTAATCGGTGACGTGTTTACCGCGGAGGCGGGCGGCCCTTACTCTTTCTTTAGCGCGGAAAAGAAGGTCCACGCCCGCCGGTAGTCCTCTTCGCGGTTCATTTTAAAGAAGGGCGCCTTGTAGACAATGGTACGTGAGATAGGTCCTCCGGGAAGCGTGTCGTCCATGAAGGTGCGGGAGACAGTGCCTGTGTCCATCTCCTTGACGTCTTCGAACCCGAGCCCCTTTTCCTGAAGGGAGCCGTTGACGGCATACGTTTCGCTGTCTTCTGCAGTCGCTTTTCTGGAGAGTCCTACCCCACGAAGCCCGTTGCCGTTGGAGGTAAAGACAATCCTCCCCTTTTGGTCGTAATAAGTGTCCTCGTCATAGCTTCGCATGACGCGGAATCCCAGCCGGTAGCAGGTGAGGAGCTCTTCAAGCGTGAGCCCAAGGGCGAGCGAAGTGAGAACATCGAGTTCAAGCAGAGCCTGGCGCCGTTCAAGGTCAGTGCGCAGGGCGTCGTTTCGCTGCCACGTGGAAGTGAGATTTTTAAAGAAATCGGGGGCGAGACCCTCGTGGTCTTGAGACCAGGAATCTTCCTTCATGGACGAAGCAAAATTTTCTTCCCAGAGCTCCTTGTGCCAGGAAGTGAGTGCGTTAAGGCAGAGCGCTCTCGTGCGGATGAACGGCTCCCAGATTCCAAAATTCGGCAGCGGGATGCCGCGAAGCAGGGCAGGGAGAAGATGGCCTTTATTTTGCTGTCGTACGTAGAAGTCAGCAGGAAGGGAAGCAAAAAAACCGGAAATAGTCAAAAGAGTTTTCAAACTATTAAAGCATAAGCTTTCCACTATGTGGGCATGACAAACAAATTTTTCTATTATACCGCTTGTCAGCGTTCTTTCACTGTCTGTTCCCACCATTTCGCGAAGAGAGAGGCGATAAAAATCCGACACCGGCGTCCCTTGGTGGACGAGGGTTCCGTTTTCAAATACGTCCTTGTCCCAGGCGATCTTGTCAGCCCGGCGGCGGTATTCCTCCTTCGAAACGGCGGGGAGATATTTGACCCGCGGAAGGTAGTCGTCGGGAATCGCAGTGAGGTCGATCACTCCCCAGCGGAGATTGTTGGAGCAAATCTCGTCCGGGCATTTGAAAAGGGGGGTTCCAACGCTTACGTGAGGGCCGTTCAGGATCGCCTGAGCGGGGTTTTCGGGAAAGACCGTACGGTTTCCCGGGAGCTCTTTCATAATGCCGTCCTGTTTCGCAGTAGTTTCATTCCAACAGCTGGAAATGGAAAGCTGGTCGCCATAGTCTCCGAGCCTTCTTCCAGTTTTGCTGAATTTGAGGAGGATGGAAAGCAACTCCTTTGCGTGTATGGCGGGCAGAAGCGGCGAACTCGGGTCGGTTCCGAAGACATCTGCCATTGCGCGCAGCGTCTCGCCATCAAAGTGGATGATGCGGTCAGGGTGCCCTTTCAGGTTCCAGTTGCCGTTCTCATCTTTTTTGCCCGGGACCGGTTCCTGGCTCCGTTCCCGACAGAGGGAAATAGTTTTGGGGTGGTAGAGATCGCTGATGGACTCAAATGAAATCTCATTGTGGGCAGAACCGTAAATATTCAAAGCAAATTTCGTGTGATGATCAACGTCATGGAATAGATGTAGTTCGTTAGCGAATTGGTAGTGTTTCCGGAGCCTCATGTACCCAGCATTCCGAAGCTCCGCTCCTTTGGTTTCTGTGTAGGCCGTATCGGGATGCACAAGCCCCTCCACCCCGTCCATTGAAGCGTGTCTCCAGACATTCGGAAGAAAGAGCTTGAAGAGATCTGTCCGGGAGCCCTTGAGTTCGGGATAGAGTCCCGGAGAGTTGAAGAAATTGGTTTGTCCGGCGTTGCTCTCGAACGCTTCGAGCCAGGCTCGGTAGAGTCCGGGGTGAGCCGTAAAGAAGGGGACGCCGTTTACAAGATCTCTCTTTCCAAGAACCACATCCTGAATTCCTTTGGCTGAGTAGTCGTTGCTGTGGATGATGAATTTAGGGTATTCGTTTCCAAGGACCGCGCCGGAATCCCATTTTGTGACTTTCCAAGGGGGATTGCCCAGCGTGAGGTCGAACCCCGGACGGCTGTCGTCCTGAGGGAGGAAGACTCCCGCGAGCCGCAGGGGCCAGTGCAGGAACCTTTCCCTTGCGGCGATGTGGTTCACGATTTCGATCGTTGGATATTTCTTTTCAAGCGCCCGGACACGCTTTTGCCAGCCTTTCGAGAGGCTTTCATCGTTTTCCGTCTGTTCGGCGATCAAGGACGAACGAGCCATCTCACGCTCTTCTTTTGCAAAGAGGTCTTCTTCGGTTTCCGGAATCAAAGTCCCCTGAATGGGGCCGAATTCCGACAGTTCAGGTTTCGGCTCGACGCTAGCGGCCGTACTCTGAGCCTGTTCGGTAGCATCCGCCATGCGCTCGCTCTGAGACTCGGTGAAGATGCCGGAGAGAATCGCGTTCACCTGGGTGAGAAATTCAGCCCTGGAAGGAAGGGTGCCCGCCTGCCTGATCGGCCAGAACCAAAGCGCGCACCAGTAGTCCATGGCGAGCTTGAGCCGTGCGAATTCGCCGGAATTCAGCGTGCCGTCTCCATGCCTTGCGAGATCGAGAATTTCCGCTTTCCTTGCATAAGGAATGTTTTTGGGCTTCTCCGTGTGCCCGTAAATAGAAAGGGAATCCGTGGTTTCGTACTCGAGCTTGGCGAGCTTCTCTGCCCAAGCATCCCACATGCCGTTGATCTGGAGGGACAAAAGTTCGCACTGCCCGATTTCGGCTTCCGAGAAAGGACGGGTGAAGTCTTTCCTCCAGGCTTTGATCCGGGCTATGTTGTCTTTTTCAAGTTTTGAGACATCCTTGTCCTGATAGTTCGCCATGCCGGAATCGGGGACGAGGAAGTGCCAGACCTCGCCAGGCTGCAGCCCCGCGGGGCCCACGGGATGGGGAGCGGGGCGCCGCTTCTCAGGAAGCTTCAGGTCTTTGGAGTAGTAGGCCTCCCTTCTGCAGCCGATAAGGGAGTTTCCTGTGTGCAGCTGGAACCCGAACCAGGGGATGTGCCGGTCGGAAGACAGGGAGTTGAGCCAGAGCGAGACTTCGGCCAGCTCCACCGCGACCGGGTTCAGGTCGACCCCGTAGATGTTTCGGTCAGCAAGGAACATCCTCACCTTCTGCAGTTCCGACCGGTATTCATCCTGGTTGAGGGCTCGCGCTCCCGGGACCTTCATCGCGTGCTTCATGTAAAGCTCGGAGATCTGGTTCACGGCTTCGTTCAGAAATGCGGCCGATCCCATTGCGGGCTCGCAGATCTTCCAGGAGAGAATCCTCTGCGCTTTTTCCTCTTCGGTCTTAAGTGGATCGAGCTGCTCTGCGGCAAGGACGTCAAGCGACTCCTTCACGAGACACTTCGTGAGGACTTCGGGGGTGTAATAGGAGGCAGAGTCCTCCCGCTCGGATCCTGCCATTCGGTAGATGAAGGTGCCCTTTTCATATCGCCGAAGGCGTTTGTCCTTGGTGAGCGGGTCTGTATCAAAGACCTTTTCGTCCTCCGAGTACTCCGCCAGATCCTTTTCCGTTACGAAATAAGCGGGAGCGAGCGGGTCGACGGTTTTTGTCTCCTTTTTCTTTACCTCGTAGAGGGGCTCGGACGCGAAAAAGCCGCGGTAGGAAAGGAGCGCCTCGTAGACCGCGCCCAGCTGATTCAACCCCAGATGGGCGTAGGAGATGCGGCCGCGGCGGGCTCCCCTGACGCCTTTGCCGGGGCGCGACAGGCTCATGAGCTCGATCACGTTCTGCAGGACGTGGTTCGGAAACACAACCTGCTTTAAAAGCTTCATGCGGGAGGGGTCGAAGAGACCGCTCGGAAGTCCTTGAATTTCAAAGAAATTTCTGGAGGCGTTGCTCTCCACGAGCTCTTCTTCGCTTCTCGCGGGCGTGCCGGACTCGAAGAACTGGAAGAGCTTGTTGATGCTGTCGTTAAAGAAGCGGCCGTTTCGCTCCTCCTCCGTCGTAAGCGGCACGAGCTCGAGGTCCCGCAGCGACTCAAGCGAATAGCCCGTGAGGTAGTCCTCGGTGTCGGGCGCGTATTTGAGCTCGGGCCTCGACTCGACAAAGAAAATGAAGAGGAGCCTGTACATATAGCGCAGGCACTCCCGCGAGAGGTCTTCGGCCCTCAGGGCGTTTTTCCCGGAGTAAAAGCCGGTCTTGGCGTCTGCGCTTTTCTGGCGCAGCTGCCGGGCGGCTTCGTTTCCGAGGAGCTCGATCGATTCGCGAAGCGCGTACTTCAGGTCCCCCGAGACCCCCTGTGCGTGTTTGAAGCTCTCCGTCTCGAGCTTTTCCAAAAGGCTCTCTCCGTCCTTGACGGCAAAGGCCTTCTGCCCCAGAAGGCAGGCCGTAGCCTGCAGCGTCTTGTCGTCGCGCCGCCCGAGAAGTTCCTTCCAGTCGAAGCGCAGCAGGCGCCGTTCGCTGAATTTGGAGCGGTCGATGAGGAGCCATTGCTCGGGTGAGGCGAGGATCACCCAGCGGGGCGGCCTCGTTTCGGCAAAAACACCGGCCGAGAGCAGGGTGAGCCACCCCCGGTTTTTGAATTTCCGGGCTTCTGGCGGCAGCTCCAGGGCGACTTCAAACTGGTCGTCGGACAAGACAAGGTCGAGGGGATCGGAGTCCGACTCCGCAGGAACAGGCTTTTTACCCGGTTCTTCCGGGTTTTCGGCCCCGCCTGCGGCCGTTGCCTCGAAGATCCAGAGATAAGGGTCTCCTGCAGCGTCCAGTTTTTCTCCGAGAAGCGGGAGGCGCAGGCCGCTCGTGAGCGTGAGCTCCCGCTCGTTCGCGGGCAGCCCGAGGGCAGCGATGAGGGCTAGGATGCCTTTCTTTTCTTCTTTCACCCGGAGTCCGCCGTTTTTGATCCGGGAAGCCTCCGCCATCCGCCGCGGTTCGTCCCGGGCCAGCGCGGAAAGCTGCTTCCAGACGGGACGGAAGAGGGTCGGGGCGGGAAGGCCTTTGGCCTTCGCTTCCTCGTACTGCGCCCGTGATGCTTCCTCCCTCTCGTTTTCTTCCCGTGCGGCCGAGGCGACTTCGCCCGCGAAGTTCTCGTCCAGGAAGTGCTGGCTGTAAAACTCGTTTTCGTTGGAAATGCCGGCGAGGATTGCCATGTCTCTCTCCTCTTTCAAAAACCAGTGGGGACGAAAAGGGCTGCGAGCTGCAGATAGGCCTCGTCCTCTGTCTCGGCAGTATCCCTGATGTAGCGCCTCGCGTCTTCGAAGTTGCGGTCGATCTGCCGTTTCCTGTCGTCCATCCGCGCCTTGAGGGCGCCGGTCAGAGTCGAGTCGTAGCGGCTTTCAAGAACTTCCATATGCTTTTGGTAAAGCCGGGCCAGTTCCGCAAGCCTCGCTTCAAGCTTCGCCTTGGTCCCGGCGTTGAACCGGGCCCGTGCCTCTTTCAGGTCTTCGCGGGCAACCGCGATGGCCCTCAAAACGAAGGGGCTCAGCTTTTTCTCCAGTGCGGCCTCGTCTTCCGGTGCGCCCGCCGGGTTGGAGAGGCGGGAGGGCAGCGCGAGAGCGCTGACCAAATCCTCAATCGATTTCTTTTCCGTGAGACCGCCGGCCATTCGGACCGCGGTCCAGCGGTGCACCGGGATGTAGCCCCTGCGGTTGGGGTAGCCGCCCTGGAGCAGCGCCCAGACATCTCCATTTTTGAGCGATGGGAGCTTCAGCACCGGTGCGGCGTGCCGCCCGAGCGAAGACTGCAGCGAGTCTTCGAGCCAGAGCATCACGGGGTGCAGCGCCCAAAGCCACGAGACCTGCGGCCATTCGTCGCCTGTAGCCCGGGCTCGCTGCATTTCGCTTTCGATTTCATTCTTGACGTCCGTGAGCTCGAATTCCCGGTTGTTCGGGAGGACCTCTGGAGGAAGGCCGCTCAGCCTTTCCCTGAGGCCGGGCAGGTCGCTCGAGACCAAAATAGTGTGCTGGTCAGGGAAGCGGAGCAGCTTGTCGCCATAGTGCCGTTCGCTGTTCATTTCGCTTAAGGCTGACTGTGCGAAAGCCATGTCGTTGGCAAAGAGGAGGGAATTCTTTGAAAGCCTGGCGTCCAGTTCCTGCCTGGAGATGACCGGCGCGATTTTGGACATGGCCTGACGGGCCTCGGCGTCATCGGTCCCGCCGAAGATGCTGTCGAGGGAAGCCGCAGAATCGTCCTCTTCTTCCAGGTGCCCTTCGCACTCAGCCGCGGTGCGCTCTTCCTGTTCCTCAACCGAATAGAACTCCGCGGGATCGGACAGATTTTCCTGAACCTTTTTGTCTTTCTCGATCAGCTTCTGGAGGACTCGGGCGTCCCCCTTAGATTGTTCGGCATCGGCAATGGTCTGCATATACCAGATCTGAGGCTGTTCGGTCTGTCCGTAGCGGTCGATGCGCCCGTTTCTCTGCTGGAAAGTCATGAGGGCCCAGGGAATGTCGAAATGGATCATCCGGTGCGAGAAGTGGTGCAGGTTGATGCCTTCGCTCGCGACGTCCGAGCAAAGAAGGACTCTCGCGGGAGAGTCTCCCCTGTTGAATTCATTGACGCACCTGGCGATCTCCGTGTCCTGGAGCTGTCCGGAAAGAACTAGGACCTGGTTCGATTTCAGCCCCGCTCGCCGAGGAAGCTCATCGGAAAGGAACTTGAGCGTTTCCACTGATTCCGTAAAAATCACAAGCCGGTCTCGAGGGTTGGCGGGATTCCAGCCGATGGAGCTAGGGCCCGCCTTCATCATGGAGGCGAGGCGCTGGAGTTTTGAGAAATCGTCAGGCCGCACATCGGCGACAAGCTCCTTTAGTTCCCGAAGCTTTTGAATGTCGTCTCGGACGCCGGCCTCTTCCGAGGTTTTCTCCAGCTTCGCGAGCCTGTGCCGGATGACGGAGAGGCAGGCCGCTGGGCTTGAAAAAAACGACTTGATGAGGGTGGTCGCAAAAAGCCTTGCTCCGGTCCGCTCGTGGTGGTCAAGTGTGTTGAAGGTGAGGCCATCCAGATAGTTGAACACGGCGGCCTCCCTGGGGCTCGCGCTGACTTCCACGGTGCTGATCTGACGCTCCGGGAAAGTTTTTGAAACCTGGTCGGCCACATCTTTCTTAAAGCGCCGGATCACAAGCCCTTTGCCGGCGAAATCATCCACCGTGTACTTCGACGGATTGGCGATCGCGGTGGGATCCAGAATATTCAGAAGGGAGGCGAAGCTTTCGGGCTTCCCGTCGTGCGGGGTGGCCGACAGAAGGATCATTGTGTCAGAGCGCGAGGCGAGCAGCTGCGCGAGCCTCGCTCTCTGGCTGTGGTTGGATCGGACGGCGACGTTGTGGGCTTCGTCGATGATGATGATGTCCCAGTAGGCCTTCTCCAGATAGATCCTGTAGTCGCTGTCCTGTTTCAGCGTGTCGATCGAGATGATCGATTGGTCGAAGTAATTGAAGGGATTGTGGTTCGGGGGGAGGCGGTTGCGAACCCGTTTGATCCCTTCCGAGTCAAGTCTGACCAGAGGTATGGAAAAGCGGTTCCAGAACTCCTGCTGGAACTGCTCGAGCATCGCCTTGGTAGCCAGCACAAGGATGCGGCGGCCGCGGCCCCGGGCGATGAGCTCCGAGGTGAGAATGCCCGCCTCAAGTGTTTTGCCGATGCCCACTGCGTCCGCAATCAAAATGCGGGCCCGGGGCTGTGAGAGAGCCTGCAGCGCTGGGTTGAACTGGTAAGGCAGGGGATCCATCGCGGCCTTGTCTGCGATCATAATGCGGCCGGGATCCGTCTTCGGTGCCGTTCTGTAAAGGGCCTCCAAATAGAGCTTGGAGTGGATGAAGCCTGGCGAAGTGTCCTCAACGAGCCGAGTTTTCTCCGGCTTCAGGATCTCGATGTTTTCGTCGCCTTCGTAGCGGGTGTAGAAGATCGCGAATTTTCCCCGCACCAGATCCGAAAGCCCTTTCACCTTGAGCTGGTACCCGGCCCTCGTGGTTTCGGTGACTTCGTTGATCCGCCACTCTTCGTCCCTGATGATGACGCGTGCTCCGACGGGGTAGTTTTTTTGTGAAATTTCCATCATCGATATCCTTAAGCGCATGCACCGAGGCGGCAAGCGCTCGCTGGCTTTTCCTGGGCCTGTTCCTCAGGCCGGGTTTTCTGATTTTAGCCGTACCAATTCTTGGTGCCCTTTCGGTGCAGAGTCCCGCCCTAGCTGTTTTTCCCAATTGCTTGACCACAGGAATCCGGATTTTCCGGGTATTGAATTTTGTAAATGCTTATTTCTTACTTTAAATTCGTATAATAAATATTTGAAATTTAATGAATTATTTTTAAATATCCCGTTTGTTTTATACAACAATCGGCCCAGCCGCGGGCGGCTTCCTTTTGATCATTTGAATCGGTAACGCAGAACATTTAACATTAATCAAATATACCTAGGTACTTCGATTTATGAAAATACTCCTAACGGGCAATAGTCCCTGGGGCCCGCAGCGTCCACTCTCTCCGCGCTGCGCGGTCTTGAGGCCGGAACCGCCGGATGACCTGCGGTCTTGTAATTTGTAATCAGTAATTCGTAAT
>OGZP01001052.1_pt1 | contig 21724 bp, 12 predicted proteins | sample 1576811 | NCBI WGS metagenome assembly OGZP01 (sample SAMEA3541553, study PRJEB24748) | human gut metagenome | biome: human gut; feature: human-associated habitat; material: faeces | place: China | collected 2012
GCACTGTCTCAACAGCCCGCCCGGCGAAATTGTAGTACCGGTGAAGATGCCGGTTACCCGCGACAAGACGGAAAGACCCCATGGAGCTTTACTGTAGCCTGATATTGGGTTTCGGTGTTGCATGCACAGGATAGATGGGACACTGGGAAGCGGATGCTTTGGCGTTCGTGGAGTGGACGTTGGGATACCATCCTTGCGACATTGGAATTCTAACCTGCGCCTCTGAATCGAGGCGGGGGACATTGTCAGGTGGGCAGTTTGACTGGGGCGGTCGCCTCCTAAAAAGTAGCGGAGGCGTTCAAAGGTTCGTTCGATCTGGACGGAAACCAGATGATTGAGTGCAAACGCATAAACGAGCCTGACTGCGAGACTGACGGGTCGAGCAGAGACGAAAGTCGGAGTTAGTGATCCGGTGGTATGTGAGTGGAAATGCCATCGCTCAACGGATAAAAGTTACCCTGGGGATAACAGGCTGATCTCCCCCAAGAGTCCACATCGACGGGGAGGTTTGGCACCTCGATGTCGGCTCATCGCATCCTGGGGCTGAATTCGGTCCCAAGGGTTTGGCTGTTCGCCAATTAAAGCGGTACGCGAGCTGGGTTCAGAACGTCGTGAGACAGTTCGGTCCCTATCTGTCGTGGGCGCAGGATATTTGAAAGGCGCTGTCCCTAGTACGAGAGGACCGGGATGGACGAACCTCTGGTGCACCAGTTGTCACGCCAGTGGCACAGCTGGGCAGCTATGTTCGGATCGGATAAACGCTGAAAGCATCTAAGCGTGAAGCCGGCCTTAAGATAAGATATCCCACTGAGTCAATCAGGTAAGACCCCTTGAAGACTACAAGGTTGATAGGCACACAGTGTAAGCGGAGTGATCCGTTCAGCTAGCGTGTACTAATAGGTCGAGGGCTTGACCCCATCTTGATCAGATACTCTATTTGCAAAAGCAGTTCGATATTCAGTTTTGAGGGTACATCCCTTGACAGGGTAGCACGAAAGTGTTATCCTAAATAAAAAGAGAAGCATGACAATGGTCACGCGTTGGCCGGTGTCAATGACGGTGAGGTTCCACCTGTTCCCATTCCGAACACAGAAGTTAAGCTCACTTGTGCCGAAGATAGTTGGCTGGAAACGGCCTGTGAAAATAGGTAGATGCCGGCTTCTCGAATTAAAGCTCTATCCCGTTTGGGGTAGAGCTTTTTCTTTTGCCTGTAGTGGAGAAAAGAAATGAGCAGTCATAGCAGCATCGCCTTGACAAAATGGGTGTTGCTCAGTATCATAAAACTAGCTTGATGTTCAGAAAGGATGCGCTGCCGTGGGGACAGTGTTTCATAAAAAAGAGCTTTTGGTACTGCTGCAGGATTTTTACTGTCTGACAGGGCTGCGCGCGGTTGTTTTTGATTCCTTTGGTATGGAGGTACTCTCCTACCCGCCGGAGCTTCCGGCGTATTGCCGCTTGATTCGCAGTGTTCCTAACGGAAAAACGGGTTGTTACCTGTGTGATCAGGCTGCCTGCCGCAAGGCAACAAGGCAAAAGCAAACGGTGATATACCCCTGCCATGCGGGTCTGATTGAGGTCATCACTCCTATCCAGATCAACGATGCGGTGGTGGGCTTTTTGCTGTTGAGTCATATCGTACAGGGGGCCGACGAGCAGGGTGAATGGGATTATGCGCAAAAATGCTGTGGCGCGTATAAGGTGGACGCAGACACCCTGCGCGAAGCCTACAACGCTTTGCCGCGCACGCCGTATCCGGTGCTGAAATCGGCATCGGACTTGCTGGCGCTTGCAGCAGCTGCCCTGTATCAAAAGGGACTGACACGCTTAGCTGCTGACAGTATGCAGGAGAAGCTCAGCCGCTATCTGGTTGAGCACCTGCACGAGGAACTGACAAGTGAGGCTCTCTGCCAGGCACTTTCCATAAGCCGCACGGGGCTGTATTATCTTTCCCGGCAAACCTACGGCTGCGGTATCCATGAGCAGATTACCCGGCTGCGTGTCCAAAAAGCGATGAAGCTGCTTGGGGATACAAGCCTGTCCAATGCGCAGGTTGGGCAGCAGGTTGGATTTCCCGATGACAATTACTTTTACCGCGTGTTCCGCAGGCAAACCGGATTGACACCGCGCCAATATCGTGATTCCATCTTGGCAGACAATAGCGATTTCAAGTAGGGATTTCTGTTTGCAGCACTGGAATTTTGTTCAAAAATTATTTCCAAAAAATGCCCCGCTGCGCCGTGCAGAAGGGCATGGACGAGTGAGAAAGTTAGCAATGGTTGCAAAATTGATACGATAAAACATCTGCGGTACCTAAAGCAAAAAGTGAGCAGAAACCCGGCATTGTCGGGTTTCTGCTCGTTTGCTTTATAGTGCTGTAATTTCCCCTGCGGGAAGGCGGACGGTGGCACCGTCCACATACAGCCAGCAGTTGCCAGCACTGCGGTTGTATACACGGTCTGCATCGGCGGTAAATTCAAGCTGGCTTACAGCCTGCATGTAGTCATAGATTGCTATATTGGTTGCATACCAAATGTCGTCACGACCGCCCACCAGCCTACAGAATTGTTCCATCAAAGCTCAGTGTCAGTGCCTTGAAACGGCCCTCAGGCAATATCGGGTAAATCAGCTTCACGGTAAAAATCTCCCTTGCTTACAACGCGCCGTCCGAGCGGACGTTGTCGTAGTTCAGCACACCGGCGAAGAATGCCAGCGCCAGACCCTGACCCCAGCCCTGAATCCAGTCGCGGCTGATGCCGCGGTAGCCGTCGGCGTCCTTCATGACCGCCGTGCCGCCCGAGACATTCAGCACACGGCCGTCTGGGCTGACATTGGCCAGCATACCGGGGATAGCCTTGTTGATGTACTTGATGTGCAGGGGGTTGCCCTTGGTGATCATGGCGGCGGCGATGCCGGCGCTTGCGCTGACCTCCTCATAGGAGGCGGCATCGTCCACGATCGTGCGCCACAGGCCGTTCTCGGTCTGGTAAAGCTTGAGCGCGGCCAGCTGGTCGTTCAGGCTGCCGACCACATCCAAAAACTTGGGGTAGAGGTAGCACTGCGGCAGCCGCACGCCGACCTGCGCCATCGTGTAGGCCGCCCATGCGTTGGCGCGCCCCCACTTGATGCCCGACATATGGTCGCCGGTGATGTTGTTATAGCCATGGTAGTACAGTCCGCTCTCGGGGTCCTGCAGGTACTTGATGTGCCAGTAATACTGGTTCAGCGCATCGTTGATCAGGGCCTCGTCCTTCAAAAGCACGCCCATCCGCAGCAGGAAGAAGCCCGCCATAAAGAGCGTGTCTGCCCACGCCTGCTCGGGAAAGTCGTTGTTGACCGAGACGGTGTGCTGCAGAACATGATCCCCGAAGCGCAGCGCCTCCTTTTCCAGATACTCGACCTTGCTTTTGGCGATGTTCAGATACTTTTCATCGCCGGTATGCTCATACAGGGTGATCAGGCAGTGCCCCATTGAGCAGGTGTTGACCGTCCAGCTCGGCAGGCCCAGCTCAATATACTCGTCCACGCGGTCCTTGACCAGCTGCAGGTAGCGCTCATTTTTGGTGACCTCATACGCCTCGCAGATGCCGTAGTAGGCCACGCCGCAGGGCCAATCCCATGTCATGTCCATCCGCATCGTGCGGTCCACGATCTTGTCGATCGCAGTCTCGATTTGGGCCTTGTCAAAAATCAGGTTTGCCATTGCTCTCTCCTTTTTAAATTGCGAATCCGCTTATACCAGCGCCACTGTCTTTCCGGCGGGGATCTCATAGTGGCGGCCGTCCACCTCGACCCAGATGGACTGGGCGTTGGGGTTGCAGACCTTATCACCCGCGGCGGTGTACTGCAGGCGGGCGGCATCGGCCATGTAGTCCACGATCTCGATGTTAGTGGCGTACCAGGTGTCCTCGCGCCCGCCGGCCAGCTGGCAGAACTGCTCCATCAATGCCCAGTCCTCCTCGGTGCGGAACTCAAAGCTGTGGCCCCAGACATACATCATGTAGAGATACTGCGTCTTGTACAGCTCTACAAAGCGCTTGCCGTCCTCCAGCAGGTTGTGGGTGTGGTGGCAGGTGGCTTTCCATGTTATAAAATCGTGGGGCATCGCAAAGTCGTGGGTGTCACCCACCACGCGGGCGTAGCGGATGCCCAGCGCGGGCAGCAGGGCGGCGATCTCCGGTGTCCAGCTGCCGTTGGGGTAGGCAAGGCCGCGCACGGGGTAGCCCATGACGCCCTCAAGCTGCATACGGTCGGCCAGCACCTGCCGGGCGGTCTGGTCCAGCGGGCTGCGGGAGATGGTGGGGTGGTGGTAGGTGTGACAGGCGACCTCATGGCCCTTGTACAGCTCGACCCACTCGCTCTCCGGGATGCGCTCGGGGCGGGGCAGGCCACCGTTCAGGTTGAAGGTGCCCCGGATGCCGTAGCGGTTGAACAGCTCGACAAGGCGGCGGTCCTCCAAACGGCCGTCATCATAGCTCATCGTCAGCACCTTATGCTTGCCGCCGGGGAAGCAGGTGTAAATGACCTTCGGTTCGGTGTAGTTCATAAACAAAACCTTCTTTTTTGTCAAAATTTATTTGAAATTTGCCCGCAGCATATCCAGTGCCGGGGTGGTATCCTGCAAAAGCTGCTGCACAAAGGCCTGTGCCGTGCGGCAGGCGCCGGCGTTTTGCTGGTGGGCGTTGTCCTGCTTTGCGCCCACCCACATATAGCGGGCCTTGCAGCGCTCAGCGCCAAAGGCGGTGTTGGCGGCAGCGGTAGCGGCGCCAAGGTCGATAAACGGCGCGCCGACCTCGGCGGCAAAGGCGCGCATCGCCTCGCGGTAGGCGGCAAACGAGGGGTGGCAGACGCTGTCCTCGTCAAACTCGCGCATCGCCACGGGGGAGGCAAAGATGCACACCGCGCCGTGGCTGCGGGCAGCGTCCCAGAAGGGGCGCAGGCTCTCGCCGAAGGCATCCGCCGGGACATAGCGCTCGGCCTTTGCGCGGTTGGCATCATTATGGCCGAAGCTGACCACCAGCAGATCACCGGGGCGGATATGCGTGGCAATGTCGTCCAGCCGCCCCTCCTCGCGGAAGGTCTTGCTGCTGCGGCCCGCCATGGCGCAGTTGTCAATGACAAGGCCCGGCAGCTCGTAGCGCATCTCCTGCGGGAAGGGGCAGTCCGCGCGGTGGGCAGCGCAGCATACAGCATCCCCCTGCGCCAGCGTGTGGAGCATCTCGCCCCAGCCTGTCACCGGCTTGTCCTCGGGGGCGTAGCTCTGCATGATGGAATCGCCCGCCATCCACAGGGTGGGCTTGGCGTTCAGCTGCGGCAGCACATTGGCAAAATCCATGTCGCCTGCATAGTAGAAGGACGGGTAGCACGGCTGGTTGTAGCAGTTGTTCTGCCATGCCACGCCGCAGCGGTACTGCGCATCGTGCATCAGGGTAAACAGCTTGTGGGGGGTAAGATCGGTGGTGGTGTAGATGCGGATGGCGGTGTCGTCCGCCGTGCGCACCAGCAGCTCCTCGCGGAAATCACCCAGCACGTCCGCCACCAGACAGGGGTTGCCCTTGGTGCCGTTGTTGGTGGCGGTGCCCGCGGGCTGCAGCATGACGCCGTGGGTCAGATCGTTAATGACTCCGTATTGATCGCCGTGCAGATAGTCCGCGCCGTCGGTGATCTGGGTCGAAAGATCGCCCGCCCAGTAGATTTTCATGTTGGTGCCGGGGGTGGGCAGCTCCAGCGTGCGGCCATTTACATCGTACACACCCTTGACCCAGACCTGCAAGCCGCGGGTGTTCGGGTCGATTTTGCCGATCATGCAGCGGCCCAGATCCTCCTCGGCGTATTCGCCAAAGCGGACATCGCCGGTCTCGGCATCGCGCAGTGCCCAGCCGTAGGGGGCGCGCTCACCCTCCTCGTACACATTGAATATCTCCAGACCGGGGCTGTCGGGGTCGATGTCAGCCACATGCATCGCATCGCCGTGGCCGAATTTGGCGCGGGTCCTGCCGTCCGGCAGGGTGCCGTATTTGGAGTAGAGCAGGCTTCCGTCATGGTCGATGGCTGCTGCGCCGTACACAATTTCCATGCAGCCGTCCCCATCAATGTCAGCAGTCGAAATACTGTGGTTGCCCTGCCCGGCCAGAACGCCGTACACAGGGTCGGTGCCGACAGCAAGGTGGCAGCCGCTGTCGTTGAAGGGGTTCGCCATCGGCACAAAGCCGGAGTCGATGCCCCACACCTTGTGAAAGCGGTTCTCAAAAAAGTCGTAGGCCGCCAGCGTGGCGCGGGTGTAGTAACCGCGGCAGGCAATCAGATAGGGGCGCTCGCCGTCCAGATAGGCCACCCCGGCGTTAAAGCGGTCCACGCGGTTGCACGGCTCGATGCGGGGCATTGCATAATCGCCCCACAAAAGGCCGTCATCCACGCGGGGGTAAGGGTAGTCGATCGTGTCCAGCTCGGCGCCGTCCCCGCCGAACATCGTCAGGTACTCGGGGCCGTCATAGACAAAGCCCTCGAACTTGCGCAGCTCGTTTTTAGGGCTGCGGCTCGGCGCATACACATCAAGGAAATAGTCGGCCAGCGCAAGGGCATCGGCCTCGCACAGGGGGTAGGCGTACTGCGGCGCAAGGCCGAAACACTGCTCCACCGTGGCGGGCCAGCGGCCGTTTACGACCTCGGGGTGGGTGTGCCAGCGGCGGAATACCTCGGCCATATGCAGGCGGTAATCCTGCGCCGTGCAGACATAGTTATCCGCGTGGCTGTACCCGGCGTCCAGATCCTTCTGCGGCATCGTGATATACTGACGGGACAGCACGGTGCCGTCCGGCGCAAAGCGGGTCATCACGGTGCCGGGCGCGGTCTTGACAGCCATCTCGGCCCTGCCGTCCCCGTTGAAGTCGTACACCATAAACTGGGTGTAGTGCGCTCCGGCGCGGATGTTCTGCCCCATGTCCAGCCGCCAGACCAGCGTGCCGTCCAGCTTATAGCAGTCGATAAAGCACCGCCCGGTGTAGCCCTTGATCGACACATCGTGGGAGTTGTCAGGGTCCCATTTTACAAAATACTCGTACTCGCCGTCGTTGTCAATATCACCCACACTCATATCGTTGGCATGGTAGGCAAAGGGCTCCCCCGCCGGGGTCACGCCGTCCGCCGGCTTTTGCAGGGGCAGCTCATAGTACCCCTTCTGCCACGGCTTTACGCCCCTGCAGGCGGGCCCTTCTACGCCGTTTACCAGCGGGGCCACGGCGTAGGTATCCCCGCTTGTGCCCTGCGCGTCAAGATAGTTTGTGCTGTCGGTCACGGTGGCCAGCCTGACCCCGTTTTTATAGAGCACAAAGTCGGTGCCGGTCAGGCCGGTGGCGTTGTGGCCGGTGACCTCGCTTTTAAAGAGCCGCCAGCTGATAAACACACCGGTGTTTGCCGTGACAGCTACCAGTCCGCGGGACAGCGCCTCCAGCTGCTGCTGCAGCACGCGGCCTACGGGGGTCTGCACGGGTGTGCTTTCCTCCAGCAGGGCCCCGTTTTCTGCCAGCGCCTGCACCTTGATGTAATAGGGGATATGCGTCGAGCGGCAGAAGGTGAAAAGGCTTTCCCCGCTCTCGCCCGCCGTTTTGAACCGCACGGTCTCGCCGGGGCGGTCGCTCCACAAAATGCGGTAGCGGGCGGCCCCGGCCACCGGCTGCCAGCTAAGGGTGGTTTCCGCAGCCGTCTGGCTGCGCACAGAGATTTGCATGGACTTTCCCTCCATCATAAAAGAGCGCCGCAACATCCGCTGCGGCGCTCACATTCAATTAGGCTTTATCTGCTGCGTACAGGGCGTTGACTTCCTCAATGACCTGCGTGCCGCCGCGGGCATTCCACTGGTCGAAGGCAGCCTGCAGACCGGCCTCGTCGATCTGGCCGCAGATATACTGGGTGCGGGCGTCGTCCAGAATCTGGACAAGGTCGTTGCCGCACTCGGCGTAGGTGTCGGACTGGGTCAGGTAGCCCAGCGCGGGGTTGAACACGGCATACTGCACATTGTTGGCAATGCTCTCCTCGTAAGCCAGCTGATAGTCAGCCTTTTCCAGCTGGTAATCGGGGTTCTGCTCAGTCAGGTAGGGGACATAGGGCACAGCCTGATTCAGACCTGCGTGCGGGCAGTTGGTGGTGTCGTACTTGCCGTTGGGAACAATCTTGCCGTCGGCGTTGATGTCATAGCAGATGTCCTTCAGGCCGTAGTCGGCCAGGGCCATCATCTCGGAGTCGCACATCTTGTCAAGGAAGTGCAGGCAGGCCTTGACATCCTCCTCGGTCTTGGCACCGGACTTGGTGATGAGGTAGAAGCCGTTGTAGCCGGTGGTGGCAAGGGTGTGACCGTTGATGGGACCGACAGAGGTCATGGTGGCAATCTTGGAGGCATCGTTCACATCGGCAACGGCGTTGTCCTCAAAGTATTTCCAGATGCGCTTGCTGCCGTCCATCGTGTCGACAAAGACGCCGGTGACGCCCTTCTGGGTGTCAACCTGGAAGTTGGCAGTGTCCACAGTCGCCCAGTCGGGGCGGACCAGACCGTCGGCGTAGATCTTGCGCATCCAGTCCAGCGCTTCTTTATACTCAGCGGTCTGGTGTACGGGAACCAGCTTGCCGTCCTGCTCGACCCAGCCGTTGCCGCAGCCGAACCATGTCTGGATAATATCCCACGGGCCGGTGTATTTGCACATTTCCAGACCGTAGGTGTCGTTGGCACCGTTGCCGTCCGGATCGTCATAGGTGAACTTATAGAGCATGTCATAGACATCCTCGACCGTCTTGGGGGCCTCGGTGATGCCCACGGCCTCGGCCCAGTCGGTGCGGTAGCCCAGACCGTTGCGGCCGATGGCGCGGGCGCGGGGGATGCCGATGATCTGGCCGTCCACGGTCAGGCCCTTCAGAACATCGGGGCTGATCTGGGACAGGTTGGGGTATGCCTCGCTGTCCTGCAGGTACTCGGTCAGATCCCAGAAGGCGCCGCGCTTGGCAGCATCGGCTGCATTGGCGTTCTGATCCAGCGTCTTGGTGGCGGTCAGGATCATCGGCATGTTGTCCTTGTCCATCAGGGTCAGGCCGAACTTCTCGCTGTAGGTGTCGTTGGCCTCGGTGCGCCACTCGACATGGGTGCCGGTGTAGGCCTCGTACTTGGCGATGACCTCATCGGAATGTTCATTGCTCAGCACATGGCCGGTGAAGTCGGGGATCATAAAGCTGACGGTGGGGGTGCCGGAGGCAGCGCTGTCCGCAGAGGAAGCAGCGCTGGAAGCGGAGGTGCTGTCGGAGGCGGAGCCGCCGCAGCCTGCGAGCATGGCGGCGGACATTGCCAGCGCCATAGAGAGGGAAAGTGCCTTTTTCATTTTCGTTTTTCTCCTTTTTGTATAAAAGTGGTTGTATAGCTTGGTATCAGCCCTTGACCGAGCCGACCATGACACCTTGGGTAAAGAACTTCTGCACAAACGGATAGATGCAGAGGATCGGCAGGGTAGACAGCACCGTGGTGGCCATCTTGACAGCCTTGATGGGCGGCATACCGGCTGCGCCCCAGTCAAAGGTGGAATCCTCGGCAACCTGCGTGGTCAGGAACACCAGACGCCGCAGCACGATGGTGATGACCTCCATGTCGGAGTTGTTGATGTACAGCATCGCATTGAAGTAGCTGTTCCAGTGGCTGACCGCGTAGAACAGGCTGACCGAGGCCAGCACCGGCGCGGACAGCGGCAGGATGATGCGCACAAAGGTGATCAGGTCGTTGGAGCCGTCGATGATGGCGGCCTCCTCCAGCTCCATGGGGATGCCCTGGAAGTAGTTCTTGATGATGATCATGTTGAAGGCGCTCATCGCCGTGGGCAGCCAGAGCGCCCAGTAGGTGTTGCCCAGATGCAGCACATTGACCACCATAATGTAGGAGGGGACCATGCCGCCGGTGAACAGCATCGTGACGATGACCATGTTGATAAAGCCGTTGCGGCCCTTGAGGTAGGGGCGGGACAGCGGGTAGGCTATCGTGCAGGAGACGAACATATTGATCAGCGTGCCGATCACGGTGACAATCACCGAATTTTTCAGTCCGCGGAACACATCGCCCTGCTTGAGGATGTACTGGTAGGCGTTCAGCGATACATCCTGCGGGATCAGGAAGAAGGGCCGCTCGGTCAGCTCGCGCTCGGTCGCAAAGGAGCCGGCCACCACATAGATGAAGGGCAGCACACAGGCCAGCGCCACCAGCGCAATGATGACATACAAAAGAACCTGTACAGCCTGATCGCCGGGGGTGCGGGCTTCCAGCGTACCGGTGGCGCGCACCTCGTCTTTCTTATGGGTAAAGGGCATTGTCATTGTAGCACAGCTCCCTTCTTTAGTACAGGCCGGACTCGCCGCACAGCTTGGCGATTTTGTTGGCGGTGACGACCATCAGCATACTGATGGTGGACTTGAACAGGCCGGTGGCGGTTGCCAGCGAGTACTGGCCGCCCGTGATGCCCTTGGTGTAGACATAGGTGTCAAACACATCGGAGGCTGCGCGGTTCATCGAGTTCTGCATCAGGAAGATCTGCTCGTAGCTGGTGTTCAGAAGCTGGCCGACCTTCATGATCAGCATCAGCACGATGGTGCCGCGGATGGCGGGCAGCGTAACGTGCCACATCAGCTGCCAACGGCCTGCACCGTCGATCTTGGCGGCCTCATACAGCTGCACATCCACACTGGACAGCGCCGCCAGATAGATGATGGTGCCGTAGCCGGTCTCCTTCCAGATATTCTGCCCGACGATCAGCGCGGGGAACAGCTTGGGGTCGCTGAGCAGGTCGGGCGCATTCGCGCCGAAGATCTGGGTCAGCACATGGTAGATGGCGCCGTCCGTGGTGGAGAACATCTGGAAAGTCAGCGCCGCCACAATGACGATGGAGACAAAGTGGGGGATGTAGACCAGCGTCTGCGCTGTGCGCTTGAACCATTTGCAGCGCAGCTCATTTAAGATCAGCGCCAGAATGATGGGGGCCGGGAAGGCGAAGAAAAGGTTGGCCAGCGAGATGGACAGCGTATTGCGGAACAGCGTCCAGAAGTCCGGGCCGGTGAAGAGCTTTTTAAAGTACTTCAGTCCGGCAAAGGGGCTGCCGAACACACATTCCAGAATCGTGTCACCGTTGAAGGGGCTGAAATCGGTAAATGCCATATACAGGCCCGTCATCGGCAGGTAATTAAAGATGATCATGTAGAGCAGCGCCGGCAGCATCATGATATATAACCAGTAGTGCTGCATGAACGCCTTGCGCCATGTGTTGTGGCCCAGCTGTTTCTGGGCGCGGGCATTGGCCTTGCTCTGCTTGACCGCAGCGGTTTGTGCCATAAGCGTTTCCTCCTTGCTTTGTGTTCTCATCAGCCGGCGGCCGCGGTGCTTTGGTCGGGATCGCGGGCCCTCGTCATCCAGCGGCGGCTGTTTCGTTGATTCCATTGTATCCCCTGCTCTGCGGATTTGGCTACAATCAAAAGCACGCGAAAATTTTCATTATATTTCACGGTACAGCGCAATCATGTATGCAGATGACACACAAAACAATCATTATATCTACCGGCACTATCGTTTGCTGTTTCGGGTTGAAATTGTGAATATTTTATACACGATGCCTATCTGTTTTGTGCATTTTGACAAAGAGCGTTTTTGAAGCTGCTGCAGCCTTACGGACTGCGGAGACTTTACCGCACAGCCTTGCCCTGACTGCCCCGCTTTGCCGGCGGGGTTTGCTCACTCCGCCCTGCTGCCAGCAAACAGGCTCTGTTTCCATATCCTGATATTCATCGCTGCACCGCGCCTTCAAAACCTTCTGTCCATCAAATGACACTTGTTTTTCGCCGCGGCAGCGCGTATGATAAAGATAAGATCGCGGGCCTGCAACTGTATACAGCACATCCAACAAGGAGAAAACGCTATGTCTACACTGCAAGGCGAAAGCTTTTATTTCCACCACGGCTGGCACTTTTTGCGGGCAGATGCCTTCCCCATGGCAAAAGCCGTTGACGCCCACCGGGACGCCGAGGGACACGCCTTTTACGAGGCCGACTACCGGGAAACCGGCTGGCAGCCAGTCACGCTGCCCCACACCTTCAATGATGAGGATCTGTTCCGTGACCGCATTCAGGACGGCGGCAGCGGCCAGCGGCGCACGGCGGCCTTCTACCGCAACATCCTCACCATTCCGGCGCAGCACAAAAACCACAAGGTGCTGCTGGCATTTGAGGGGATGCGCCAAACCTGCTACCTCTATGTAAACGGCACGCTGGCCGGCTACTATGAGGCCGGCGTTGCGCCGTTCGGCTTTGACATTACCCCCTATGTGCGGTACGATGCGCCGAACCTCATCGCCATTGCGACCGACAACACCGCCACCCGCAACGCGCCGTTCTGCATTGCCGAGACCCCCAACAAGCCCGATGCTATCCCCGGCAGCTATCTCTTTCCGCAGGAGCAGGCCGTCCCCGCCGACCGCGTGGGCATCCCCTTTTTCTGGAACTGCAACGACTTCAATCCCTCGGTCGGCGGCATCACCCGCCCCGTGCAGGTGTTTTTCAAGCCCGATGTCTATCTGACGCTGCCGCTCTACTCCAATTTGCAGACCAAGGGCCTCTATGTCTACGGCCGGAATTTTGATCTGGACAACGCCACGGCGGATATTCGGGTCGAGGCCGAGATCCGCAACGAGGGCAAGGTCCCTGTTTCCGCCCAGCTGCGCATCACGCTGCGCCGCCCGGACGGCAGCGTTGCCGCCATCTTTGACGGTGCCCCGGCCACCGCAGCCCCCACGGGCCGCGCCGTCCCGCCGCTGAGCATCACCCCGGCGGACGCCTATATCCCCGATGAGGCTGTGCCCGGGCATTACTGCCCCGTGGAGGACGAAAGCCTGCCCGCGCCGACCGCCACGGATTCCATGGCGGTCACCGTGCTGCACGCCGGGGCCGACACCCTGCCGCTGCGCTTCTGGAGCATCGATGACCCCTACCTCTACACCGTGGAGGCCGAGCTGTTTGTAAACGGCGAAAAGGCCGATGCCCAGCAGCTGACGACCGGCTTCCGCGCCGTAAGCTACGACAAGGACCGGGGCCTGCGCATCAACGGCGCGGTGCAGTGGCTGCGCGGCTACGCCCAGCGCGCCGCCAACGAGTGGGCGGCCATCGGCATTGCGCCCGAGTGGCTGCACGATGAGGACGCCGCCCTCATCCGCGAGAGCAACGCCAACCACATCCGCTTTATGCATGTGGCGGGCAGCCCCGCCGATGTCCGCGCGTTTGACCGCCGCGGCATCGTCTGCACCCAGCCTGCCGGTGACAAGGAGAAGGAGAGCTTCGGCCGCCAGTGGGACCAGCGCGTAGAGCTGATGCGCGATGTCATCATCGCCTTCCGCAACCACCCGTCCATTCTGTTCTGGGAGGCCGGCAACAACTCGATCTCCCGCGAGCACATGCGGGAGATGCGGCTGCTCAAGCAGCGGCTGGACCCCCACGGCGGGCGTTTTATGGGCTGCCGCACCCTGAACACCGAGGAGGTCGTCAACGAGAGCGAGTATGTCGGCACGATGCTGAACCGCCACGCCGCCCGCTTTTTGTCGCAGCATGGCCCCGTCACCGAGACCGAGTACAGCCGCGAGGAGGCCCCCCGCCGCATCTGGGACGACTTCACCCCGCCGGATTTCGACTACCGCAACCGCTGGGTCGGCAAGGGCGGCAAAAAAGCCATGGGGTACGACTTCTACGATCTGACCAGTGAAGATCTCGTGCTTGAAAACGCGCGCGGCTACGCCGAGTTTTTCAACGATCGGATGGGCGGTGCCTCCGGCAAGAACTACTACAGCGCCTGTGCGGCGCTCTGCTGGACGGACTCTGCCCAGCATGGCCGCCAGTCCTACAGCGAAAACGCCCGCATGAGCGGCCGCGTCGATCCCTGCCGGACCAAAAAGCAGAGCTTTGACTGCTTCCGCGTTATGCAGAGCGAGACCCCCGCCGTCAAGATCATCGGCCACTGGAATTACCCCGCCCCCACCGCTGCCAACTATCGCTATGAAGAAAAGCGCTTTAACGGCACCTATTGGGAGGGCACCGGCGTCTGGCACACCCGCGACCCGCACAATAAGACGGTGTATGTGGTGGCAAGCTACCCTGTTGCCGCAGTCGAGCTGCTCGTCAACGGGCGCCGTGTCGGGCGGTGCGACAAGCCGCAGAATACCTTTGTGTTCGCCTTTCCCGGCGTGGATGTGACGCAGTCCGGCTGGGTCGAGGCCGTGGGCTACGGCTATGACGGCACGCCCGCCGCGTCTGACCGGCTGGAAACCGCCGACAGCCCCGCCGCCCTGCAGCTGACGCTGCACACCGCACCGGGCGGCCTTGCCGCCGACGGAGCCGACATCGCCTATGTCGATATTGTCGTGCAGGACAGCGCCGGGCGGGTCTGCCCGCTCTGCGATGCGCGCATCGACTTCACACTGGACGGCCCCGCGCAGTTTTTGGGCGGCTACAACAGCGGCCGCTTTGCGGGCTACGGCCATGACGACAGCGTCATCCACCAAAACCATGTCTATGCTGAGTGCGGCACCAACCGCGTATTTCTGCGCGCGGGCACAGCGCCCGGCACCATCCGCCTGACCGCCGTGATGAGCAGCATCCGCAATGTCATCACGCTGCAGAGCAACCCCGCCGACCTCTCACCGCTGACAGCCGCACCGCTGCCCTGCCGCCTGCCGGACTATGCCGCCTGTGCGCCGCAGCGCCGCGATGCGTTCGTCCCCATCCCGCAGGCCGATGCAGCAAAATACCAGCCGGAGGACAAGTGCTACACCAAGATCCTCGTCAACGGACAGGAGCCGGACACCCGCGGCGTGCGCAGCGTCAATGAGAACGGCCGCGTCTGGGGCGCGGTGCTCTGCATTCTGGAGCGGCTGCAAACGGTTATCCCCGATGCCTTTTGCTATGATTGGAACGCCGCCGGGGGCTGCCTGACGCTGCACAGCGGCGGGCACACCGTGACAGCGCAGGTCGGCGTCACCCACCTGCTGGTTGACGGCAAGGAAAACCTGATGGACGGCCAGCCCTATCTGACCGCCGAGGGCGCGCTGGTCATGGAGGTCAACGCCCTGATCCCCCACATCACCGGCACCCGCACCCAGTACGATGACAAGGTCAATGTACTGCGCATAGAAACCGAATAACAGCAAAGACCGCACCCGAAACGCATCGGGTGCGGTCTTTGCTGTCGGTGAGGGAAATCCCCCTCACTTCTTCTCGTTCTGGTAATCCTTGCGGTATTTGCCGGGGGTCATGCCGACCTTTTTGCTGAAAAATCGGATAAAATTCTGCACATTGGAATAGTTCAGCGTCTCGGCGATCTGCACGACCGTCATGTCGCTGGTCAGCAACAGTTCCTTGGCCATCTCCAGCTTTTCATTGTTGGCCAGATCGCTGAAGCTGGTATCCTTCTCGGTGCGCAGCACCTTCCAGATATAACTCGGGTTATAGTTCAGCCGGTCGGCGCACTCGTTCAGCGTAATGTCGCCGCGCGTCTGCTTAATCAGCGCCAGCACATTCTTGACCAGCTCACTGGAGCTGCTCTGGCGGAACTCGGTCAGCAGGTCCATGACCGGCACGGCCACCTCGTCCATCAGGAAATTCTGCATCTGGTCGGCGGTGTATATCCTGCTGATCGTCTCAAACAGGTTGGCCTGCCGGTCGGCCAGCACCTGATTGACCGAAAGCCCGGCGTTTTCCGCCACGGCCAGCATGGCCGCCACCAGCCGCTGGATGTAAAACTGCCGCTCATAGCCGCGAATGTCCTTTTCCAGCATTTTGGTGGTAAAGCGCTCCAGCAGGTGGCGCACCTCCTTGGTCTTGCAGGCGGTTACAGCGGCCGTGATCTCATGCTCCAGCAGCGTATCATAGCCGTTGCGGGCGCACTGCTCGTCGGGCGGCTGGTAGTACAGCATCTGCCCGCTTGCCTCGGGGGCATCGGCCTCCGGCAGGCGCAGGGCCTCCCATGCCTCCTGCGCGGCCAGCTGCATGTGGTGCAGCTTGTGGAAGGGGCGGCTGACGCCCGCGCGGCAGCTGACCCCCAGCGCGGTGCGGATGCTGCGCGCCGCTGCCGTATATACCACGCGGCAGGCCTCGTTCAGAGCAGCCTCCTCGCCGCCCACGACCAGCAGCAGGGTAAAGTTCAGCATTACGGGCTGGAACGCGCAGCGGCGCAGCAGCTCGGTGGGCATCGTCTGTATGGCGGTCAGCAGCATCGTCTCCCGCACCGGGCCGGAGGTGCCCGCCGGGGTATCCAGCGCCAGCGCGATCAGCCGATACGCGGGGCAGACTGCCAGCCCCAGCTCCTGCATCGTGTGGCCGGCGGCCTCATCGGTGACCTCGCTGCGGATCAGATTTTCCACAAAGCTCTGCTGCAGGCGGCGGTTTTGCTGCTGCATCAGGCTTTGCATCGCCTGCTTGTCCCTGGCCACCTGCTTGACACCGGCGGCCAGATAGGCAAACTCCTCCTCATCGCTGCCGGGCTGGCCGAACACACCGCTGGCCGCGTGCATCAGATCATCCACAGGGGCGTACAGCACACTGGTCGATCGGCGGCAGATCAGCAGCACCGCCACCAGTCCCCCGGCCAGCACAAAAGCGATCAGAATCACCATGCCGGCGGTAGCCGCCAGCGTGCGCTGCGGCAGCGCCGCATAGTAGGTCAGCCCGTTCACGCCCATCTTGCCGCTGTTCAGCCGCCAGCCGTCCTGCACACAGCCGCCCTCGGCAGGGGTGTCGGCGTCCAGCAGGGCGGTCAGCGCGTCAGAGGTGCTCAGCACGGTCTTGCCGGTGAAATCCCGCGCGGCAATGCTGTAGCCGCCGGTCTGCCAGCTCTCGGTCATCTCATACAGCGGCGAAAGATCCAGCTTGACGATCAGCACCGCATAGCTGCCCGTGCGGTAGGAGCTGCTGCGCAACACGAGCAGCTCGCCGGTCAGATCCACCGTGTTCAGCGGTGTGTCCGCCCGCGCGGGGGTGGGCTGGTCGGTACGGTTGACCCACATCATGGCGGCGTGCTGCTCCGCCCACTCGCCCAGCAGGTGGGCGACCTCATCCCGGTTGGCGGCATCAGCCAGCCGGTACATGCCGTTGTTGCTTAAAATCCACCCATTGCGCAGGTTGATGTAGGTATACCCCTCGACATATTTGTCCACGAGATTGCCGCCGCGCATGGCGGTTTGCATATCGCGCACAAGGGTGTACTCACTGTACGGCGGCACAGTTTTTTCGCACAGGGTCTGGTAATTGTCCACGCTGACGACCTCGCTGTAGTAGGCACGCAGGTTGCTCAGCGCAATTTCCATCTGCGCCTCGACATTCTCCCGCGCCGAGGCCAGCAGGGCATCGCTGCGCGTGACGGTCTGCCGGTAGTACACCACGCTGGACAGCACGCCCAACAGCAGCAGCGGGGCGGTGACAAGGGTCACGAGATAGAAAAAAATACGGTTCTGATAAGCAGAGTATCTGCGCTTGACGCGCGTGCTGTTCTGTCTTGTCAGAGGCTTCCGCATACAAATTTTACTCCCTTTTCACTGAATTTGATTTTAACGATAGCACATTTTGCGCCGCAGTGGCAAGCCCTTTTGCGGCAAATCTTGCTGTCAATGTTACCGATTTTGTCAATCTTTGTTTGTGGAACCTGCACAAAGCAGCGGGAAATCACGCCCTCCCGCCGCCGCAAAGGGCGTGATTGTTTTTACACCGCACCGCAAAAATTGATCGCTTCATCGTTTATATCTATCCAAAAATCAAAGGATAATGATTGTTGCAGCCGGCGCGGTTTCCTCGTACAATATAGATAAGAAAATCTGTCATACTGGGAGGTAGGGCTATGTCGGCTTACCGAAAATCCGCACAAGTTGATATGACCCACGGCTCAGTGCTGGGGCGCGCGGCGCTGTTTGCGCTGCCCATCTGCGCCGGCAATATTCTGCAGCTTTTGTACAGCACGGTGGACACGCTGGTCATCGGCAATTTCTGCGACACTACGGCGCTGGCATCGGTGGCGACCAGCTCCCAGCCGCTCGAAATTCTGCTCTGTGTCTTTGTGGGTATCGGCTCGGGCATCTCCATCCTCGTATCGCAGGCGGTCGGCCGCGGCGACCATGACCAGCTGCAAAAGCTTGTGCGCACCTCGGTCTGGCTGCTGTTTGCAGCATCGCTGCCGCTGACCGTCATCGGGTTTCTGCTGGGGCCGTGGATGCTGCAGCTGATGCAGGTTCCGGCGGACGCCATGCCGGGGGCGGTGCTGTATCTGCGCATCACGATGCTGGGGATTCTGGGCAACATGGGCTATAACTTCAACGCCGGTCTTTTGCGCGGCATAGGCAACAGCTCGTCCTCCCTGCTGCTGCTGTTTATCAGCTGCGCCGCCAACATCGTACTGGATCTTGTGCTTACCGGCGCGCTCGGCCTTGGCATAGGCGGCGTGGCGGCAGCCACGGCGATTGCACTGTTTTTGTCGTGGATATGCAGCATTTTTTACATTCGCCGCCGCTGCACAGAACTTGCGCTGCCTGTTTTGCCCTGCGGCTTTGATGCCGGCACCCTGCGTCAGATCGTGCGCATTGGTCTGCCGCTGGGGCTGAACTCGGCGCTCTACTCCATCGGTCACGCCTTTTTGCAGGCGCTGTATAACCTGCAGGGGTCGGTTTTTGTGGCGGGCTGCTCGGTGGCGGGCAAAGTCGGCGGGCTGGCCAACATCACGGTCACCTCGCTGTCGCAGGCAACCTCGGTGTTTGCGGGGCAAAACCTCGGCGCACAGAGCTACAGCCGTCTGCGCAGGGGCGGCTGGCTGCTCCCGGCGGCGTCGGGGCTGCTCTCGCTGGCGGGCGGGCTGCTTATGGCAGCGTGCTGCCGCCCTCTGCTGCTGCTTTTTACGCAGGACGAGGCCGTGCTTGCCTTTGCCGTGCGCTATATCCGCGTTGTGCTGCCGTTCCAGTGGTGCTATGCAGCTTTCAACGCTATTATGAGCTTTGCCAACGGCATGGGCGAGATCCGCTATTCCACCATCGTCAACATCATTCTGCTGTGGGGTGTGCGTATCCCAGCATCCTACCTGCTGGCGTGGCTGGGCTACGGCGGCTACGCCATGGCGGGTGTTTCGCTCAGCTTTGTTGTCGGGCTGCTGGCGATGCTGTTCTACTATAAATCCCACGCATGGGCGGACATCTGCACCCGCGCCGAGGCACAGGAGGCCGCATAATGAAGTTTCTTGCCCAACTGCAAAACCCGCCCAGAGAATTTACCGCCATCCCGTTTTGGTTTTTGAACGGCGATCTGACCGCTGAGGAGCTGCGCCGTCAGCTGGCGGACTTTGCCGCCCACGGCATTTACGGCGTGGTGCTGCACCCGCGCATGGGGCTTAGCCCCGAAATCACCTATCTGGGTGAACGCTACTTTGCCCATATCCGCACGGCTGTCGAAGCCGCCGCCGCGCTGGATATGAAAATCGTTTTGTACGATGAAGGGATGTACCCCTCCGGCTCGGCCTGCGGCCTTGTGGTGAAAGACCACCCCGAACTGGCCAGCGAGGGCATCACGCTGACCCAAACCGTTTTGCCGGGGGACGAGCTGCTGGCACGGGCGGAAAGCGGCACGCTGGTTGTGCGCAAAAGCGGCGGCACGATGCGCGGGCTGCACTGGGGCGAGGATGACGGCGAGAAAAACGCCCCCAAAACCGCTGATATTCTGAACCCTGCGGCCGTCAGCCGCTTTATTGAACTGACCCACGAAGCCTACTATCGGGAACTGAAAGCGTATTTCGGAACGGTGATTATCGGCTTTTTCACCGATGAGCCGAGTATTTTGGGGCGCAATGTCAGCGGTATGTTCCCGTGGACGCACGGCTTTGCCGAGATTTTCCGCCGTGCGGGCGGCAACGCCGCCAACCTCGCCGCCCTGTTTGACGGCAGGGAAAACGACGATACAAGGCTGTATCACAAGCTGCTTTTGCAGCGCGAGGGCGAGGTCTACTACGGCACGCTCTCACGCTGGTGCGAGGCGCACGGCATCGGCCTGATGGGACACCCCCACCAGAGCGATGATATAGAAGTTGAAAAATACTTCGCCGTTCCGGGGCAGGATCTGGTGCTGCGCTGGCTCGCCCCCGAAAAGGACGGCTTGGCGGGTATGGATTCCACGATGGGCAAGTGCAGCGCTGACGCCGCGCGGCTGATGCACCGCCGCCGCAACGCCAACGAGTGCTTCGGTGCCTGCAACAAGGATGACAACCCGTGGCAGCTTTCGGGCGGCGACATCAAATGGTACACCGACTGGCTGGCGGTGCGCGGGGTCAACCTGTTTATTCCGCACGCCTTTTATTACAGCATCCGCGGCAAGCGCAAGGACGAGCGCCCGCCCGATGTCGGTCCCCACAGCATCTGGTGGGCGCATTACGAGGCATGGAGCACCTACTGGCGGCGGCTGTCCTGGCTGATGACCGACATTGACCTGCACGCGAAGGTTGCCGTGCTTTGCCGTAACCGCGACCTTTGCCCCGACACCGTGCACCCGCTGTTTGAACGGCAGATCGGCTTTCAGTACATTCCCGAAAGCTACTTTCCAGCCTGCACGGTCGAGGACAGTGCGCTTTGCTTACACGGACACCGCTACACCGCCGTGCTGGGGGACAAGGCGTTGTTCCCGGACGCCGCGCATCCGGAGCTTTCGGTGCTCGAGCCGGACTGCCGCTGCGACCCGCCGCAGCCCATGCTGCGCTGCGCCTCTTTTAATAAGGAAGGGCGCGCCTGCTGGCTGCTTGTCAACGAGGGCAACACCCCCATCCGAACACGGCTGACCCTGCCGGTGGATGCCCCGCTTTGCCGGTACGATCTGTGGAACGGCCAGCCCTGCGCCTGCCCAGCCGAGCATACCGCCCAGGGAGCCTGCCTGCCGCTGGAGCTGCCCGCGCGCGGCAGCCTGCTGCTGTTTACCTGCACCGCGCAGGAAACCGAAACCCTGCCTTTGCCGCCCACCTATCTGTCACTGCCCGTGCCGGACTTTATCCTTGTGGAAGAGGACGCAACCCGTGCCGCCAAGACCTACCGCGCCGTGCTGCAGGTCGCGGCGGCAGATATCGAAGCCGCCACGCCGCTGCTGACGCTGCGCGGACAGGAAATGGCGGAGTTGACCGTAAACGGTCAACCGGCGGGCGTGTCCTTTTGGTCGCCGCATAAATTCCCGCTGGCGGGGCTTTTGACCCCCGGCGAAAACACCCTGACGCTGACCCTGACCGGCAGCCCCGCCAACCGCTACGGCAACCACCCGGTTCCCTACGGGCTGGAAAGATAAACCGTTTTTTATTCAACAGGAGGTACTTTTATGTCTGTCTGCACACCCAAATCCTTCGACCTGACCGGTAAGGTCGCGCTGATTACCGGCGCATCCTACGGCATCGGCTTTGCCATTGCCACCGCCATGGCGAACTGCGGCGCCACCATCGTTTTCAACGACATCAAGCAGGAGCTGGTCGACAAGGGCCTGGCTGCCTACAGGGAAGCCGGCATCGAGGCCCACGGCTATGTCTGCGACGTCACCAACGAGGACGCCGTCAATGAGATGGTCAAGAAGATCACCGCCGAGGTCGGCCACATCAACGTGCTGGTCAACAACGCCGGCATCATCAAGCGCATCCCGATGATCGAGATGACCGCTGCCCAGTTCCGTCAGGTCA
>OGZP01001063.1_pt1 | contig 21491 bp, 26 predicted proteins | sample 1576811 | NCBI WGS metagenome assembly OGZP01 (sample SAMEA3541553, study PRJEB24748) | human gut metagenome | biome: human gut; feature: human-associated habitat; material: faeces | place: China | collected 2012
ACTTGTAATAGAAAGTATTTTGGCTAAGATACAACAAAAGTAAAGCGATAACTTCAAGTTTGCAGAACTAATAGAGAAGTAACATATAAAACAATAAATATGATCAAAAAATCATCGACATCCGACCTACAGCACGTTATAATACAGTTAATCTAATAAGAAAAACAAGTGATCATTGTTACAAAGCTGAATCGTAATGGTGGCCAACCGAGTGAACTCGATGGAACGGAATGGTTACATCCTCCGAGTGCTCCGAGCACCGGGCGAGCACCGAAAGGTGCTTTACAGAGATGAAAACAGGTTTTCTTATTTTGACAGGGAGTAACAGAATAGTTAGGAAAACCAAGGATTTCCTTGACTTAGGTTGACTAATCATTGTATGTATTTACAGTGATATCTCGAGTTCCTAAGCGCTAATTGGGGGTTCGATTCCCCCTGAGAACAGTTGTTTGAAGCAGTAATGATTTCCACCCGGTATTTTCAAGTATTGTGTAATATAGGAAAAGGGGTGTCAAAATCTGTAAAATTGGTTTTCTTGTCTGAGAAATCAGACCTGAGAGATATAAATCGCTCAGATTAGATTTAAAAAAAATCTAGTCTGGGCGTTTTTTTTAGTCCAGTGAAAAGGAGCTCAAAAATGAATATAGGTAGTGAGAAACAGAGAGACCGTGATGAAAAGTTGTGGAGATAGAAATTGAGAGACTTCACGATTTTAAAAATCATCCATTTAAAGTTCAGGCTGACAGTCAGATGAAGGAGCTGCAGGAGATCATCAGTAAATATGAAATAATAAAAGTGGCGAGGTTAAGAATGGAATCATTGGAAAATTATTTATCCACTTTATTTACTGCTGGTTTCTTTCTTGTAATAACAGTTCTTGGGTGTAATGAAGTTACAAAGAAAGTTCAAGTGTACAAGGGAAAAATAATATATCGCAGAATGTTCAAAAGTTGGAGAAAACAGTAGCAAATAACAGAAAAAGCATAAAAAACATGAAAAAATAGGAGAGAAATAATTATGTCAAAGATTTCATATATTGGTTCTATTGATAGTAAAATACAAAATAATGAAATGCTCAAGTTTGCCAGACAGACTATGAATGAAGAGCAATTTAGAAAATTATATAAGTCGTATAGACAGTTATTTTGGTTTCAATTGTCACTTCCAATTTCAGCAGTTCTCATAATCGCCCTGTCATGTATTATATTTAGTCAATATGCGGAAGCAATTTTTGCATTAGGTTGTGCCGCATTTATATTTCTATTTATCATTTGGCTTATAATAAGCCAGTTTGTGGTAGGAAAATTATGGCACAAATATGTAAAGCTGTATAAAAGCGGTGAACATCCAAATGTTATAAAATTTGATTTGTTCGGTTAATTTTAAAAGAAATAATGTGGAGGACTGAGTAATGAATATAGTTGGATGTATTCTATTTGTAATTGCAGGAATTATAGCTATAAAAGTTTCTGGAGTTACAAAGAAGCAGGGATTAAGCGATTATTCAAAATGTAATACTGCGATCGGAAAGGTTACACATACAGAAGATAGTTGTGGGGACAGATGGGATGATTTGGCATTTAATTTCTGTCACAATTTAATAACAAACTTATACAGCACTTTACAGACCTTTACAGACTGTATAACACCAATATTCATGAGAAGATAGCGATGATGAAAAAGGAAAAACTACAGGAAAAAGTAATTGAGAGGAGTGGAGAATCTTGATATAATTAAACATAGTGATTTAAAAAAGTTTATAATTTCTCGCTAAAATGGTAAAAATGACATTGTGACACCACTGGTGACACAATTCGAAAGGTGGAATATTTGTATGGGTAATGATTTGATGTCGGCAGCTGGATTAATCCATATAATTGAGGAATCTAGACAAAATGCATTAAAAAAAGTAAATGAGGAGCTTATCAAAATGTATTGGAAAGTAGGTGAGTTCTTAAGTAAGGAAACGGAACACGCTTCGTATGGCGATGCATATATAGATGAGATTTCAAGAGAAATACAGGAGACATTTCCTGGTATTAAGGGATTTAACCGAAGAGGTCTTTATAGAATGAAAAAATTTTATGAGACTTACAAGGATAATGAAATTGTGACACCACTGGTGACACAAATTAGCTGGACGAATCACTTGCTGATAATGTCGGGATGCAAGACAGATGAGGAAAGAGAGTTCTATATCCGTCTATGCATCAAGGAAAATTATTCTAAAAGACAGTTGGAGAGACAGTTAGACAGTGGATATTATGAAAGATATATGTTATCAAAGGAAACTTTGTTACCAGAATCAGTTAAAAAGTTGGGAGAAAACCCATTTTTAGATTCATATGTTATGGAATTTTTGGATTTGCCAAATGAGTTTCATGAGAATGATTTACGAAAAGCTTTAATCAGAAACATGAAGGATTTTATTTTGGAATTAGGAAAAGATTTCACGTTTATTGATGAAGAATATAAGGTACAGGTTGGTGGTGATGATTTTCGAATTGATTTATTGTTTTACCATAGAGGATTACAGTGCCTTGTAGCAATAGAACTTAAAATAGGCAAGTTCAAGCCTGAATATATATCTAAGTTGGATTTTTATCTTGAAGCATTGGATAGACAGGTGAAAAAAGAGAATGAAAATCCTAGTGTAGGGTTGCTTTTGTGTGCAGCTAAGAATGATGAGGTGGTAGAGTATGCTATGAGCAGAACTATGTCACCGATGTTGGTATCACAGTATCAGCTACAGTTACCAGATAAGGCAGTTCTTGAAAAGAAATTGCAACAACTGGTTAATCTTCCACAGATTGAGGATTAAGAGAAATTTATAAAATAATAAGTTAAGAAGCCGTTAGGGTTAAATACTTTAGCGGCTGTTTTTTTACCCGTTTCGTGGGCGTTGGCGATAACCTCATCCTTGGTGACAAGAAGCTTGTTTGCGCCGAAAGGAAAGCATTCTGGATGTCTTCATCCGTTAGGTGCGGCGTGGTGCAATGTTCGTCATTATCGAATTTGTAATTGCACTGCCAGACGGTCTTGCGGTATCTGCTGTTGGAATGCCAGACTTTTGAGCCATACCAGCAAATGTGGAACTGGGTGAAATACAGGAAATTGATTATTCCTGGGGAGAGATAGATTTTGTAACAAAGCCAATGAATGAAATGAGATTAATGGAGTGTACGGAATATGAAATGAGTGCACAGTCGGCATATGATATAGATATTGAAGCAGGCGATATAGATGTTACTGATACAGTTACTGTAGTCTGGGAAATATCTTAATTCTGAAAAAATCTATGGTATTGTGTTTGTTGAATAGGGGTAAATGGTGGTATAATCCTATTATTGATAGATAGCAATAATAGGTGATTTTTTGGAACGAGTGGTGAAGTTTTAATGACTAAGGATGAATGGTACAGGCAGTTATTTGAGCGGCTGGGTAATTCCAGGTTCCGAAGCAGTTTCCATCTGAAGCAGAAAGATATTGATTACATAAATGAAAAAGGGTTGGACACAATCAGACAACATGCAAAGGATTTTATTGCAAAGAGAGAAGCTCCGGCATATATAGCAAATGATGGCAAGCAGACACCAATGAAAGGTCATCCGGTATTTATCGCTCAGCATGCAACAGCTACATGCTGCAGGGAGTGCATCCGAAAGTGGCATAAAATGCAGCCGGGCAAGGAACTAAGTCAGGTGCAGCAGGATTATCTTGTAGATGTAATTATGACATGGATTCAAAAAGAAATCGAGGGGCAGGAACATAAAATATGAGTTTTGTTGATTTTATCTGGAGTACATATAAAAGTCAAAATTTAGATAAATTGGAGGGATAAAAGTGCAGATACACTATTTTCAAAGATATCATTCAAAGGAGAATGTAGATACATCTAATACTATGCTGATGTTATCTCGCTTATATAATTATAATGCAGATAAATTCTTTGCAATGTTGAATGCTTTAATACTGGGACAAGATGAGACACCTGAAATAACATTTGATCTTCAGGTAGTGGGAGATGAAAGCGTTCCAGATGCGATTATAAGCCAGAAAAGTTTTAAAATAGTAGTTGAGACAAAACTACATAATCAATTTCAGCAGAATCAGCTTGAAAAACATCTGACTCAGTTTGGAACAGAGGAGATAAAGGTGCTTTTAACGTTAGATCCAAAACCTATGAAAGAATCATTGATGGATAGTTTTGGCACTGTATTGAAAAAGTATAATGCAGATAAGATTAATGAAATAAAAACACCAATAAGGCATGTAAATATTACATTTGAACAATTAGTTGTTGCAATGGAAGATATTGTAGATGAGAGGGATTCAGAGATAATGGCAGTGCTGGATGATTATAAGAAGTATTGCTTTGATGAAAAACTGATACCTGATGATGAAAATTGGATGAGAGCAATTGTTGCGGGAACAACACTTGAAGATAATTTGCAATATGATTTTTATTATGATCAAGCTTCAAGAGGCTATTCAGGTCATGGATACATTGGCTTATATAAAGAAAAGAGTATTAGAGCAATCGGAAAATTGAAAAAAACAGTTGTTGCAGAGTTAGTAAATGGAGAAGTGTCATATATTAATGAAAGCGGAGAAGCTGCTACAAAAGAGGAGATAGAAAAGATTAAAGAGGCCATTGTTCATGCAGAGTCAGAATATGGATACAATTTGAAAACAGTTAAGCATAGATATTTTATAGTTGAGCATTTTTATCCAACAGATTTTAAAAAAGCAAGTAAAAATCCGATTCAAAAAAGTAAATATTTTAATCTGGCTGAAATGTTCAAAAGTAAAACGTTGCCTAAAACAGATGAAATAGCATCAATACTGGATGGAAAAACATGGGAAGAGTTTTATTAAACAGTGGATTTTCATAATAAACTTGAAGAAAGAACTGTTCCAGAGTACTGGTGGAGTGATAATCCGGAGGCAACGGATAAGCAGATAAGGAAGCTGTTAAAGTAATACAGGCATGGATAAGGAGGTGCCACAATGCCATTTAAGATTGTTCGCAATGATATAACAAAGGTAAAAGCAGATGCAATCGTAAATACTGCTAATCCATATCCGATATGTGTAAGTGGCACGGACTTGGCAATATATGAGGCAGCAGGAAAAGAAAAGCTTCTCGCAGAAAGAGTGAATATCGGAAAAATTGCAAGAGGTGATATTGCTGTCACTGGTGCATATAACCTAAAGGCAAAATATATTATTCATACAGTAGGACCGGTATGGACGGATGGATTGCACCATGAATTTGAAATTCTGGAGGATTGCTATCGTAAATCATTGCAAAAAGCATTGGAACTTAAGTGCGAGAGCATTGCATTTCCATTAATTTCGACAGGAGTATATGGATTTCCGAAGGATAAGGCATTACAGATTGCTGTGTCAGTATTCAGCCAGTTTCTTACCGAAAATGAAATTGAAATTATACTAGTAGTGTTTGATAAAAGGTCTTTTCAACTTTCCAGTCAGATTGTAGGTGATATTGATTCTTACATAGATGCTAATTATGTCAGGGAAAGTCATATAAAAGAATATCCGGTGCGAAGCAGAAGCAACACCCGCATGAGAGAATTGCCAGAGGAAGCGTTCTATGAGGAGATGCTTCAAAGAGAGGCAGAAGATAACTATCCACTTGAGGAAGATACAATGTTAGCGCGGCCTTGTATGTTGTCAGCAGACATTTCTTTGGAAGATCAGCTTGCAAATATCGGAGTTTCATTTCATGATAAATTATTTGAGTTGATCGATGAAGCACATATTGATAATAAGGATGTGTGGAAACGGGCAAACCTTGATAGAAAACATTTTTCAAAAATTCAATGTGACCAGAATTATCATCCAAAGAAGAAGACGGTGATGGCACTCTGTATTGCACTGCATCTTGATTTGGAACAGTCAAGAGACTTGCTTGCCAGAGCAGACTGGGCATTTAGCCCAAGCAGTAAGGTGGATCTGATCGTTCAGAAGGCTATTATAGATAAGCAGTATGATATTATGCAGCTGAATGTGACATTATTTAAGTATACGAATGAAATTCTTGGAGTATAAATTGCTTACAAGTAAATATTGATTAGTAAATGTTACGTCGGTACTCACATAGTATCGGCGTTTGTTTTTTATCTTAAAAGTGTCGCCCGAACAGCGACCATATAAAGATGCTATTCAATTATACTTATATTGTAACAAAGAAAGAGAGCTGCCGGAGTAATCCGGGGATTGGAGGCATATATGTACGGAGCGATTTTAGGAGATATTATTGGAAGCCCGTTTGAGTTTGACAGAGGTGATAAGACAAAGAACTTTGATTTGTTTAGTGAAGGCTGTGGCTTTACAGATGATTCTGTTATGACAATAGCAGTTGGAGAAGCTCTCCTGGCAGTCGGACCAAAAGCTGCAGTAAAGGAAATTGAAGATGCGGTAGCATCCAATATGCAGGATTGGGGAAAAAGATATCCACATGCAGGTTATGGTGGAAGCTTCAGACATTGGCTTAAAGAAAATAATCCAAAGCCATACGGAAGCTATGGAAATGGTTCAGCCATGAGAGTGTCAGCGGCAGGCTGGCTTTATGATTCAATTGAAAGAACAAGAGAGGTAGCAAGAGCGACAGCAAATGTGACACATAATCATCCTGAAGGTATAAAGGGTGCAGAAGCGACAGCAAGTGTAATATACATGGCAAGGAATGGCTCTTCAAAAGAAGAAATCAAAGAGTATATAGAGAGGGAGTTTCATTATGATCTGAGTAGAACATTGGATAATATCCGACCTTACTACCATCATGTTGAAAGCTGTCAGGAAACGGTGCCGGAAGCAATCATCGCATTTCTGGAATCAAAGGATTTTGAGGACGCAGTGCGTAATGCAGTATCACTTGGTGGAGATACGGATACACTTGGAGCCATTACAGGAAGTATTGCAGAAGCATTTTATGGAATCCCTGCTGTGCTGATTGCAGAGTGTAAAAGTCGGATTGATAAGGGACTGATGACGGATATTCTTGATGAATTTGACCATGTACTTGGCAGCAGGAGCGTTTTTTGAAACAACAGAGGCGATTAAGATGAAGTTTGGAATGAGAACACCGAGTATAAAGAAATCAATAAAGGCAAGAACAACAGGAAAAGCCAAGCGAGCTGTTGTCTTTTTGTTATTTAGGGAATAAATACACTTAAGTGCGTAGAAAATAAAGGAAAGATAGTAATCAAAATAAAAAATGAATTGTTTTTTTGTCACGAAAAATGTATAATAATCGTGACAAATTTAAGGAGCGTGTTGTTATGGCAAGTGGAATTTATGCAGAAATCAAAAAGAGAATATTAGATGCCGAATATGGCGCAGTATTTGTGACATCAGATTTTACTGATATTGCAACAATTACAACAATACGAAAATGTTTAGGTAGACAGGTAGAAGAGAAAGCAATACGAAGAATTATCGATGGAGTTTACGAAAAACCTGTATATAGCAATTTACTTAAGGAATATGTTCCTGCTAATCCGGAAAAAGTAGCCTATGCAATTGCAAGAGGATATCATTGGACAATAGCACCATGTGGAGATGTAGCGTTAAATAAACTGGGATTGTCAACGCAGGTTCCTGTTGTATGGTCCTATATAAGTGATGGTCCATATAGAAAATTTGCATGGGATAATGTTAATATCGAATTTAAGCATAGGACCAACCGTCAGATTTCATTTATGTCAGAGTCAACAACATTGGTAGTAGAGGCTATAAAAACACTTGGAAAAGAGCGAATTGATGAAGGTGTTATTAACAACTTGAAGAATAGAGTTCCTGAGGATAAAAGGAAACAGCTTCTTGAAGAGGCAACTGGCGTAAGTGAGTGGATATACGAAGTAATTAGAAAGGTGTGTTTAGAATAATATGAGAGAAGTTGCAAAGTTACCAGTAAAAGATAGGACTGAACTATTTCAGGCAACGGCAATAAAAATGGGAATGCTACCTAATGTAGTGGAAAAAGACTTTTGGGTATGCTTTATGCTAGACCACCTTTTTCATGATTGCCAATATAAAAAAGCTTTTGTATTTAAGGGTGGAACGAGTCTTTCGAAATCATATCATGTAATAGAGAGATTTTCAGAAGATATCGATCTAATTTTGGATTGGAGAAAAATAATTACTGATGAGGGAAATCCTTGGAGTGAAAGGTCAAAAACAAAGCAGGATCAATTCAATAAGCAAATTAATGCAGAGGCGGCAAAGTTTTATGAAAATGAATTTGTTCCAAAACTCAATAAAGAACTGGAGAAAAAACTAGGGGATGGAGAATGGGTAGAAGTTGATTCAGAAGATGAAATGGTTGTTAATTTCTATTATCCACAGATTTTTGAGAGTGAATATCTTCGTTCCTGCGTAAGATTGGAAATAGGTCCATTAGCTGAATGGATGCCATCACATGAGACTGTAGTAAGTCCTTTTGCAGCTGAGAAATATCCAGATGTATTTACACAGAAAGAGACAAGTGTTTTGACCATAGATGTAGAGCGTACATTTTGGGAGAAACTAACTATATTACATAAAATAGCAAATTTTCCAGAAGGAAAAGTGTTACCAGCAAGATATGCAAGACATTTATATGATGTTTATAATCTAGGTAATTCCTGGGTGAAAGAAAGTGCTTTTGCAAGAAAAGAATTGCTTGAAAAGGATGTTGCATTTAAGCAGAAATTCTATTACGCAAAAAGTGCACATTATGAGACAGCAACATTAAATAGTATTGAGCTTATGCCAAGTGATGGTGTACTTGATGCATTAAAGGCAGATTATAATGCAATGAGGAATATGATATATGGGGAGATACCGGAATTTGAAGAAATATTAAATTATCTGAATGCATTGCAAGAAGAAGTGCATAAGCTTACTGTAAATTAGAAGGTTACAATAACTTGTCCGTTGTGTAACTTTGGTATTATGGCATGGCTTGAAGGAGAGATTGATGAGAATGGAGATCCAGTGAAAAAGAGTTCTAAGTAAAATTCAAGTTTAACAATAGAGAGGAATTATGATACGAGAAATTGAGAATAGAAGAAGTATAAGAAAATACAAGCCGGATCAGGTCTATTGTATTTCCTTCTATATCAACGGGAGTATATAGTTTCCCGGTTGAATTGGCAGCAAAGATTGCAATGCATACAGTTATTTTCGAAGGAAATAAATTTTCTATCGAGGAGGTTGTAGATTGGATCATAAAAAAGAGAGGGGTCTGCTTGAGTATCAGTATAATGCAGATGCATTTGAGGACGTGGGAGAGATTCTGCGTCCTTTTTTGTAGTTTAATTGCAATAAAGAACAAAGATTCGATGTGCGAGGGCAGACTTTGGGACTCGTAACATGCTAAGCTATAGCCATCATAAGAAACAAGCATTTAATTTACGAAAAACAGGAGGACAGGACAAAATGGAAAAATTTATTTACTGGATAAAGAGGACACTGCATCATTCAAAACACTGCAACAGCTTATGCATGCTGTGCAAGTATTATGATGAATGTAAAATCGACGGACCGGTATAATATCAGGAGGTAATACTTATGGCAATGTACGACTGGAACCACAACGGAAAAAATGACAGGCAGGACGATTATTTAGAGTATATGATTTATAAGGACTGCACTAATGATAATAATTCAAATACTAATCACAGTTCATATAACAGCGACTTAGCTTTTGGCGTGAATGTGTTCGTAGTAATTGCTGTAATAGCCATATTTGCATTTATTGGTAATGCTATGGAAGAGAGTACACCCAAATGCATAAAGCCGGGATGTAATAATGAACAGACCCAAAACAGCAGTTACTGCTACTTGCATAAGCCGTATTCAGGCGGATATACATCATCAGGAAGCAGCTCATCAGGAAACAGTTCATCAAGCAGTAGCTCATCTTATTCGGATAAATCATATAATAGCAGCTCAGGCTCTGCAGGTTCATCATCAAATGTATATGGTGATGACAATAGCGGAAGCTATTCAGGCGGATCAACAGGTAGTTCATCATATCACAGCAGCTCGAGTTATTATGATTCATATGATGAAGGATATGATGATATCTATATGAATGGTGACTATGATTATGACAGGTACGACAGTGATGATGGCTATGCGGCTGGTGTAGATGATGCAATGGATGAGGATTATGAAGAGTGGTAAAAAAGACAGGAGGACACGACAATGAAAGAAATGTATTTTACAATAGCAGGATGCAACCATTATTTCGGAAGTGACTTCATGAAAAAAGGCATGAAGGTCAAGCTGGTCAAGGAGCCGTACAATGAGTATGACGGCGAAGCAATACAGGTAAAGATAAAAGGACTTGGCAAGGTAGGCTACGTAGCCAACAGCCCATACACCGTGAAGGGTGAGTCAATGAGTGCAGGCAGACTGTATGACAAAATCGGTGGTAAGTCAAAAGGAAAGATTGTGTTTGTGACAGACGGCGGAGTGATTTGCAAAGTAATCAGTGATGGTAAGGACAAGCCGGTGATGATAGAGGAAGATAAAGTAAAAGATGAAAATCTCTAAAAAGACTGTATGACTCAAGTACTATGTGGTAAAATAATAAGCAGGACACTGAGGAGGTAAATATGAATTATCTGGTAATCGATTTGGAAATGTGCAGGGTAAAGAAGCTCTATAGAAAAACATATAAATACGCCAGTGAAATAATACAGATTGGCGCAGTTCTCTTAGATGAAGGATTTAACAGAATAGCCACAATGTGCGAGTATGTAAATCCTGAATACGGCGTGCTGGACAATTTCATAGAGAGCATGACAGGCATAAAAAACCGCGATATCAAACAGGCTCCGAAGCTGACAGAGGCACTTGAGCATCTGACAGACTGGCTTGGAGACAGGGAGTACAAGGTCTATGCCTGGAGTGATTCTGACAGAACGCAGATACTGCGTGAGATAAAAGCAAAGAATATAGAGAGCGTAAAGATAGATGACTTTATGAAAGCAGACCGCTGGATTGATTACCAGGATGTGTTTAAGAAGCGATTTGATTTAGACAGATGCTACAGTCTGGAGGATGCTCTTGAAAGTGCAGAGATAGAGCCGGAAGGCAGATTCCATGACGGACTGGACGATGCAGTAAATACCGGAGCACTGATAAAGAAGCTGGAGCTGAATCCGGAGTATGAGATTGCCAAGTATGCACTTCCGGAGTCGGACGAGCATCTGAGCTGTACTATTGGGGATTTGTTTGAGGGATTGCAGTTGAAGTTTGGGTAAGCCGGTTATTGATGGGGAACATAGATTTTTCCAATGCTTAATGGTATAATATTCCCAAATGTGGCAGAGCGCTTGTGAGACATAGCGGAAAATAGTTTTATGAAGGTATAATAAATTCATGATGAACAAAAACAAAACCTTGGAATATTACAACAAAAATGCAGATAATTTTGCAAAAACAACGATAGATGTAAACTTTTACGAGACACAGAAGCATTTTCAAGAACTGTTGCCGGAGCACGGATATATATTGGATTTTGGCTGTGGTTCAGGAAGAGATACAAAATATTTTTTGGAACAGGGCTTTTATGTTGATGCCACAGACGGCTCAGAGGAAATGTGTCATATCGCAAGCAATTACACAGGAATACAAGTCAGAAGACTGCTATTTGAAGAGCTTGATGAGAACAAAAAATATGATGGCATATGGGCCTGCTCGTCAATACTTCATCTTCCTAAGAATGAACTTAAAGCCGTTTTTATGAAAATGTTTAAAGCGTTAAAGGAAGACGGCATAATCTACACATCCTTTAAGTATGGTGACTTTGAAGGAGAAAGAAATGGCCGCTATTTCACAGATTTCACGGAAAAGACATTTGAAGAGTTTGTTGATGAAATAGATAATCTGCAACTGAAGGAAGAGTGGATTACAGGCGATGTAAGACCGGGGCGGGGAGAAGAAAAATGGCTGAACGTAATACTGCAGAAGAATTAGATGATGTATATGAAATAAAATATTCGACAGATGCAATGACCGGAGGCGCGGATAAGAGAATGTATCTGTACTTTCAGCTAGCAGACAGTATAAAAAAGGCTGACAGTGTGGATATTATTGTTTCGTTCCTGATGGAGTCAGGAGTGAAAATGCTGCTCGGTGAGCTTGATGATGCACTAAAACGTGGTGCAAAAATCAGGATTCTGACAGGAAACTATCTTGGCATTACGCAGCCATCAGCACTGTATCTCATAAAGCATAAGCTTGGTGAACAGGTCGATTTGCGCTTTTATAATGAGAAAAACCGTTCATTTCATCCAAAATCATATATGTTTCATTACAAGGATTACAGTGAGCTATACATTGGTTCCTCTAATATTTCAAGAAGTGCACTGACATCCGGTATCGAGTGGAATTACAGATTCAGCAATAAAACAGATCCGATTAATTATGAGAAGTTTTACAATACTTTTGTAGACTTATTCGAAAATCATTCCATAGTAATAGACGATGAAGAACTGAAAAAATATTCAAAGAACTGGCACCGTCCGGCAGTATCAAAGGACTTGGACAGATACGATTTGCAGGATGATAAAGAGACATCAAATCAGATACCGCTATTTGAGCCGAGAGGCGCACAGATAGAGGTTTTGTGTGCGCTTGAAAATACGAGAGCAGAGGGCGCAAGGAGAGCTCTGGTTCAGGCTGCAACCGGTGTCGGAAAAACATATCTTGCGGCGTTTGATTCAAAAAATTATGAGAGAGTTTTGTTTGTTGCACACCGCGAGGAAATATTAAAGCAGGCGGCAGAATCATTTAAAAATGTACGTGATTCAGATGATTACGGATTCTTTAACGGAGATAGTAAATGCACTGAAAAGTCAGTGATTTTTGCGTCAGTAGCGACTCTTGGCAGAGTGGAATATTTGAATGAAAATTACTTTGCACCGGATTATTTTACATATGTTGTGATTGATGAATTTCACCATGCTGTTAATGAACAGTATCAGAGAATTGTTGATTATTTTAAGCCAAAATTTCTCCTGGGACTCACCGCGACTCCGGAGAGAATGGACGGAAAAAATATCTATGAAATCTGCGATTACAATGTGCCATATGAGATTTCACTAAAGGAAGCAATCAACAAAGGAATGCTTGTGCCGTTTCATTATTATGGAATCTTTGATGAAACAGATTATTCAAAGCTGCATATAGTAAGAGGCAGATATGATGAAAAGGAATTAAATGAAACCTATATAGGCAACGTTAGCAGATATGAGCTGATTTACAAATATTATTGTAAATACGGCTCAAGGCAGGCGCTTGGCTTCTGCTGTTCAAGGGAGCATGCAAGAGAGATGGCAAAAGAATTTTCAAAAAGAGGAATACCATCTGTAGCAGTGTTCAGCGATGCAAGCGGCGAATATACAGAGGATAGAAATGTAGCTATTAGGCAGCTTAAGCAGGGCAAAATCAGAGTGATTTTTTCAGTGGATATGTTTAATGAAGGTGTGGATATCACATCAGTTGATATGGTAATGTTCCTCAGGCCTACGGAATCTCCGATAGTTTTTCTCCAGCAGCTTGGAAGAGGACTTCGTAAATGCAGAGGAAAAGAGTTTCTGACTGTGCTTGATTTTATCGGCAATTATGAGAAGGCGGGCAGAGTGCGTTTCCTTCTGTCAGACAGGAGTAATCAGCATGCAGGTGCGTATAATCCGTCAGATACATCAGCTTTTCCGGATGATTGTCTGGTAGATTTTGATATGAAGCTGATTGATCTTTTTGCGGAAATGGACAGAAAACATTTAAAGCTTAAAGACCAGATAATTAATGAATATTTCAGGGTGAAGGAACTTCTCGGAAGGCGCCCGGACAGAATGGATTTGTTCACATATATGGATGATGGAATTTATGAAATAGCCATTGCTCATTCAAAGGATAATCCATTTAAGAAATATCTCGAATTTCTTAAAGAACTGGATGAGCTTAATCAGGATGAAGAGGTTTTTTACAAAGGAATAGGAAGAGAATTTATCAGTCTGCTTGAAAATACAAGCATGTCAAAGGTGTATAAGATGCCTGTACTTATGGCATTTTATAATCATGGAAATATCCTGATGGAGGTGTCAAAAGAGCAGCTACTTTCAAGCTGGAAGGAGTTCTTTTCAACCGGAACCAACTGGAAAGATCTCGATAAAAATATGACGATTCAAAAATACAATTCCATATCGGATAAGGAACATTTAAAGAAGATTCTATCGATGCCGGTGCATTTCCTTTTGGAGTCGGGAAAGGGATTTTTTGTGAAGAAAGATGGTGCGGCAATCGGACTTAGAGAAGAACTGAGACCACTAATTGATAATCCGGTGATGGTTTGTCAGATGAAGGATGTGATTGATTATAGGGCTATGGACTATTATCAGAGGAGATATAGGCAGTCACAGGAAGTAAATAAAAAATGAGAATATCTTTATTTGATAAAATCTATATTTCTTGTATTAAATGTGCTATTATATAGTAATAAAGTATTATTTCATAAGGGGTAATCGGAAATGGGATTTGGAGATTTTGTTAAAAATCAGTTTATTATTATTGTGTAAGAAAATATTATATGCTTGGAGACAGAATAGATATGAATGAAAAAAAAGTAGAAGAAAAACTACAGGAATTAATTCAAGAACCTGATAATGATAATAAGTATCAGGCATTTGTAAATGAATATGTGATGTTATTAGATCAGGTGAAAATTAATGAAGAAACTGTTAAAATTGCTTATAATGCGGTTGATTTTGATCATGGTATGAATTTTATAGATACATTTATTAGCTTAGATAAGAAGACAGCCCAAAATGTCTGGAAGATAATAAGAGGATCTGATGAATATAAAAGTAATACACAAAACCATGCAATAAAATTAATCAGTTCTATGGCGGCCTCAGGGTTATGCGGGGATACTAATACTGCAAATATAATTGGAAATATTCTAACGGCGATAGTTAATTTAAAGTCAAGTATCAATCATGAAGAAGAAAATATTTTTAATACAATTATAAAAACATATATTTTTGAGATGATTCCCAAAACTGTCATTTTACCAGAATGGAAGAAAATAAAAATGACACCGGATACTATGCTCTCTTTTTGCAGTATAGTGGACCAATCACTTGATTTTATAGATTCAGATAAACTAGGTATTGATCCTCAAGTTACACTTATAATTAAAAAATGGAGTTCAGAAGGCAAAAGATATGCAGAAGAAACAGCTGTATTAAGAGAAAAAGAAAAAAATAAGCCGCCTAAAAAGAGCGGCGAATTGACCAAATTAGCAGAGCATTTTAAAGATTTGGAGGAAGCTTTAGATAATTCAATTTTTGAAGCAACAAAACTTACTATGCAGGTCAATTCATTACAGAAGGAAAATAAATCATTAAATGAAGTGTTAATAGAAAAAGAAAATATGATTAGTGATTTAAACTCTCGCATTAGTAATATGCAATCGACGATTGAGCGATCATCACAAGAGATAGAAGAGCGAAAGAAACTTAATGATGTTCAGGTTCAATATAGAGAGGATTCAAAAGTAGCTTTATTGAATGATATAGCAAGAGCATTAAGACCAGAATATGGAGACTTTAAGGATTCTGTTAATGCACCGATGAATGAGTTGCTTGGGGAAATATATAGGGAAAAACTAAAAAATATATTTAAAATATTGGAACAAAAGGGAATAAGGGTGAATGATAAATGAGTTATTTTTTTGGTGTTGATTTTGGAACTACAAATAGTGCAATTCATGTAATATCTGCAATTGGGGATAAGATAGATGATGAATTTGATATCGGAGAGGATGATAAGAGACCACTTCCGTCATATGTTGCTATACATAAAGAAACTGGAGATATTGTTACAGGATTAGATGCTAAAAATACAATTTCAGATGAGAGCGAATATTATATATTTTCATCAATTAAATCAATTATTGGAGAAGAAAGAACCTGGAAAATAGCGGGAAAAGACTGGACTGCTATTGACATAGCTTCTGAATTATTTAAAGAATTGAAAAAAAAAGCTGAAAACAGCACTAATGATTTTTTATCACAAGCGGTTGTTGCTGTTCCGGTAGGTTTTTCATCTAAAAAGAAAAATAACATAAGAAAAGCGGCATTAAAGGCTGGAATTAAGATAACCATGTTTGTAAGTGAACCGACAGCGGCATATTGTAGTAAAATTGAATCTTTACATAGGTTTCATAATGTTGCTGTATTTGATTGGGGCGGTGGAACATTAGACGTGATAGTACTTAGAGTCGAGAATAATATTATATATGAGATAGAGAGTGCTGGCTTAAATTTGGCAGGTAATGACATCGATAGAATACTTGCTGAACGAGTATGTATGAATGCGTCTAGAAAGACTGGAAATAATTTTACGATAGAAGATTTATCACCTAGAGTACAGTTGAGAATACTACAAAAATGTGAGCAGGCAAAGTGTAATTTAGCTGATGAGGATATTGTAACAATTATGGACGCAAATCTAGATGGATTTGGTATGTTAATGGAAAAAATAGACTATTCATATTTTTCACTGTTAATTGAGAATCAAGTAAATCAAGCGGTAGAATGTTTAATGAATGTGTTGTCGAAAGCTGGAATGAATGCAGAATCAATAGATTGTATTTTGTGTGAAGGTGGTTCTAGCAGATTACGTCCGTTACAGGAAAAGCTATTAACTATTTTTGATAGAGATAAATTAATTTTTCCACGAAAGGCCATGTGGGATATTGCAACTGGTGCAGCAAATATATCATATCAACCGGGGTGTTACAGATTAAATAAATCGATAGGTCTCATTCTTTCTGATAATAGATTTTATCCATTACTTAAGGTAGGGCAAAGAGTTCCAACAGAAGAGAAGACAGTTACATTAGGAATTGTTGATAAAGGAGAAGAAGCAAGATTTGTTTTTGCAGAAGGTGATGAGAATCATTATGATGTTTTAGAAGTATTTCCAATAAAAACCAGAGGTTTTAGTGATGAAGTCCTCACAGTATCTTGTTACATTGATGCAGACATTGTGTTTAGGTTAAAAGTTAGATCAAATCGAATGCCTGATGATTATTTTAGAGTTTGGACATATTCAAATTTGAAAGTGTCATATGAACTTGAGGCACCAGAACCAATGACACGATAATTAGGAAAAGGATTTATTATGGAGAAAAATAGTTTGAAAAATGTAAGCAATATTACAGGTGGAAGTAATATTTATCCATGTAATGGAATGCCAAGTAAAGATGAGATGTTTGTAAACCATATTGAAGCATATTCATATATTAAAGATATTAGTAGAAAACAAAGCTTAGGACAAACAAATGTTAGGTTACTAAAAAAACAGGCGCAGTTCCTTAATATTGAAATGAGATGTTTATATGCTAAGAATGATCCTTGCTGGGGGTATGTTGAAGGGCAAGGAATAAAATGCAAATGTATAAATATAGAATGTCCAAAAATCGGAGAATGCAATCCAACTTATACGCATGAGCAGAGAGTATATTGGACTATGAAAGCAAGCGAAAAAAAGCTTTATGGTGAACCTAACAAATTAAAAAAATATTATTTAGTAGACTTAGTTTCAGATGATGAAAAAAACAAATATATATCTTATCCTAAGGGGGCAGGAAAAGAATTTCCACCTATTAAAGAAATAAAGATAGAAAAAAAGCCAAAACGAGGTAGATCTAGAATAATAATAGGATATGAAAAAACATATTTTGGTGATGCAGATGACCAATTGTCGCCTATTTGGGGATATGTAGATGATGTAGAGAATGATACAGCATATTGCAGAACTATGTTTGGAAAAAGCCAAAAAGTAATAGTTGAAAATGAAAAAACATATATTGATGAACTAAGTAAAAGTACAGAACCAAAATCAGTATATAAACATGGGATTTTGAATGTTAATCGAAAATCAGTATCATTAGAATCGGATGGACAGTATAAAAAAATTGAGGAATTAGTAAAGAATAATATTGTAAAGAAAAATGACCTAACTGAATTATTGAAAAGGCAAAGTGAAAATATTGGGCAACTCAATAATGCCAATATTGTTCTTTCAAATAAAGCAGAAGTGGCTTATGTGTCAAAGATGTTAATAGAAGCAGGAATTCTGCAGGATTTAAATCATGAGAATAATATTGTTCGTTTATGGGATTCTCAGAATAGTAAAGTTGAAAATATTTATGGATGTGTGTTTGTATCAAATACATTTATTTCATATGGCTGTCACAAGGAAAATGAAAGTGTATGGAAAAAACTTGAAAAAATTAATGACATAATACAATTAAATCTTTCTGGCAGAAGTTACTTTAATTTTAAAGTTGATGGGGAACACGATAGATGGGGATATGAAAATCTATATGGTGCAACACACTTATTAGTTGAAAAAGATGACTTAATAATTAATAAGATATTAGAAAATAGATTAATTGGAATCACAATTGAGTTTGTTAATGGCAAGTATGATATCTATTCTAAACAAAATGGTGAGAAAATTGGATATGGAACAGACAATTTGATTAGAACTATTGAGAAATTAAAAAAATTGGATAAAATAATAGATTTACCAAAGAGTATAGATGGTGTATATATTTCAAAGGTAAATAATACATATGATATTTACGGACTAGGACATATGAAGTTTGATGAATATTAATTATTTTAGCGATAGTATATGGTATTTATTCACAGAAATATAATCTTAAGATAATTAGGAAGAAGTCACAATATTGATATTACATACACAATTAAGAGAAATAGATATTTCAAAATATGTTATCGGAGTAAAATAAGCTAGTGCAAAAGTGTTGGTATAAATGGAGCTAAATAATATGAATAACATACAAAACAATTTTATAGAAAGAAAGCCAGAGAATGCTCTGCAACTTATAAATGAATACTTCTATGGAAATAAAGAGTATATAGAGTTATTTCTTCGTATTCAGAACGAAATGTTAGAGTGTGATCCTGATTTGCTTTTTTGTAAAAGAAATAGTCTGATAGGATTTGCTAAAGAAGATGAAAAATATAGACTTTATATTGTACCTATTGATTCTTGCAAGAGACAGGGATTTAATTATGTACTGAAACAATTTCCATATGAGAGTATGATATCAAGGTTACTGGTATAATAAAAGAATGATGTAAGTGAGCAGGCGAATACAGTTCGTGTGCTCATTTTGTTTTTCCTTCTCAGCATCTACAAATCAATGTTAAGTTGAGATAATCAAAAAATTGTTTATGTTATTTTATGATAAGAATTGAGATAATAGACTTAACAAAACAACAGGGAGGTAAGTCATTATGGAAAATAAGTCTTTAGCTTTAGATGTGGGACAAAGATGCAGAAGAATCCGGTATTGAACTTGATGATGGCATATGGATATATGAAACGAAGTTGGGGAATTATTATATGAGACTAAAGAATATATTAATAGTAGTGGACAATATAGAAGAGTCAATCCGGTTCTATAACGAACTGTTTGGTCTTAATGTGATTTCAAGACAGGAAGGTAATGTAATAATGTCGGAGGGGCTTGTACTGCAGGATGCCGGAATATGGCAGGAAAGCATGCAGATACAGACTATTCCATATAACAACAGGACAGAACTTGACGGAGGACAGAAGCTTGTAAGATTTTATGATCCGTCCGGCAATCTGATAGAGATTCGTACACCATGGGATAAATTTGTGAATAGAGAGTGATTAGGATATGATAAGGACAGTAAAAGGCGATATTACAAAAATTAGAGATGTGCAGGCAATTGTAAATGCAGCAAATAACTCACTTCTTGGTGGAGGCGGTGTAGATGGTGCGATTCACCGAGCAGCGGGACCAGAACTTCTGGCAGAGTGCAGGACACTTCATGGATGTGAAACAGGAGAAGCAAAGATAACAAAAGCCTATAATCTGCCATGTGATTATGTTATTCATACTGTAGGACCGATATGGAATGGAGGAAGGAATAGAGAAGAGGAGCTTCTTGCTAACTGCTATTTTAATTCCATGAAGCTGGCAATGGATAATGGAATAAGGTCTATTGCATTTCCTTCCATATCAACGGGAGCATATGGTTTTCCGGTTGAGTTGGCAGCAAATATTGCAGTACATACAGTAAAAAGGTTCTTGCAGAATAATCTGAACAGCTTCGATTTGGTGGAATGGGTGCTGTTTGATACTCATACTGAATCGGTGTATGAAGCTGCGGAAAAATCATACATGGAAGATGAAAGTGATGATTTTGATTTTTGATTAAAGTTTTGATTGAGTATTTTGGAACAAAGATTCGAATTACGAGGGCAGACTTTGGGACTCGTAAAGTCATATACTAAAGACAATCAAAGAGCTGATATCATTTACAACTAATAAGGGAGTGTGTGATTATGAGAAATAACAAGAATTCTATTGGAGAAAACATAATTTTGTTTCTGGTAGCTATCGGAGTATTTGCTATCATAGGTGGATTCGCAGGATGGTGGTCTGGTTCTGATGATGAAGAGTATTATGATTATGACTATTCACCATCAAGTTCATACTCGTCACATAGCAGTTCATCGTATAATTCAAGCGGCAGCTCAGGAAGCAGCAGTTATACACCAAAGAGCTATTCTTCCGGAAAATATAATAGTAGTAGTTCATCAGAAAGCAGTACAAATTCTTCGGGCAGCAGTACGAACAGCTATAGCAATTCCGGTAGCAGCTCTACATATTCAGGAAGTTCTTCAAGCAGCAGCTCCGGTTCAAATAAGTATTATCATGATTCATACGATGATGGTTATGATGATGTTTATATGGATGGAGACTATGATGATGACAGATACGACAGCGATGATGATTATGCTGCCGGTGTGGATGATGCTATTGATGACGATGATGAGGACTGGTAAAATAGTTGGAGGTGTACTGATATGCCATAGGATGGATACGGTGGAGATGAAAGCTTTCAACATGATGGAAAACAGGGAAGATGCGGCTGTGGCGAGGGCTACAGTTGGGATGATAATGATGGCAAAGTCAAAAGAAGGTGGTCAGAGTGGGACTATTTAAGAAAAAGACAGTTACAAAGGCATATGATAAAGAAAATAAGAAACCGGTAATCAAGGCGAGCATATGTAATGGTGAGCAGGTTGCAGGCTTTAAGAATATTCATACAGGTAAGATAGAAGAAGTTATGCTGATTAAGAACCGGGCAGACCTTGATGCATTCAAGAAAATGTATGGAATAGATGGAGAGATAGAGAAGGAATATTAAACGAGGGATTTGAAGTTATGTTATCTTTTACTTCTGCAAGCATATAAGGATTATATTTATATTTACTTTTACACTTAAATATAATAAAATTTAAGCAAAAAAGTAAATATCAAGGATAAGGAGGCCAACTATGTCAACATCAGATATTTTGGAATCGCTAATTGAAAAAGACAATGGATA
>OGZP01001070.1_pt1 | contig 21381 bp, 20 predicted proteins | sample 1576811 | NCBI WGS metagenome assembly OGZP01 (sample SAMEA3541553, study PRJEB24748) | human gut metagenome | biome: human gut; feature: human-associated habitat; material: faeces | place: China | collected 2012
TATAGTGTCCCCCCTGGAAATGATCGTGACTTAAGATAGAACCGCCAACGATTGGGAGATCTGCATTAGATCCCAGGAAATAATGTGGAAATAATTTTACGAAATCAAATAATTTCTCAAATGCTTTCTTATCAATCTTCATCGGGATATGCTGTCCGTTAAATACGATGCAATGCTCGTTATAGTACACATATGGAGAATACTGGAATCCCCATTTTCCACCTGCAATCTCGATTGGTATAATCCTGTGGTTTTCTCTTGCCGGATGGTCAAGACGTCCTGCATATCCTTCATTTTCCATACAAAGCAGACATTTCGGATATGCGGTATTCTTTGCATTTCTTGCTGCAGCGATCGCCTTTGGATCCTTCTCCGGCTTGGACAGATTAATTGTGATGTCAATCTTACCATATGGGGAATCTACTTTCCACTTCATGTCCTTTTTCACACGGTATCTGCGGATATAATTGCTGTCCTGACTTAATTTGTAGAAATATTCTGTCGCAGCTTCCGGAGATTCTTCATATTTTTCCGCAAATGTCTTCTGTACCTGAGCCGGTCTTGGTACCAGACAATTCATGATCTTCGTATCGAAAAGATCACGGAATCCGATACTGTCTTCAATGATTCCTCTTTTTACCGCCTCATCCAGTAATCCTTCCAGAACTGCTTCCAGCTCGATGGAACTGCTGTCGATTTCTACATCTTCATATGAATCTTCCTGGAATAATTCTAACAATAAATTTGTTGTGTAAATTCTCTCACATTCCGGTGTCAGTCCGGTCTGAATACCATATTCTACCAGTTTCTTAATATTTTCATACAACATATTCTGATCCTTCCGTTCTTTTTTCTATTCTGTGAATTTATACAATCTTTGCTCCGTCACCGATATCTACTACATAGAATTCTGCTTCATGTCCGACTTTTTCTTTATATGTCTTTCCAATCTCCTCGATAAACTTATCTACCGTTCCTTCTTCAACGATGCTGACCGTACATCCGCCGAATCCGCCTCCGGTGATACGTGAACCGATAACCCCCGGCATTGCCTGCGCCAGATCTACCAGAATATCTATCTCTTCACAGGACACTTCATAATCATAACGAAGTGACTCATGAGATGCATTCATAAGCTGTCCGAATAATTTCACATCGTTGTTACGGAGTGCTTCTACTGCACGAATAGTTCTCTGATTCTCATATACCGCATGTTTCGCACGCTTCTGTCTGACCGGATCTTTGATCGCATCCTTGTACTGTTCGAATCCGTCCTCTGTAAGATCTCCAAGTGTTTTTATATCTGTAACCTTCTGAAGTTCCTTTAATGCAGTCTCACATTCATTTCTTCTGTCATTGTAAGCAGAATCAACCAGACTGTGCTTTACCTTACTGTTGATGATCACGATCTTCGCATTTTCAAGAACGACCGGTGCATATTCGTATTTTAATGTATTGGTATCCAGAAAGATTGCATGATCTTTCTTACCCATCGCACTTGCGAACTGATCCATAATTCCACAGTTGCATCCATTGAAATTATTCTCCGAATACTGTCCAATCAATGCAAGATCGATCATGGAGAGATCTTCAAATCCAAATGTATCTTTTAACATCAGTCCTGTCAGCACTTCCAGTGATGCGGAAGAAGAAAGTCCAGAACCATTCGGAATATTTCCATAGATCAGAATATCCATTCCATGTGTCAGTTCATACCCTCTCTTTTCGAATGCCCACATTACTCCCTTCGGATAATTCGTCCATCCGGCATTTTTACTCGGAATCAATTCATCGAGACTTGTCTCAATGATTCCAAGCTTTTCAAAGTTCAAAGAGAAGAAACCTAATTTTCTGTCTTCTCTGTTCCTTACCACTGCCCATGTTCCCATTGTCAGTGCACATGGGAATACATGACCTCCGTTATAATCTGTATGTTCTCCGATCAGGTTTACTCGTCCCGGTGCAAAATAAGTACGGATTTCCCCTCCTTCTCCGTATAATTCCTGAAATTTTGCGATCAATTGCTCTTTCTGCATTCCATTACCTCCATTTTTAATACATTTTTATCATTTTTTCTTTCATACCTTAAGTTTCAGGCCTTCTTTAACATCCACTTACATACTTTTTTGTAGTTGACTGTCTTCTGTTATTGCTATAATATAATCATAATGAGATATGTAAATTCTCACAATAAGAATATTGGCATATTTTATAAGAATATTGAGATTTTATTTGTTTTTGACTTTTATATACGGAGGATGATATGAAAGGTATTCAGATTCTTACAGAAAAAAACAAAAAAGAAGTAAAAGAACACGGAAGTTACACTTTCCCCGTTCAGGTATCCCCAGAGGCAATACAGTCTTATGAACAGCATTCCTTCATGTGGCACTGGCATCCGGAGATCGAACTTACATGGTTCGTATCCGGACAGATGGAATATGTCGTCAATGACCAGCGTTATATTATCTCAGAAGGCGAAGGGATATTCTGCAACAGTAATGCTTTACATGCCGGATATATGATTGATGACCAGGACTGTAATTATATCTCTGTCACATTTCATCCCAAATTCATCTATGGCTACGAGAACAGTATCCTGCAGACCAAATATGTCGATTTTATCACTTCCAACGAATTCTGGTCTTCACTTGTATTAAAACCGGAAATTCCATGGCAAAATGAAATTATCGAATACATAAAAGAAATATATACATTAACCTGCCAGGTTCAATCTTCTTCCGATGCCTTCATTCCCGGATATGAAGGCATAGCGGAACAGCCGGAACTTCCTGACTATGAATTCCGTATTCATCTCCTGCTCTGTGAGATCTGGCACCGGCTTTATCTGCATTATGTCCAGATTGCCCAGGATACTCCGCATCCACAGAAGCATTTACAGCGTTTGAAAGACATTCTTTCTTATCTTCAGGAGCATGCTTCCGAAGAACTCAGTCTCGAAGATATCGCTGCCCACGCCGGACTGTGCAAAAGCGAATGCTGCCGCTTTTTCAAAAAATATATGCGGATGACCATCTTCGATTACCTGCTGTCTACACGGATTCAGAACAGTATCCCACTTCTTATGGACGGGGAGAATATTACTACGATTGCCGGACTTGTAGGATTTTCCTCACCGGCATATTATGGCCAGATTTTCAAGCGTTACATGGGCATGTCACCCAGTCAGTATAAAAAGAATGCCGCCCAGTCACCTTCCGGTGACTAAGCGGCATCTTTTATACATTTTTGCCCTCTCTGTCAAAATATTCTTTCACAAGTCTGACCACAACTCCTGACAGCAGGAAGACTGCTATCAGGTTCGGGATAACCATCAGACCATTAAATGTCTCTGCAATATTCCACATCAGTCCCAGTTCCATAGTTGCGCCGACAATCGCTACCAGTGCATACAATATCATAAATGGTCTGTTTGCGCGGGTACCAAGCAGGAACTCCACACAACGTGTTCCATAAAGTCCCCATCCAATGATCGTAGAAAATGCAAAGCAGCACATTGCAATGGCCGTAAATATCGATACCCAGCTTCCGTAAGTGGAAGTAAATCCAAGAATCGTAAGTTCTGCACCGGCCGCATCTCCATATCCAACCGGTACGCCGCTGCACAGAATGACAAGTGCCGTCAGTGTACAGATCACAATTGTATCTACAAAGACTTCGAATATTCCAAAGAATCCCTGCTTTACAGGCTTTCTTGTATCCGCACATGCATGAGCAATCGAACCAGTACCAAGTCCTGCTTCATTTGAAAAGATTCCCCTGGATACACCTTTTTTCATACTCATGAAGAAAGATCCTACTGCACCGCCGGTCACAGATGCGGGTGAAAAGGCACCTTTAAAAATAGAAGCGAATACTGTCGGGATATTTCTGTAATTCAAGATCACAACTCCGATTGCAAGAATAATATAAATGACCGCCATAAACGGAACCAGCTTTTCCGCTACCTGCCCGATTCGTTTGATTCCTCCAAGAAGGATCAGCCCGATCAATACTGCCAGAATAATTCCGATCACCAGATTCAGAGTACTCACATTCTGTTCACTGATCACACCATAATTATACAAAGCTGAATCAATTGCTGTCGTGATGGTATTGACCTGTGTTGCATTCCCCGTTCCGAATACCGTCAGTACACCAAATGCCGCGAACAGATAGGCCAGCCAGTGCCATTGCTTCTTCAGTCCATTTTTTATGTAGTACATAGGTCCTCCGACCAGATCGCCTTCCGCGTTTTTCTCCCTGAAATGTACAGCAAGAATAACTTCTGAAAACTTTGTACACATTCCAAGAAGTGCTGATATCCACATCCAGAAGACTGCACCCGGGCCTCCGATCGCGATTGCTCCTGCCACGCCTGCAATATTACCGGTTCCGACGGTCGCAGCCAGTGCCGTACATACTGCCTGGAATGGTGTCAGTGCTCCGTCTGAAGCTTCTCTTTTTTTCAACATCCGGCCGATTGTTACTTTCATCGCATATGGGAATTTACGGATCTGAAGAAATCCGGTTCTGATGCTTAATAAAAGCCCTACTCCTACGATGCAGATCATGGCCGGTACTCCCCAGATGAAGTTATTTACCACATTGTTGATTGATTCGATTGTTGCCAACATTACTTCTAGTCCTTTCCTATTTATAAATCATATTTTTGATTTTGTATCGCGTTACCGCATTATCACATTGAATTTCAACTGTAGCAGTATAGCACGATTTTATATAAAAGTACAGGATTTCTTTTTTCTTTATCAGAAGATTACCCGAAATTTCATACACGTACTTCCTTTCTTTTCTAATATTCTTTTCTAGTATTTTTACAACTGGTATGGTATATTTTTTCATAACTGGCTCTTTATCTCATGCCACTACTATTGTACAGTAATGGCAATTACGAAAGGAAAGAGGGTTTTGGTTATGAATTCCAATCTAAAAAAAATAATTATGACAGCATTATTCGCTGCGTTAGCCTGTGTTGCTACAATGTCCATCCGTATTCCGACACCGGGAACCGGCGGATATATCCATCCTGGTGATGCAATCGTAATCCTCGCAGGTATCATCCTTGGTCCTGTATATGGTATGCTTGCCGGTGGTATCGGTTCTGCACTGTCTGACCTGATCGGTGGATATTTTGTATACGTTCCGATCACACTGGTGATCAAGGGGCTTGTCGCACTGGTATCCGGACTGATTTACCAGAAGATGTGCCGTTACGGTAAGAACCGTTACGTCGCAGTTATCCTTGGAGGTATTACAGATATCGTATTCGTCGCCGGTGGATATTTTATCTGCGAGTTCTTCCTGTATGGAAGCGGTGCTGCTGCAAGTATCCCTGCTAATATTATCCAGGGAGTCGGCGGACTTATTATCTCTGCTGTATTATATCCGGTACTGATCGCAATCCCGGATGTACGCCAGGCAGCATACGAGACGAAGAATTAAATTCACTTACATACTTTGCCACATATAGGACTTGCCATTGGCATCTTCTTTCGAACGCATGGCGAAAAAAGGATAAGTTCTTTCTCTCTTCATGAAAGAACTTATCCTTTTTCCACATCTTTTTACTTTTTCACTTTACTTATCCACTTTTTCCGCATTACTTTTTCCACAACGATTTCATCCAGACGGTTGATGAACTCGGGAGCGAACGATTTGTTCAAGAGCATCCGATCACAAATGCAAGGAATAAGAATGCCACGATCATCCAACCAATCAGTGTCTTCGTTCCCATTGGTTGAAATTTATCATAATATCCCTTCAGGTAAATGATAATGATCAGAAGCGGCAGTCCGTAAGACATATAACCCTTGATTCCTGCCGGGAACTTCCATCCTTCTCCTTGATTGATTTCTTCAAGGAAGCTGTTCCATCCCCAGCCATTCTTCTTTGTACAGAACAATACATATCCCAGACTTCCAAGCGGAAGCAGGTTATTCGATACGATGAAGTCCTCCAGATCCATGATTGTCGATCCTTCTCCAAGTGGAGTGAATCCGGCCAATACATTGAATCCCATAACACATGGCATACTTAAGATAATGATCAGAATCAGACTTACCAGTGTACTCTTCTTTCTTGACCATCCGAATAAATCCATATCAAAAGAAATAATATTTTCAAATACCGCAACCAGTGTCGTAAATGCAGCAAAGCTTAAGAACAGGAAGAATAATCCTCCCCATACACACCCGCCTGCCACCTGCGCGAAAATATTCGGGATCGTGATAAATATAAGGCTCGGGCCTGCTCCCGGTTCAATTCCGTATGCAAAGCATGCAGGGATAATAATGAAACCTGCCATCAGCGCTACGATCGTATCAAGCACGGTAATATTCACAGCCTCTCCGAATAATCTCTGGTCTTTTTCCATATAACTTCCAAAGATCAACATCGCTCCGATTCCAATTGATAATGTAAAGAATGCCTGGCTCATAGCCCCGAAAATTACATTTCCGATTCCAATCTCTGCCATCTGTTTGAAATCAGGGATCAGGTAAAAACGAATTCCTGCTCCGGCACCTTTCATCATCACAGAATGGATCGCAAGTACGATCATGATCAAAAGCAGTGCTGTCATCATGAACTTGGAAACTTTTTCGATACCTTTCTGGATTCCAAACGCACATACACCGAATCCAATGATACATATCAGAATCGTCCAGAATGCCATAAGCGGCATATTTCCTAGCATATCACTGAATCCTGCAGATACAGTCTTCATATCCGCACCCACAAAATCTCCTCTGAAGCTTCTGACGCAATAATACAGCATCCATCCACCAACTGTGGTATAGAACATCATCAGGAAATAGCATCCGATAACACCGATCCATTTCGTAATATGCCACTTTGTTCCTTTTGGTTCCAGTGTCTCATATGCAGCGGCAACACTGTGTCTGCTGGCACGTCCGACACCAAATTCACAGACCATAACCGGGATTCCCATGATCAGAAGGAACACCAGATAGATTAAAATGAATGCAGCCCCGCCGAACTGTCCACACATGTACGGGAACTTCCACACATTTCCAATACCAACGGCACATCCTGCAGATACAAGGATGAAGCCCAGTCTTGATCCAAATGTCTCTCTCTTCATTCCATAAACCTCTCTTTACTTTTCAAGTCAAACATTTTTTATTATATCGTATTTTGTCTACCAAACGCAAGGACTGTCATTATGGAATTTTAAGTTTAAAAAAGATCAAGAAAAGGTGTCAACATCTGATGTAGGCTTTCCCACATTCCAGATACTTATGCCGTACAGGCATTCTGAAGAATCTCATTTAAAGCATTTCCGCTGCTTGTGTGGCATCTTACGATTTGTGCATTACATTTTTCCGCTTCTGTTACTGCACAGTGTACCATCTTATGAGATACTGTATTGGTAAATAAGATTAACAGATCTGGTCTTCCGATCTTCTCACTTAAGTTTCCCGACATCTGTGTGAATACTTTTGCTTTGCATTTGTACTCTTTACAGATCTTTTTATACTGATGAACCATTCTGTCATGTCCGCCTACGATTACTACACTCATGTACTGCCTCCTTTTATGTAAATATATTAGTTAGCTTCATCTAACTAATATGATACACTTTTTTTTCGAAAATGGAAGAGGGTGTATTGAGAACTTTTCTCAATACATCCTCTCTTCCATTAAACACACGAAGAACAAAATCTACAGAACCTGCCACTGGCAGCTTCTTTCGAACGCATGGTGATAAATAAAAACCGGAACCACTCACCTCCACAGCATATGATCCCGGCTTCCACTCACATCATTCTCTACATATCTTCATATTTCATCAGATACTTACAAATCTTCTGCAAATCTTCTTCCTCACTTGCAACGATCTCCAAATGCAGTTCATCTGCTCTGGAGAAAAGCTGTGTCATAGACATAAACTGGCAGAGTTTTGATTTCATGTTCAATCTGTCTCCCTCACCTGTCAGTAATTCTACACGACCTTTGCAATCGTCAACAACTTTAAAGAATTCCTGCGCATTTGTAATTTTATTAATTTTCATAGCTGGTCTCCTTTTACAATGTGTAATAATCCGTTTCTTTTGATATTCCATCGATTCTTACACCTAGTGTATCATATAATGATTTCTTCAATCTTTCTGCATCTCTATCTTTCAGAGCATCGATATATCCCTGATGTTCTGCAATCATATTCTTGGCTCCATTCGTATTCTTTATCACATCCCGGCCATATATCAGTTTAAAAAATGATAACGTATCCCATAATGATTCTATCATCGCACATACTCTGTCCATTTCGCTGATGGAATAGATTGCAAAATGAAATTTTCGATTTTGCAAGTATAACTTTTTTGCATCAATCTCATCTGCTTCAACAATTGGAATATATTCCTTATGTATCTCTTCCAGTTCGTGTATCTGTTCTTCCGTAATCTTTTTACACGCTTCTCCAGCTGCAAGCGGCTCTAACAACTGACGCATCAGATATATTTGTAAAACATCCTCCTGTTCCAGCGAAACAAGTTTTACCCCTACATAAGGAATCGATTCAGCCAGTCCCATTTTTTCCAGACTCTTCAAAGCCTCTCTGATTGGCATACGACTGACTCCAAGCTGACGGGCAAGCTCTTCTGTATTCAGCTTTTCCCCCATCTTCAACTTTCCATCCATAATCCAATCCATCAGTTTGTTCAATACCTGCATTGGCAATGTATCTCTTTGCAGCATCATTGAATCATCTTGACCCATTGTCACTCGGTTACTCATATATAGCACTACTCTCTTATCTAAAATATTTACAGACCAAGCTTTTCTACCACTTTGTCCAAAATAGCAACCTGAGCTGTCTCTTCGACTAACTCAGCTGTATGCTCTGCAGCCAGTGGATCTTTTCCCATTGCAACTACACCATGATCTGCCAGTAAGAAGGCATTGATATTCGGTGTCTTTTCAAACATTGCTTCTACCATCGGTACGTCTTCCGGTCTCACCATTGCTGCATGTACGTCTAAGGTTGGATATCCTTCCGGATTCTTCAGTTTGGAATGCCATGTTACAAGCGGCAGGTCTTTCTTAGAGGATGACCATCCGATCGCATATGGAGAATGTACATGTACGACAGACTGTACATCTGGTTTCAATTTATAGATGTAGCCGTGCAGTAATGCTTCTCTCGTCGGCTTTCCTGTTCCTTCGATCACATTCCCGTCAAAATCCGTAATTAAAAATCCTTCTGGTGTGCAGTCACCCAGAGAACCGCCGCTTGCTTTTACAAGCATTGTCTCTGTTCCAGGTATTCTGGCACTTACGTTTCCTCCACTACCAGTCTGTATCCCTCTATTATAAGCTCTTTTACTTGCAATAACAAGTTTTTCTGCGATTTCATATGCTTTCTGATCCATAACTGCTATATCCTCCTGCTTTTTTAATTCTCCCCAAAGTTCTGTGGTAATTTTCCCTGTTTTTTCATTTCATCTACAATATAATGTGCTGCTTTCACGCCAAATTCCGGAGTATCCAGATTATGTGGAATCACGATAACTTCTACGTTGTCATTTACGTTTTCAATGATTGTCTGAATCAGTACTGAATCACTCTTTGGCTCGTATAATTCCTGTCCTTCCAGAGTATTGTGTCTCATTCCCTTGGTAGGAATCAGAAGTTTCACCGGATAAGTAACCTTGCTGAGTCTTTCTGCCAGGATTTTTCCTAATGCTTCGGCTTCTTCTGGAAGGATCTTGATATGTGCTGTATTAGCATTGTGAAGCATATATTTTCTTTCGTCCATTCTATCTGGAAGTTCGCTTGTACTGAAGTCTACAAAATCAAGTCCACCAAGGCTGATAACCAATGGTACTTTCTTCTCTACAGATTCTACCAGACGGATTTTTGCTTTCGGACCATATGAGAATCCACCTCCGAAATATTCGGATGTCAGTTCATGTAAAGTCAGATCCAGAATTCCATCTACCAGGCCATTTGCTGCCATATCTTCCATTGTTGCTCCACCGACTCCTGTTGCGTGGAAACCAATCACTTCAAGTCCCATCTTCTCTAATTCTTCTACTGCTGCAACAGCTCCTGTATTTGTTACACCCATCAATGTAACTGCAACAACCGGTTTATCACCTTTTGTCAGAACCTGTCCTGCACATTTTACCATTCCCACGCAACAAGCACAGGCATTGGAGATGACCTGACGTGTTACAATATTAAGTCCTGTAAAATCACAGATTGCAGGCATAACCGTAATATCTTTATCCCCTACAACAAGGTCAAATTTTCTTGTTCCGCTTGCTACAGTTGTAGCCATAACTTTTGGAAAACCAATCGGCAGTTTCTGCATTGCATTTGCCGCCATGACTGTGTTCTGAAGTCCTCCGACAGAAATTATTCCGTCAATCTTTCCTTCTTCATATAATTTTACTACATAAGCTGCAACGGCATCTTTCATGTAGTCTATCTTTTCACCTTTTGATTTTGGTTCCATCTCTTCCCAAGGTGTGCCATAACTTTCTGCGATTTCTTCTCTTGAGATGTCATAATTATAAGATGGTGCAGGACCTGTTGCTGTATTGATAACCAGAGCATTTAATCCTTCATTTTTAATAAAATCGCTGATAAACTTCGCTTCTTTGAACTTTGTATCGCAACTTTCGATTACCGCTATCGTCTTCATATTCTCCATTAATCTCCTTCTATACAGATATTGTGAAGACCACCCCTTTGGATAACCTCCACAACATCCCACTCTCGTCCAGATTCTTATTCTCTCTCGACTATATCACATATTAGTTCTGGCTGAAATATTTTGTCTCAGCTTTCTTTGCTGCTTTTCTAGCATCTTTGTCAATGATTGCTGTCTTGTACTCATCGAATACGAAGTCAGTATCTTTCTTTCCGATTACCGGAAGTTTATTGTCATGAGAATCTTCATATTTCTCTACTGCTGCAGATAAGATTACGTCATGAGCAAGTAACAGATGTTTGTGAGGATCTACTCCTGCCTCTTTACAACGACGGACTGTATCACGTACTGTCTTCCATGCAGCTACGATATCAACATAACGTCCTGGAGGGCAGATGTCGTAATGTAATTCATCCTGCATTTCCTGTGGAGCATCAATGTTACCCATTACGAATACGGAATCTCCAACGCAGAAGTATGGTCCTTCTTCTGTCTCAACAACAACTGTCATATGTCCTGGACAATGTCCAAATGACTCGTATACGCTTACGCCCGGTGCGATTTCAACTTCGCCTTTTACGGTTTCAAATCTTTCATATACGCCTGGCTGATCGTATGGTGCAATGAACTGGTCTCCACATGTTACATCACCATCTTTTGCGATGATCGAACGGCAGTATGATTTGTAGTGAAGCGGTACTGGATTGTGTGCATAATCCCATTCAACTTCGTTGCAGATAAAACGAGCTTTTGTAAATTTCTCAAGGTAGAAGATATGATCCCAGTGAAGATGTGTAAATAATACGATATCTACATCTGATGGTTTGTATCCTACCTGAGCCAGACGTGACTCGATGTCATCGATTCCTGGTCTCTGAAGAGATGGTCCGTGATGATATTTGTCTGCATGCTCTGTCCATGACATACCTGTGTCAACCAGGATCAGCTGATCGCCGCCTTCAATTAAGAATGTCATATCTGGAAGCTGATCTGATTCATTTGTGATACCCATTTTTTCAACATATTTCTTGCATGAGAAATGATACCAGTATTCCAGTGGTTTTGTTGGGATGTAGCCTGAGTTAAGTGGTCTGATTGTTAATGACATAATATAGTCCTCTCTTTCTTATTGTATATGTAGTGTTATTTGTTTCCTATTAAAATTTTGAATATATTTAATAATTTATATTACTTTTATGCTCCTTGTTTTTCCTTTGCCTCGCGTTCTGCGATCGCTGCATCAGAATAAATACCAAGTTTTTTCTTTCTCATGTGTTTATCACACATAGATGTAATGATTGGTGCGGTAAACGCTGTTACAATGGCTGCTACTGCAAGCTGTGCTGTTGCCGTACTTGCTGCTGACTGCCATGCCGGATCAACCTCTGCAAGAGAAGCCGGAACACTTGTTGCATTTGCTGCTGTCGTACCGATTGCAGCTCCCATAGCATTTCTCTTGTTCTTTGGCAGTGTAAGCTGGAACAGGAAGTAGAATAAAAATGCTGACAGTGCTGAGATGATTGCCAGTACTACTCCGCCAACTCCACCTAATGCAATACTCTTAAGACTCATTCCTGCTCCGATTGGGATCATCATGAAGAATGTGATGATCGGCATTGCATCTGCTGCAACTTTACGGAATGTCTTGTCCAGATTTCCCCAGATAATACCGATGATCAGAGGAATCAGTGTTGCGATAAATGATTCGATCGGGATGGAAGCCATACCAGCTGTTCCCATAGCAATCATTGTAAAGAATGGTCCGTCGTTCAGTGATAAGATAGAAATTGCTCCGGCATCTGTTTCATCACCATACTGCTGCGCAAGTCCTAAGTACAATCCTCCGGCTGAGTTTGTGATACCGGCGATCATTGCCATGGAAGTGATTCCACAGAATCCTGCGGCTCCGCCGATCTTTGCTACCAGAAGTCCGAGTACAATACCAACTACAAATTTCATAAGAGTCAGTGTACATCCTTTGTACAGCGGCATTCCGATCTTCTTTACATCGATGGATGCTCCGTTCAGTAAGAGGAACATTCCTAACAGACAGGCGGTTCCGGTTTTGAACATTCCAGATGTAAATCCTCCGATCTCAAGTACATTTGGAATAAATGTGTTAGCAAGTACTCCGATCAGCATTGGCACAATGATTAATCCCCCAGGTACCTTCTGCATAAGTTTAAAAAAACTTTTTTCTTCCTTCATCCTTTCTTTACCTCCTTAGTTTTGTTGTTTGGATATTGGATATTGGATACGATTCATCGTGCTTTTATCATACAGCTGGATCCAATCTTTGTCAACATGACTAATTATCTAATTTCCCCATTCGTTTTTTGTGCATTTTTAACAATTGTGTTCTGCATATACTTTCATTGCATCACGAATCAATGTGTCGAACTTATCTGCATCCCATGCAGCTCTTCCGACAAAAAGACCATCTATCGATGGCTGTACGATCAGTGACTCCGCATTGCCCGGATTGACACTTCCACCGTACAGGACAGGAATTTCCTCAGATTTTTCACCAAAGATCTCGTATAATGCAGTTTTGATTTCCTTGTGCATAGCTTCTGCATAATCCGCAGATGCAGGTGTTCCATTGACACCGATAGACCATACCGGTTCATATGCCACCCAGATATTCTTGCACTCTTCCGGTGACACACCGTAGAATCCTATTTTGAGCTGGCTGCGCAGAGTCTCTGCACTGATTCCATATTCTTTCTGCTCTGCTGTTTCGCCGATACAAAGTAACGTCTTAAACCCATGTGACAGGGCCGCTTTCACCTTTTTATTCTCTTCTACATCACTTTCGCCGAATACATGCCGTCTCTCAGAGTGTCCGATCATCACAAGATCCAGCCCCATCTCTTCTAACATGCATGGTGAAATCTCGCCTGTAAACTGTCCCTGGTCTTCCCAGCACATATTCTGGGCACCAAGTCTTACAAATTCACGGTCACAGCAGCTTGTTGCAGTCTGAAGCGTCGTATAAGACGGAATGATAAAAAGCTCGATATCATCTCTGCTGATGTCCTTTGTATTTTCAACCAGTTTCTGAAGATATTCTCTGGTCGCACTGATGCCCTTATACATCTTCAGATTACTTCCGAAATATAGTTTTTTCATAGAATTTTCCTCTCTTTTAGCGGTTCTGATCATACTCTCTGAATGCATCTACTTTAGGCTGTGAAGAACATCCCGGTACGAATTCGTTCGTAAAGAAAGCGTCCACAAGCATCTCACGTACTTTTGCACCTGTCGTGAATGCTCCCATACAGACAATGTTGGCATCGTTACTGAGTCTTGCTCTTGTCGCAGAATATACGTCAGATACCAGTGCGGCATATGCACCTTTTACCTTATTGGCAGCAATAGATACCCCAAGCCCTGTTCCGCAGATCAGCACACCTCTGTCATATTCCCCGGATGCTACATGTTCTGCTACATCAATTGCTACATTCGCATAGATCGGATCTTCACTTCCGAAGTCTGTCACCTCTCCATAGCCTTTCTTTTCAATGTAAGCAATGATTTCCTGCTTTGCTTCTTCTGCATTTGGATCACAACCGATTGCAATTTTCATGTTCATTTCCTCCTTCTTTGTATCGGATATTGGATATTGGATACGATTTATGTTTTTTATAATAGCACCGGTTGTTTTTTATGTCAATAAATGCTGCTTTCTCCATTCATTTTCTAATAAAATGCACAAAAATAAAGTTCTGTTATCGTGCATATAGCCAATTAACAGAACTTTATTTATTGTATCATCATTATTATATTTTTACGCATCCACCTCATCCAGCGGCATCTCACAGTTGAACACTTCGATATGATGTCTCACATTCTCATACGTTCCCTGTACCATAGCCAGATTCAGATCAAAATAATTATGTGCTCCTTCTGACTTCAGATACTCTTCCGCATGTTTTGTCAGACGATTAAAGCTTGCTGTCGCAATATTCACTTTCACAATTCCAAGCTCGATTGCTTTTCTAAAATCTGCATCCGTGATTCCACTTCCACCATGAAGAACCAACGGAATTCCTGTCTTATCATGGATCTGCTCCAGTACATCAAATGCAAGCTTCGGTGCTACCGGATAATTGCCGTGTGCATTTCCGATTGCAACTGCCAATGCATCGATTCCGGTGCGTTCAACAAATATCTTTGCATCATCCGGATTCGTACAGCGGATTCCATGATCTTCACTTCCGTCTTCGCTTCCACCTACCAGTCCCAGCTCAGCCTCTACGGTTGCCCCGTATTTCTTTGCCAGTTCTACTATCTTTACTGTACGCTCGATATTTTCTTCAAATGGATATGTAGAGCTGTCGAACATGACGGAGGTAAATCCAAGTTCCAGTGCTTTCTCTACTGTCTCCATGGTAAGTCCATGATCCAGATGCACTGCCACGTCTACTTTCGCCTCTTTTGCAGCCTGTACCATCATTGGTCCCATAAGTGCAAGCGGGGAGTGTTTCAATCTTACTTCTGCAATCTGCAAGATGATCGGAGTGTCCAGTTCTTCTGCTGCCTGGATTGCTCCTTTTACCATCTCCATATTTCCAACACTGAATGCGCCGATTCCTCTGTAATTACTCTTCGCACGCTCCAGTAATTCTTTCATCGTTACTAATGCCATTGTTCTTCTGCTCCTTTCCATGTTCTTCTTTTTTCAGGTTATGTCCCAATATTGTCAGACAGATCAGGGCGATCACTGCAAATACAATTCCCATCCCGAATACCACATGCATGCCATATCCTTTTCCGGTAATGAATCCTGATAATGCCGGTGCGCCACATGTTGCGATTACGATACCAAGCATTACGAATCCGTAATTTTCTCCGGTATGCTCAATTCCAAAGATGGAACTTGTAAAGGATGGGAAACTTCCCATGATTCCGCCATAGCATCCATACATCAGAATGATTGCTGCGGTTACGGTATAGGATCTGGTAAATGTAAGTATTGCCATTGCCACAACAGATACTGCCAGCACGCCCTTGATACATCCCACTCTTCCTACTTTATCGGAAAGTGTCGGAAGTACCAGCCGGGTTCCGGCATTCACAATGGAACCGATCATAACTGCACTGACCGCAATTGCCGACGGGATTCCAAGTTCAATCTGATATGTCTGTGATACCGGTGACACCAGGAAATAAGAAATCAGCCCAAACAGCATCGTCGCCAGAAGAAGATAGAAGTTCTTTGTCTTCATCATCTCTGCGGATGTGTACTGCTTTTGTTCTGTCTGTGCTTCTGCATTTCCATTTGCCACGTTTTGTTCTCTTAATGCCCGTTCGGCTTTTCTTCTCCACTCTTTATCCGGAGCGGTAAAGAAGATACCGCATAAGATCCAGGAGATTGTAATCGCTGCACCAATGATCAGGAATGTCTTTCCCGGTCCCTCTGCCTGCAGGATTCTTCTGCTGATTGGTGCCAGAAAGAATCCACACAGTCCGTTTGCCGTTACGACCACACCTGATGCGAATCCCGTTCTTCCCGGGAACCATTTCTGAACAGTCGAGATAATTACGGTATAAATGAGTCCCTGTCCGAATCCCTGCATCACACCATAGGTCACATACATAGGAAGCGACGAAGGTACGATCAGGAATGCGGATGCCAGAATTCCAATGGCGAAGATACCGCCTCCGATCCATACAACAATCTTCGGATTATATTTATCCTGTAATCTTCCACCGATTATATTTCCAAATACGAATGTACTCAGTGCCAGGTAAAAACACATAGACGCTGCTGTCTGGCTCCAGCCGGCCTGTTCCATCACGTATGGCTGATAGATCGACCATACGTGAGGATAGCCGGTAAAAAAGATAGCAATGGCACCAAATATCATCGTCAGTAATCTTTGTCTTTTCTGTGTAGTTGTTAACTCCATAATTTTTTCCTCTTAATTAATAAATAAGTCCGAACTTCTGCATCTCTCTTTTTAAGATTTCTGTATGCTCCGGCTCAAGCTCTGTCAGAGGTGCTCTTACGGTTCCTCCGCATAGGCCCATCAGTTCTACCGCTTTCTTTACCGGAATCGGGTTTACTTCTGAGAACAATGCATGAATTAATGGCAATGCCTTTAACTGCAGCTCCAGACTTTCTTTTACCTTTCCATCCAGATAAAGCTGACAGATATCATGGGCTGCCTGTGGGGCTACATTGGAAAGTACGGAAATCACTCCTTTTCCGCCCAGTGACATCAATGGTACGATCTGGTCATCATTTCCGGAATACAGATCTAATTTTCCATCTGTCAGATCCATCATCTTCACGATATTGGAGAAATCTCCACTTGCTTCCTTGATTGCCACGATGTTATCCACATGATTCACAAGATAAGCCACAGTCTCTGCTTCCATCTTACATCCGGTTCTTCCAGGTATGTTATAAAGGACAACCGGTATTTTCGCTGCATCTGCTACCTGAGTGAAGTGTGCGATCATACCTTTCTGGGTTGCCTTGTTATAGTATGGTGTCACGACAAGCACGCCGTCTGCGCCATATCCGGCGGCTTCTTTTGATAATTCCATTGCCGTCTTCGTACAGTTTGAGCCGGTTCCTGCGATAACCGGAATTCTTCCTTTTGTTCGTTCAACCGTAAATTTCACACATTCCATGTGTTCACGCTCTGTCATCGTTGCAGCTTCCCCGGAAGTTCCGCAGATTACGATGCTGTCGGTTCCGTTTTCACAGTGAAAATCGATCAATTCGTCCAATCTGTCATAATCGATAGATTCATCTTCTTTGAACGGAGTAACGATTGCTACTCCTGCACCTGTAAATATTGCCATATTGCTACCTCTCCTGATTTTTACAAATGCCACACGGAACCCGTATGGCATCTGTAATATCTTCTTACATTCTAACTTTTATACTTACCACAGATTTTTATACATCTGCTCTACATCAGCCTGTGTAATCGTACGCTGTGTATTCTGCGGACTTCCGCTGTCCATTGCATCATATGCCATTTTCTCGATCACTTCGAAAAATTTCTCTTTGTCAATTCCGAACTCAGCAAGTGTCGGTGTCTCTAATTCTTCTGTCAGCGCTACGACTGCATCCAGGAATTTCTCACTGGCTGCCTGATCCGAATCTTCCGGTGTTGCAACTCCGATAGCTCTTCCGAGATCTGCAAATCTGTCATAGGCTCCCTCTAATGCGAAGCTTAAGCACTCTTTCATCAACATTGCGTTAGAAAGTCCGTGTGCTACATGGAACAATGCTCCGATCGGACGGCTCATTCCGTGGATCAGTGTTACAGATGAGTTGTTGAATGCGATTCCTGCTTCCAGAGCTGCTACAGACATCTGTACTCTTGCTTCTTCATTCTTTCCATCATGGAATGCTACTGGGAGGAATTTGAAGATTCTCTTTACAGCTGACATTGCAAAAGTATCTGATAATGTCTGTGCTTTTCTGGATGTATAAGCTTCTACTGCATGGCACAATGCATCAAGCCCTGTTGCTGCCGTAATCTTCGGTGGTGCTGTCATAGTGAACTGGGGATCGATAATGGCTAATGAAGGAATCAGCACTTTACCTTTCAGCAGCATCTTAATGTCTTTTCTGGTATCTGTAATGATCGTGAACTGTGTAGCTTCAGATCCGGTTCCTGCTGTTGTCGGGATAGCTACCATCGGAGGCATCTCTACATCGATCACTTTTCCCATGTAATCAGAAATGCTTCCGCCATTTTTCACGAGGGATCCGATTGCTTTCATCGAATCAATCGGGCTTCCTCCACCAAGTGCTACGAGGAAATCACATCTTTCTGCTTTGTACTGAGCCAGACCTTTTTCGATCATTACGTCTGTTGGTTCTCCTGCGATTTCAGAGTAAATAGTATATTCTACACCCTGGCTTTTTAATGCATTCTCTACTTTTGCACAGTTTCCAAGATCGATCATCACTTTATCTGTAACAATCATTGCTTTCTTTCCAAGTGTTCCAAGTGTATCCTGTGCCATATCAAGTGCTCCTGATCCTGAAATCATCTGTCCAGGTACGATAAATTCTCTTGCCATAATAATTATCTCCTTTTCTCTCTAAATAAGCGTTTTGCTATCTTCTTAATTAAAACTGTGCATCATGCATCCACACATATCTCTCGTCTTCACATCTGTCCGTCTGAAGCCATGGATTGCCATCAATGTGACGGATCATCCAGCATGTGTACATCTGGAATCCAGGTGCCACTGCCTGTGGATGAAGCTCTCCACCAGGAATTGCGGAAAAACTGTTGTCTACACTTTTGAATACCTGATCTCCGACAAAGCTTGCTCCGAATCCTTCCGGTCTGTCGAACTTGAACAGGTAAGTCTCCGGCTGTGGATGTCTGTGTGGCAGGTATCCTGACCAGTTTCCTCTGTCATTCAATACTTCTCCAAGTACCATATTCGACTCCGGACAGATATCGTGATCAAAGATTGTATTTACACGGCGCTTTGCCACATTTCCGAACTTTCCGACACTTGAATAGCCCCAAGGTGCATCGTCCGGTGAATACAATTTGCTTGCAAATGTTTTGTCATTGTGCGTGCACTGTACCAGAATTTCAGTATCTTCTTCTGCTGTTACAGTAATCTCTTTACTTCCGCTTACGTGCAGTGCCCATGGACCTTCGGTAAATACATCTTTTCTGCTGACCGTTGCTTTCTCATCTTCCCATGTATAGGTTACTTTTCCGGAGAGAAGGAGAACCGCCGTCTCCTCTTTGTCTCTCTTAAATGTTCTTATCTGTCCGGCCTTCATGCTGTACACACGGATGTCCATCATCATTGCCTTATATTCATTGTCATAAGTGGTAAGAATCATCTCGCCATTTTCATCGAATTTTGGATAACCAAATACCTTACTCACTGTCTTTCGCCTCCTGAATCTATCTTTATAAATCTTAATAATCTCTTGCTTCTCTTCTTCCTTCCAGAACACCAACGCATGCCTTTCTTACAGACTCCTTAGAAGAAGTAGTTGCAATTCCTACATTCCACCATGATTCATATCCGTCTGTCATGGTCTTTGGAATAACCTTTAAGTCGAATAAGCAAGCAATTTCCTGCTTCTTCGCATCTTCCAGTGCTGCCTCTAATTCTGCGATCGTCTTACATGTGTATGTCTTAAGCCCGTATCCTTCACCGATCTTCGCATAGTCAACCGGGATCAGATCCCCACAAGGCTTCTTGCCGTCTGTGTAACGGAACTCTGTTGCGATACTTCCGATACCATGATTCATTTCCAGATTGTTGATACATCCGAATCCACAGTTATCGAATACCAGAATATTGACTTTCTTTCTCTCCTGCATGATCGTCATAATCTCGCTGTGTAACATCTGGAAGCTGGAATCCCCAACTACGCAGTATACTTCATTATCCGGTTCTGCGAATTTCACACCAAGTGTTGCTGCTACTTCATATCCCATGCAGGAATATCCGTATTCTGCATGATAGCCGCCGCGCTTGTCTGTTGTCCACATTCTCTGCATGCAGCTTGGAAGGGAACCGCCTGCTGTAATAATAGTCGCATCTTCATCGATCACTCTGCGGATTGCTGCAAGTGCTGCTGTCTGTGTGATCTTTCCGTTTGTCATCTTTACGAATTCCGGAATCGTTCTTGGATCTCTTGCCTTGATGATCGGCTCGAAATCATCTCCTGTATATTCAATGCCTGCCAGGCGGACCATTTCTTTGTCCCATACCTTCTTGGCTTCTTCGATTTCTCCGTTGTATGCAGATACATAACCGCGTGCACGAAGTTTTTTGGTAAGTGCTTCTACTGTAACCTTTGCATCTCCGACTGCTTTTGCTGCATCCATCTTGTATGCGTGGAATCTGCAGTTGTTAATCGTCACGAATTTTACATCCGGATTCTTGAACAGTCTCTTGGAGCTTGTTGTAAAGTCTGACATTCTCGATCCGATTGCGATCACTACGTCTGCATCTTCAGCGATAATATTGGAAGCATAAGTTCCCGTTACTCCGATACCTCCTAAGCAGTACGGATGACTAGACTTGCAGGCACTCTTTCCTGCCTGGCTTTCGCCAAATGGAATCTTGAATTCTTCGCAGAACTTTTCAACCGTCTCACCGGCTTCTGAGTAACGGACACCGCCGCCTACGATCACGAGTGGTTTCTTAGCTTCTGCAATGATCTCTGCAAGATCTTCCAGTTCTTCTTCTACCGCTACAGGTCTTGTGATTCTATGTACACGTTTCTGGAAGAAATATTCCGGATAATCATAGGACTCACCTTCTACATCCTGGCAAAGAGCGATGCAGCATGCGCCTGTCTCGGCAGGATCTGTCAGAACTCTCATTGCATTAATGAGTGCTGTCATGATCATCTCTGGTCTTGTGATGCGGTCCCAGTACTTACACACCGGCTTGAATGCATCATTGGTTGTTGTTGCCAGGCTGTTGCTCTGCTCTAACTGCTGCAATACCGGATCCGGCTGTCTGGAAGCAAATGTATCTGCCGGGAACACCAGAAGTGGAATGTTATTAACCGTTGCTGTTGCGCATGCTGTCACCATATTTGCTGCTCCAGGTCCTACGGATGAAGCACATGGAATGATTTTCTTACGATTGCTCTGCTTTGCAAATGCGGTTGCTACATGACATATTTCCTTTTGTCTCATCCTTGTCCTTGAACT
>OGZP01001086.1_pt1 | contig 21173 bp, 15 predicted proteins | sample 1576811 | NCBI WGS metagenome assembly OGZP01 (sample SAMEA3541553, study PRJEB24748) | human gut metagenome | biome: human gut; feature: human-associated habitat; material: faeces | place: China | collected 2012
CTCTGCATCAGGATATTTGGTCGTAAGATTCAAATCATGTGGCCCGGCGTTCCAGGGCATTTCCGATATCATAAGACAACGCCAGCGTATCGTCCTTCTCCCGTCTGTTCCCATATACCGCCCCCGGATCACTCCCGCCGTGACCCGGATCAATGATGACACTGTTCTGCTTTGCCAAAATTATTCTCCTTTTTCATAAATTTTATGATATGATACAATCATTGAGTCCAAAATCTGCGCTGTCCGGATACCCACAGCGATTTTTTGAATGAATGATCGGATACCTTATCATATTCCCGTATCATCAGACCTGCGCCATCCATGTCTTAAAACTTTCCCTGGCAATCACACGAAAGGATCTCTTTACACCATGTTAATCGTATTCAACCAGATGGTGAGTCTCTTTCTCTTAATGCTCACCGGCTATCTCGCCAACCGATCCGGCGTGATCGATAAGACTTTTGAGTCAAAGGTCTCCCGGTTTATCGTAAATATCTCCCTGCCCGCGACGATCTTAAACGCAGTCACGGGATCTGATATGGCCCATGACCAGGAGATGTTGCCGATCTTTGTGGCGGCGGTCTCCATCTTCCTAGTGGCCCATGTGATCTGCCACTTTATTCAGAAGACCATCCGCTGGAACCCGACATATGAACTCATGTTAAACTACAGCAACCTGGGATTCATGGGAATCCCGATCATCTCCACGATTTACGGTGGGGAGTATGTGCTGCATGTTTCGATCTTCATGATGACATTTAACCTGAGTCTTTTTAGTTACGGAGTGTATCTGCTGTCAAAAGATGACGCAAAAAATACTGCCGCAGCTGCTGTTTCTGAAGTGCAGGCTGCCGCTCCAGAAAACAGCGGTTCTCAGAAATCCACCGGGTTCAACGTCAAAAAGCTTCTCTCCCCCGGAATCCTCTCCGCATTCCTCGCCATCGGCATTTATCTTCTCGATATCCGCCTCCCGCAGCATGCGGTCAGCCTGTTTTCTACCATTGGTGTCACAACAACACCGCTTGCGATGATCGTCATCGGTTCCACTCTGGCCGGAGTGAAGTTTTCCACGGTATTTACCGATAAGGAATTGTATCTCTTCTCCTTCCTGAAGCTCCTGGTTCTCCCGATGATCACCTTTTTCGTCCTGAGATTCTTTATCAAAGACCGTACATTATTGGAGATCTCCACGATCCTCTCCGGCTGCCCCATCGCTGGAAACGTGTCCATGCTCTGTATGGAATACAACCGGGATGTCACCCTGGTGTCGAAAGGGATCTGTATCTCCACTCTGCTGTCCATGATCTCGATCCCGATCGTGTCGGCGTTGGTTGCGATCTTATAAATATCTCTGCCGCAGGCCATCCAACAATTGGTTGGAAATGCCTGCGGCAGATTAAAAAACGCTGTTTTTGCAGAAAAAAGGACACCTGAACCAGAAATACCCTCGTATCTCTCGTTCAGATGTCCTTTTATTTTTCCTATGTATCTTATTCCTGTACCTGCACGCCTCGTGGACCTACATGGGTGGCGAATACCACCTGGGTACTGGTCTTGCCGAACTTCTGGAGCTGGCCGAGGAAGCTATCGAGCTGCATTGTGCTCTCGAAGGCAACCTTCATGATCACGGAGTATTCTCCGGTAACGCTGCTGCACTCTAAGATGTTCGGGATTCCTTCCGCGTAGAGATAGAATTTCTGCTTGTCCTCCGGAAGCACGTTGAGGTTGATGAAGGCGAGGATGTGATATCCGAGCTTCATCGGATCGATCTGTGCCTGGTAGGATGTGATGATTCCATCTTTTTCCAGTTTTTCAATTCTTGCTGAAACCGCCGGGGAAGAAAGGAATGTCTTCTCCGCGATCATTTTCAAGGACGCTCTCGCGTTATGCTGCAGGATCTGCAGAATCTCCCTGTCAATATGATCCATAATTATCTCCTTTGTTCCGGTTTTCAAGTATATTTAGCTGTGTCATATGCCCGGAACTCCTTATCTATATACAGATAACCGTTCAGCCGCGCCGCATCCCTGCGGCAGACATCTGTGATATCCAGACCACCAAACGATTCCTGCGTTCATGTTTTATCTATGCTGCCCGACCGTATTTTCACGGATCCGGCACTGTTTTAAAGGCACCCGGCTGCTGTCAGTCTAGTATTTCAGGTTACTGTACACGGGTAGGAATTTTCTGAACTGAAAATTCCGTACAATACAGTGGTGGTAGTGGATTTTGCCGATTCGGAATGCGAAGCATCGGCAAAATCAGTTACTGTTTGCGCAAAGCGTGAACAGTAACTATTTCAGATCTCCCCGTGGAACACTTCCGCCGCCGGACCTGTCATAAATACAGTGTCCTTTTCTCTGTCCCAACGGATCAGAAGGTCGCCGCCGAGCAGTGTCACGCGGACTTCATCGTCAGTAAGACCGTTTAAGATGCAGGCGACCGCCGTCGCGCAGGCACCTGTTCCGCAGGCAAGAGTCTCTCCGGAACCGCGCTCCCAGACACGCATATTTACATGTCCGCGGTCCACGATCTCCACGAATTCCGTGTTGGTGCGGTCCGGGAATTTTTCGTGGACTTCAAAGGACGGGCCGATCTTTTCGATCTCCATATCCTTGATTCCATCCATAAATACCACCGCGTGGGGATTTCCCATGGACACGCCGGTAAAACAGTACTCTTTTCCATCCACCGTGATCGGCTCCCCGATCTCGGAGGTCGGCTCCGGACGCCCCATATCCACCGTCACAAGCTCTACCTTGCCGTCTTTTAATTTCATAGACAGATGCTTGATTCCGGATGCAGTCTCCACGTCGATCTCCGTCTTATCCACGATTCCGTGGTCATAGGCATATTTTCCGACACAGCGGATCCCATTTCCGCACATGGCACCCCGGGATCCATCCAGATTGTACATGTCCATCTGGCAGTCCGCAACCCTTGACGGCTTAATTAAAATCAATCCGTCCGATCCGATTCCGAAATGGCGGTCACTGACCATCTTTGCCGTCCCGCAGGGATCTTCCACAGTCTCTTCAAAACAGTTTACATAAACATAATCATTTCCGATGCCCTGCATCTTCGTGAATTTCATATTTTCTCTCCTATATGCTCCATCCCCTGTGCGAGGATCGTCTGGATGTGACCGTCCGCAAGAGAGTAGAGAACGCTCTTTCCTTCCCTGCGGAACTTGACAAGACGCATCTGCTTCAGGATCCGAAGCTGGTGGGAGATCGCAGACTGTCCCATTCCGAGAAGACTTGCAATATCGCACACACATAACTCCGACTGGCTGAGTGCATACAGAATACGGATCCTTGTGGAATCGCCGAAGACCCGGAAGAATTCCGCAAGATTCTGGAGCTCCTCGCCTTCCGGCATCACGTCCATCACCCGTTTTACCACCTTGTCGTGGACATGAATAAACTCACAGTGCGGGGCGATCTTTTCGTCCTCTCTGATACCCATGTTCCTGCTCCTTTACTGCTGCTGCCGCAGGTCATACGGACAGCAGCTCTTTCCACGCAGTTAGCGCACGAGAAGTTTGCTTACTTCGTACTGCTCCTCCGGGATGTCTTTCTTCATATTCAGTGCCTCCTGGATATCGAAATCCACGAACTTGCCGTCCTTGTAGGCTACGATACGGTTGCTCTTTCCTTCCGCCAGAAGCTCTGCAGCTCTCGCACCCATGATGGACGCGTAAACACGGTCCTTACAGGTCGGTGTACCGCCTCGCTGGATGTGGCCAATGATGGTGGCACGGGTCTCGATACCTGTCGCCGCCTCGATCCTTCTTGCCATGGAAGTGGAGTGTCCGATTCCTTCAGCGTTGATGATGATGTGATGCTTTTTGCCGCGCTTTCTGTTCTCAATGATCCGGTTGATCAGGTACTGCTCATTGCCGTCGTAGCGCTCCGGAAGGAGAATATCCTCCGCGCCGTTGGCAATACCGCACCAGAGAGCGATATATCCGGCATTTCTTCCCATAACCTCGATGATACTGCAGCGCTCGTGGGAGGTGGAAGTATCACGGACTTTATCGATGGCTTCCATCGCTGTGTTTACAGCGGTATCGAAACCGATCGTATAGTCGGTACAGGCGATATCAAGGTCAATGGTTCCCGGAAGACCGATCGTGTTGATTCCGAGAGCGGAAAGCTTTCCGGCACCGCGGAAGGAACCGTCTCCTCCGATCACAACGATACCATCGATACCATGTTTCTTACATACCTCAGCGCCACGCTTCTGGCCTTCCTCAGTTGTGAACTCCTCACAGCGGGCTGTGTAAAGGATCGTACCGCCGCGGTTGATCGTGTCCGCAACGCTGACGCTGTCCATATCTACGATTTCTTCCTGAAGGAGTCCGGCGTAGCCACGCATGATTCCTTTTACCTTCAGGCCTTTATTGATAGCGGTTCTTACAACCGCACGGATTGCCGCATTCATTCCAGGGGCATCTCCGCCGCTGGTCAATACTCCGATCGTTCTGACTTCTTTCTTTGACATATGGGTTTCCTCCATAAAAAAATTCTGTCAATCATTCGCCGTACACGTCCTTATTTTAATGTAACTGCTCAGTTTTTTCGCAGTCACATGCAAAAATCCATTCCGGATCGACTTCGCCGATGGGATTTTTGCCTTCCAGCCAATGTTCTCTTACGGTCAGCGCAGTGAATGCACAGACCTACCAAACAGTTCCATTTTAATACACTTTGCCCTTCTTTTCAATGACCTTTTGCACAACTTTGACATTTTTTTCACCAAGGATCTTATACAGGCGGTTCAGAAGATCCGGCCCTGCGAGGACTGCCCAGTTTTCGGAAAGTCTGCGCATTTTCCGTTCTTCTTTTAAATACATAATGACCCGGTCTTTTCCATCGGAATCACGAAGTGCCGCCATGACATCGTCGATGTGGCTCGCGTAGAATGCCTGATTTTCGAACTGAAGCCAAAGCTCATTCGGGATATCGGTGAACGGGATCACTTCCTCACAGATCAGCTTTCCTACCGGGTCATCACCGATGGACGCCCGGCCGCGGATAAACACCTTGTTTTCCTCGGTGAACGCCTGACGGTTCTTCTCGTAGATCTTCGGGAACACGAGAACTTCCACCGTGCCCACAAGATCCTCAACGGTGATGAATGCCATGAGCTGGTTCGTCTTTGTAGTCTTCACCTTTTTCGACGTGATCATTCCGCCGATGACCACATTGGAATTATCCTCCACAATGGTCTTTCCGACCTCATCCACAACGAAATCGGGAGTTCTCGCCGTCACATTTTTCTCCCAGAGTTCCCGGTATTCCTCCATCGGATGACCGCTGACATAGATGCCGATGGTCTCCTTCTCGAATGCCAGAAGTGTCTGCTTGTCATACTCGCCCACATCCGGGAACGTGATATGGAAGTTGTCCTTTTCCTCCTCCGGGGCGATGTCAAAGAAGCTCATCTGGCCTTCCATGACCGTCTTTTTCTCTTTTGACTTGCTCTCCAGAAGGTCACCGGAGACAATAAGCTTCTGCTTTCTCGTTCCCGGAAGTGTGTCCAGGGCACCAGATTTAATGAAGCTCTCCAGCGTTCTCTTATTGACTTCCTTGTTGGACATTCTGGACACAAAATCATCGAGGTTTTTGAAGAGACCGCCGCTCTCACGCTCGGCGATGATCACGTCCACCACGGCCCGGCCCACACTCTTGATGGCGGAAAGTCCGTAACGGATACCGTTTCCGGATACGGAGAAGCCGCTGTATCCCTCGTTGATATCCGGCGGCAGGATCGGGATTCCCATGTTCCGGCAGGCGAGAATGTACTCGGAGACCTTCGTGGTGTTGTCCATCACGGAGGTCATGAGCGCCGCCATGAATTCCTTTGGATAATAATATTTTAAAAACGCGGTCTGGTATGCAACCACCGCATAGGCCGCCGCATGGGACTTGTTGAAGGCGTACTTTGCGAAGTCCGTCATGTCATCGTAAATCTGGTTTGCCGTCTTCTCGTCGATCCCGTTGGCGATACAGCCCTTTACGCCCTCTTCCTCATTTCCGTAAACAAAGTTCTGGCGCTCCTTCGCCATGACCGCCGCCTTTTTCTTCGACATGGCACGGCGCACAAGGTCGCTTCGGCCGAGGGTATATCCGGCGAGATCTCGGACGATCTGCATGACCTGCTCCTGGTAGACGATACAGCCGTAGGTCGGCTTTAAGATCGGCTCCAGCTGCGGGCAGGTGTAGGTGATGGATTCCGGGTCATTCTTTCCCTTTAAATATTTCGGAATAAAGTCCATTGGACCCGGACGGTACAGGGAGATTCCGGCTATGATATCCTCCAGGGTAGTCGGCTTCAATTCCTTCATGAAGGTCTTGAAGCCGCCGCTTTCCAGCTGGAACACGCCCTCGTTCTTTCCTGTTCCGAGAGAATCCATGACCTTTTTATCATCATAATCGATGTGCTCGAGATCGAGCTTCACACCGCAGTTCTTTTCGATCATCTTCACCGCATCCTGGATGACAGTGAGTGTGCGGAGTCCCAGGAAGTCCATCTTTAAAAGGCCCAGTTCTTCCAGCGTCGTCATCGTAAACTGGGTCACGATGGTGCCGTCGGCACCTCTCGATAACGGGACATACTCGTCAATGGAGGTCCTGGAGATCACGACACCCGCCGCGTGCATGGAGGTGTGGCGCGGGAGTCCTTCCAGGCGCTTTGACATGTCGATGAGCTTTCTTACCTGCTCATCTGAATCATATAGCGCCTTTAATTCCGGGTTTTTCCTGAGTGCCAGGTCCAACGTGATATTTAATTCCGCCGGGACCATCTTCGATACCTGGTCGCAGAGGCTGTAGGGCAGGTCCATGACACGCCCCACATCGCGGATCACGCCGCGGGCCGCCAGGGTACCGAAAGTGACGATCTGGGCCACCTGGTCCTTCCCGTACTTTTCCACAACGTAGTCGATAACTTCCTGACGGCGCTCGTAGCAGAAATCCACGTCGATATCGGGCATGGATACTCGTTCCGGGTTCAGGAAACGCTCAAAGAGGAGCTGGTACCGGATCGGATCGATATCTGTGATTTTTAAGCAGTACGCCACGATACTTCCCGCCGCAGACCCCCGCCCCGGTCCCACAGCGATCCCATGGGATTTCGCGAAGTTGATGAAATCCCACACGATCAGGAAGTAGTCCACGTAGCCCATGCTCTTGATGGTTCCGAGTTCATAATCCAGGCGGGCGCGGAGCGTTCCGTCATCATTCGGATAGCGCATCGCGAAGCCCTCATCGCAGAGGTGGTTTAAATAGCCCCAGGAATCGTAGCCCTCCGGCACATCGAATCTCGGAAGTTTTGTGACACCAAACTCGATCTCCACGTTGCAGCGCTCCGCGATCTTGTTGGTGTTCTCGATGGCTTCCGGGGCGTATGGGAAGAGTCTGCGCATCTCCTCCTCGGACTTCACATAGTACTGTCCGCCCTCGTAGCGCATACGGTTCTCGTCAGAGACCTTTTTTCCTGTCTGGATGCAGAGCAGAATGTCGTGGGCCTCCCAGTCCTCGGCGTTGATGTAATGGCAGTCGTTTGTCGCCACAAGCGGGATATTTAATTCTTTTGAGAGGCGCATGATCCCCTGATTTACCTGGCGCTGCATCGGAATACCGTGGTCCTGGAGCTCCAGGAAATAGTTGCCATCGCCGAAGATCTCCAGGTGGCGTTTTGCAGCCGCCTTCGCGTCCTCGTAGAGACCTTTTTCCAGATATCTCGGGACTTCACCGGCAAGGCAGGCGCTTAAGGCGATGATTCCCTCGTGGTACTCCCGCATGACCTCCTCATCGATCCTCGGTTTATAGTAGAAGCCGTCCACAAAGCCCTTGGAGACGATCTTCATCAGGTTCTGGTATCCTGTATTGTTTTCCGCGAGGAGGACCAGATGGTAGTAGCGGTCCTCGCCGTGGACAGTCTCACGGTCAAATCTTGAACCCGGGGAGACATACACCTCGCAGCCGATGATCGGTTTGACCCCGGCTGCACGGGCTGCCCGGTAAAAATCGATCACCCCATACATGACACCGTGATCGGTGATCGCCATGCTGTCCATGCCAAGCTCTTTTGCCCGCGCCGCCAGCTCTCCGATTTTACTGGATCCATCCAAAAGACTGTACTCTGTATGGACATGCAAGTGTGTAAATGCCATCTGTCTCCTCCGTATTTTTTATCATCAATTGCAAAAGGACTGTCACCCCGAAAGGCGGCAGTCCCGTAATGTCGCTATATACAGACATGCTTCTTAGTTGTTGCTTAAATATTTCTCAATATCGTTTACTGCTTTCTCTTCGTCCACTCCGTCCGCTGTCACGACCACCTGCTCGCCGACCGGAAGATCAAGTGTCATCATGCCCATGATGCTCTTGGCATTGATCTTTTTGTTGTCGCTCTGGACGTAAATTGTACTCTCATAGCTGCTTGCAAGCTGCACTAACATCGCAATCGGTCGAGCCTCCAGACCAGAAGCAAGTTCGATAGTCACCGTACGTTTTGTCATAATAATCCTCCTCAATTGCACAAAGAATGGCGCTTACTAGTCTCCATTCACGTTTCGGTTCCCTGTTCCCGCAATTTCTCCGCCATCTCACCAAGCTTCCTCAATCGATGGTTGACACCCGATTTTCCAACCGGCGGTTCCAGGTCTTCGCCCAGTTCCTTCAGCGTCGCTTCCGGTTTTAAAAGTCTTGCCTTTGCAATCTGCGCAAGACCATCCGGAAGACTTTCAAAGCCTACCGTGTCGCGGATAAACTCGATATCCTCGATCTGCTTCACAGCGGCTGACACTGTTTTGTTGATGTTTGCCGTCTCGCAGTTGACCTGGCGGTTGACATTTCCGCGCATCTCTTTCAGGATGCGGATGTTCTCCAGTTCCATCAGTGACAGATGGGCCTCCATCACATTCAGGATATCCACGATCTGGCTCCCCTCTTTAATATATACCACATAATAGCGTTTGCGGATGACAATTTTTGCATCAATGTCAAACGTTGCCATAATGGACTGGATCTGGCGGGCTTTCGCATCTGTCGCGCAGACGATCTCAAAATGGTAAAACTTCTCCGGATCACTGATGGATCCGGATGCAAGAAAAGCGCCGCGCAGAAATGCCCTGCGGCAGCAGGAGTTCTGTACGACCACATTTCCCACAACGGAAAGATTCTCTCCGATCTCTCCGTCCTCCGTAAGAAGTTTTGTGGCTTTCAATACGCGGAGTGCATCCTCATGCTGTTTCACACAGACTGAATAGATCCTGTTTTTTCCCAGGTGCGCATTCCGCCGTATAGAGATATCAGTTTCTATATTAAATGTTTTTCTCAATAATGTAAAGCACTTTCTGGCAACTGTCACATTTTCCGTGTGGATCTTGATGCTGTAATGATCGTCCCCGGAAATCTGGATCCGTCCGCAAAGGCTTAAAATCGCCGCAATTTCGGCGATCTGGCAATGCCTTGCCGGACTCATATGCCTGGAAAGCTCTTCCTTGATCCTGGAAGAAAAAGACATACTTACTTTCCTCCATCCTTCCCCGCGTCCCTGTGTTCCAGCCGGATCTCGTACCGCCCGGACTCCGTCAGACGCTTAAATACTTCTCCTGCGATCGTCACCGAACGATGGCGTCCGCCGGTGCATCCGATCGCGATCACGAGCTGCGTTTTTCCTTCCTGTTCATATTTCGGAATCACGAATTCCAGAAGATCATTCAGCTTCTTTAAGAACTCTTCCCCGGTACCACCCTGCATCACATAGTCCTGTACCGCCTGCTCCGTTCCCGTATGGAACCGGAGTTCCTCCACATAGTAGGGATTCGGGAGGAAGCGCACGTCAAACACCAGGTCGGCATCCGCCGGGATCCCATACTTGAAACCGAAACTCACGACTGTGATGAACATGCTGCTGCGTCCATCCGCTTCGCTGTAGAGATTTTCCAGCTCATGGCGCAGTTCTTTTGTCAGAAGTCTGCTGGTGTCGATGACCTGGTCCGCCTCTTTTTTTAAGAAGGCGAGCTTCTCCCGCTCCAGCTCGATTCCCTTTTCCACGCGGCCGTTTCTTGAGAGCGGATGGCTGCGTCTCGTCTCCTTGAAGCGCTTGATAAGAACTTCATCGGAGGAATCCAGGAACAGGATCGAGAACGGGTATTTGTTTTCTCTCCATTTCCGGATGATAATCTCCAGATACGGCAGCTCCTCACCGCTTCGGACATCCACACCCAGGGCGATGTCCTGCTTTTCGCTCTGTCCGTTCATGACCAGCTCCGCAAATTTTTCAATTAAAAGGACCGGCAGGTTGTCGGCACAATAGAAGCCCATGTCTTCCAGTGTTTTTAATGCCGTGGTCTTTCCTGCGCCCGACATGCCTGTCACAATTACAAGTCTCAACGAGAATTCCTCCCTGTATTGTGCACCTTTAAAATTCGCCTAAGAGTTTTACTTCCAGCTCGAGATCTACCCCGGAACTCTCCTTTACCCGGCGTTTTACCTCATTGCAAAGTCCCAAAATATCCGCCGCCGTTCCATGATCCTTATTGATCACGAATCCGGCGTGTTTCTCGGAGACCGCGGCTCCGCCGACGGAAAATCCCTTTAAACCGGCATCCTCGATCAGTTTTCCGGCGAAATATCCTTCCGGGCGCTTGAAGGTGCTTCCAGCGCTCGGGTATTCTAACGGCTGCTTCTCTTTTCTCTTTCTTGCCAGCTCTTCCATCTGCGACCGGATCACCTCCGGATCGCCAGGTGTCAGCTTGAATGCCGCGCGGACTGTGAAAAGTCCCAGGCGCTCCAGACAGCTCGTTCTATATCCCAACTCCAGCTCCTCGTTTTTCATCAGCTTCACATTTCCGTCCTGGTCCATCACATCTGCCCACAGGAGTACGTTCTTCATCTCGGATCCGTAAGCGCCCGCATTCATCATGACCGCACCGCCGACGGTTCCCGGGATTCCCGCTGCGAACTCCAGGCCGGTGAGCTCCTCTCTCGCCGCCGTGTTCGCAAGCTTTGAGAGCATCACGCCTGCCCCGGCGATGATAATGTTTTCGTTTTTCTGAACTTCTAATTCAGCGAGACGCTCTGTGCTGATGATCGTGCCACGGAAACCTTTATCTCCCACGAGGAGATTGCTTCCGTTGCCGATCATGTACCAGGGCTGTCCTGACTTTTTACAGTCCAGGACCGCCTCGCGGAGTTCTGTCTCTGATTCCGGAATCACGAACCGGTCTGCCGGGCCGCCGACGCGGAATGATGTGTGCCGCGCCATCGGCTCATTTGTTCTGATTTCCATGAATGATTCTCCTTTTTATTCGCCTCTTTTAGCGATATTCGCCTGCACGCGGTTGTAGAGCTCCTGGGCCGCGTTGTAGCCCATCTTCTTCTGACGGTAGTTGACCGCCGCGGACTCTACGATAACTGCCAGATTACGTCCCGGACGGACCGGAATGTTGTGGCAGACAACTTTATTTCCAAGGAACTCCGTGTACTGGTCCTCAAGTCCGAGACGGTCGTATTCCTTATTCTTATCCCACTCTTCGAGCTTGATGACCATGTCGATGGACTGGGTATCTTTTACACTCTCGACACCGAACAGGGTCTTCACGTCGATGATGCCGATCCCGCGCACCTCGATGAGATATCTTGTGATATCCGGGGCGGAACCGACGAGAGTCTCATCGCTGACCTTGCGGATCTCCACAACGTCATCACTTACGAGACGGTGTCCACGCTTGATGAGCTCCAGGGCGGCCTCGCTCTTACCGATTCCGCTCTCGCCTGTGATCAGAACGCCTTCGCCGAACACATCGACGAGAACGCCGTGAATGCTGATGCACGGGGCAAGTTTTGCCTTCAGCCAGCGGATGACTTCCGCCATGGTATCGGATGTCGGCTTCGCGGAGAGCAGGCACGGAACACCGTAATGGCTGCAGAGTTCTGTGACCTCCGGCTCCGGTGTCTGGTTTCTGCAGAACACGAGACATGGGATCTTGCTGGAGATCAGCTTGTCATACATGGCGATCCGGCGCTCTCTTGTGAGCCCGGAGAGGTACGCGATCTCCACGTTTCCGATCATCTGTACACGCTCATTGTCGAAATGTGCGTAGAATCCGGTGAGCTGAAGCGCCGGACGGTTCACGTCCGGGTGGGAGACAACGATCTTCTCGCAGTCCAGCTCCGGGGTCAGGTTTTTGAAATCCATTTTTTCTATTAATTCAGCTATTGTAACTCCGTACATGGCATAGTTCTCCTTTCCTGTATCTGGCCGCTGCCTCGAATCATGGCGGCAGTTCTTCGGAACAATTCGCAGCTATTTTATCAATTTAAAATACTGTGTAACTGTTCAGTACCTTCATAGTTACACGCAAAAATCCATTCCAGATCAGCTTCGCTGATGGGATTTTTGCCCTCCAGCCTATGTTTTCTTACGGTCAGCGCAGCAAGTGCGCAGACCTACTGAACAGTTACAATACTGTTCTTTTTATCTTATATCCTGTTGGCATCGCTTCTGACATAAATTTACAGCTCTGCGCACAGTTATCTCCATCCTATCATATCACAGGCCGAATGTCACGAGATTTTCCTGCTTCATCCCGTGCATTTACTCCGTGATCTCCGGCGCACGGTCCTTCTCGCGGAAATAGGCGTAGACGCTCTCCGCCGCCCGCTTATTCATGCCCTCCGTGCTCTCAAGCTCCTCTAAGGTTGCATCACGCACCGCCTCCAGGGACTTGAACCGGCGCATCAATGCTTTTCTTCTCGCCGGTCCGATGCCCTCGATATCGTCGAGGACTGAGTGTACCTGTGCCTTGCTTCGCAGACTTCTGTGGTACTCGATGGCGAACCGGTGTGCCTCATCCTGGATCCTCGTCACGAGCTTGAAGCCCTCGGAATGGCGGTCGATGGGGATCTCAACATTATTATAGTAGAGTCCCCTGGTCCGGTGATTGTCATCCTTTACCATGCCGCAGACCGGAATGTTAAGCTTCAGTTCGCTCAGCACACTCAGCGCGATGTTCACCTGTCCGCGGCCGCCGTCCATGAGGATCAGGTCTGGGAACCGCGTAAAGCTTCCGAAGCTTCCATCCGGTGCTTCCGCCCCGTCCTCCTGGTTCTTTCGCTCCTCTTCCAGCTCCTCCATGCCATGGGTGAACCGGCGGGTCAGCACCTCTTCCATGGACGCGTAATCGTTGGGTCCCTGGACGGTCTTTATTTTAAATTTCCGGTAATCGTTCCGCTTCGGACGTCCGTCCTCGAAGACTACCATGGAACCAACGGACTCGAAACCGCTGATATTGGAGATATCGTAGGCCTCCATCCTTCGGACTTTTCCCAGTCCCAGCCAGTCTCCCACCTGGTTCATGGCGCCGATGGTCCGGAGTTCTTCTCTCTTGATCTTATCCTTATCCTGGTCAAGCACAAGCTTCGCGTTCTTCTGCGCAAGCTCCACCAGGCGCTCTTTCTGGCCTTTTTTCGGGATCAGGAATTTTACCGCCTGACCGCGGCGTTTCGTGAGCCACTCTGCGATGAGATCCATCTCCGGAAATTTTTCCTGCACCCATATCTCTCTCGGGATAAATGGAGTTCCCGCGTAGAACTGTTTTACAAAGCTTCCGATGATCTGGTAATTGTTGTCTGCCGTGGATGCGGAGACACGGAAATGTTCCCGGCCGATCATCTTTCCATCCCGGACAAAGAATACCTGCACCACAGCGTCCGCGTCGTCCCTCGCCATGGCAATCACATCCCGGTCTTCCATGCTATGGCTCGTGATCTTCTGCTTCTGGGCGACCTGCTTCACGCTGTTTAAGAGTTCCCGGTACTCGATAGCCTGCTCGTACTCCATCGCGTCGGAGGCCGCCATCATCTTTTCCTCCAGCATCGTCAGCACCGGAGTGTACTTTCCGTCCAGAAATTCGATGACCTCGGAGACAGATTTCTTATATTCCACCTCGGAAATATAGCCCTGGCACGGCCCTGAGCACTGTTTGATGTGGTAGTTCAGGCACGGACGTTCCTTTCCGATGTCCTTCGGAAGATTCCTGCTGCATGTCCGGAGCTTCCAGAGCTTGTGGATCAGGTCGATGGTGTCCTTCACCGCTCCGGCGCTGGTATATGGTCCGAAATACCGGCATTTGTCCTTTTTCATGGTTCTGGAGAACAGGACTCTCGGGAACGGCTCGTCCGTAGTGACCTTGATGTAGGGATATGTCTTGTCATCCTTTAACATCGTGTTGTACCGCGGGCGGTGTTCCTTGATGAGGTTGCACTCTAAAACCAAGGCCTCCAGCTCGGAGTCCGTGATGATATACTCGAATCTTGCGATCCTGGATACCATCTTCTCGATCTTGGCCGTCTTGTTCCGGCTGCTCTGGAAATACTGGCGCACACGGTTCTTCAAGCTTATGGCTTTTCCTACATATATGATCTCATCGTGCTTATCATGCATGAGATAAACTCCCGGCGATGCTGGGAGTTTTTTTAATTCTTCTTCAATATTGAAAGGAATATCATTCTCTGTCAACGCAATCTCTCCCCGTCAAACTTTCTGATCATCGCAAGGTGGCGCTTGATGAACATGATCTGGGATCCAACATCATCGCAGCTCACCGGCGGATGGATGTCCAGGACCATGCAGATATCATCCAGCTCTTTCTGGGTTGCATGGGTCTGGAGCTTTGTCAGGCATTCCAGCATCAGATCATAGTTTTTTTCGTCCATGGCATCGAAGAAGTCCAGGAGCTCCTGGTTGACGGGCTGGTCTTCATCCGGGGCCTGGGCGGTGATGTTTTTGGCGCTGCTGTCGCTGTCTGCCGACGGCTTCTGTTCTGCTGGTGCCTGCCGCACTGGCTGAGCTGCATTCTGAGCGGAATTTTCCGCATTCTGTGGCTTTACAAGCCGTACTCTCTCAAACCGATACTTCTGCACCGCATCCGGGTATTTCTCCCGGTCGACTTCCTCTAAAAACATGTCAAGCGGACGCACCCAGATCTTGAAGTCCCCGTAGAGCGCCTGGTAGACTACCATTTCTTCCCCGGTCTCTGAGTGGGTCGCAACCGCGATGATCTGATATAACTTATTTTTAAAGTGCCGGTAGAATTCTCCCGGCACTGGTGTTTTACGAATCTGATTCATTTTGTTCTCCATTTTTACTGTTGAGCTGTTTCGGGCTCTGTCTCGGCAGATGTTTCTCCACCATCCGAACTGGCTTCGCCTTCGCCCAAAACTTCCGCTGCCGCTGCACTGCTTCCGTCCCCGGAAAGTTCTTCTAAATGGTACTTATTCGCCGCGCTCCACAGCATCCACTCCTCATATCCGGCATCCTGGACGGCGCGGACTTCCTCCGCGACCTCAGCATCACCGTAGGTGATATAATTTCCTTCCCCGAGATATGTGGCTGTGAAGTCCTGAAGCCACGGGCGGACGATCGCCTGGCGGCTCTCATGGTTGTCGGCTCTAGACGCATCCAGCAGGACCTTTCCAGACTTCTGAAGCGCCCCGAAGATCGTTTTATACGGTTCCGTATCCGGGTGTTCCAGCCCGAAGTTTCCAGAGCTGTAGTGGGACGGGTAGATCATCGGGCAGATATAGTCGAGAATCTTCGCCATCTCCGTATAATTCTGTCCGACGGCAGTGGAATCCACGCCGCTTCCGATGATCGTGCCGAACACATCCGCAGAGACGAAAAGTCCCTGGGACGCGAGATTTTCATATAAATAATTGGTACACTCCAGGATCGTATCCGTCTTGGAACGCCCCCGGATCACTGCTTCGTCGTAGACGACCTGACCTGCCGACGCCTCGTTCGGGAATCTCAGATAGTCGAGCTGGACCTCATCAAAGCCGAGATCTTTTGCCTCTGTTCCGACTTCCAGAAGATAATCCCAGACCTCCTGGCGGTACGGATCCACCCAGTACATTCCCTGGCGGTCCTGGTACAGGCTGCCGTCCGGCAGTTTCAGGCTCCACTCCGGTTTCTTCTCCGCGAGATAGGAATCCCTGAAGGCCGCGACTCGCGCGATCACATAGAGATCCTTCTTCTTGAGGCTCTCGATCAGGCTTTTCATGTCCCGTACATACGGGATACTGGCACCGATCTCGTTCACTGTCGCCGCATCCACCGGACATGTGATCCGTCCCTGATCCTCCTTAAAGTCTATGACCACCGCGTTGATTCCCGCAGTCAGGGCCCCGTCCAGAACACCGTTTAAGACTTCCTCATTTCCGGCCACCGGCCCCGTAATGTAGATGCCGCGGACCTTCTTCGCCTCGCGCCCCGGAAGCGCCGGGTTCGAGGAGTCAACGATCCGCACGGAGATCGTCTTATTTTTATCTTCCCCGGCATCCTCGATCACCAGGACACCGCTGGTCTCCTGGGTGCTCTCCGCCGCAGCTGTCATCTCTGCTGTCTCTGTCTCCTCCGCCGCAGGTCTGCTGCATGCCGATAACAGGAACAGGCCCGCCATGGAGAACGCAAATAGCATTTTTTTCATGTTCGCTCATCCTTTATTTCAATCCACAGTCAGTAATTTCACGGAGACTGGCACATTTATTGATTCCTTGTCAACAGGGAATACTGATTTTTCTCCGTCACTACTGCCATTAAGTTTTCCTGCAGTTTATTTCATCATCTGCCAGGAGATAAGAACTCAAGTTACCACCATAATATCATAAGTATATGGATTTGGGAAAGAAAAATTAAAAAACTACTGTTCAAAATGAGGTTTTTGATGGATAATAGATAGATAGGTACGAACGGCTGCCAAAAGCCGCAGGTACGAAAACTTTTTGAAAATGATCCGGATGTCTGCCCCACAGCTGTTTCAGCCGGATGTCTTTCCTGGAAACTCCAGACCGGCTCATTTTCATTTAATATGACTATTAAGAGGAGAAAAACAAATGATCAAGCAGGGTTTCGACAACGACAAATACCTCGCCATGCAGTCTGACCATATCCGCGAGAGGATCAGCAAATTCGGCGATAAATTATATCTGGAATTTGGCGGCAAACTGTACGATGATTACCATGCATCCCGTGTACTTCCGGGCTTCGAGCCGGACAGCAAGCTCCGCATGCTCATGCAGCTGGCTGACCAGGCAGAGATCGTCATCGCCATCAATGCCGCTGATATCACAAAGAACAAGGTCCGCTACGATCTGGGCATTACATACGATCTGGATGTACTGCGCCTGATCCATGTATTCACCGACCGCGGACTCTATGTCAGCAGTGTCGTAATTACCCGCTACGTTGACACACCGGCGATCCAGCAGTTTAAACACAAGCTGGAGAAGCTTGGCCTTAAGGTATACCGCCACTATGAGATCGACGGCTATCCGAGCAACATTCCGCTTATCGTCAGCGATGAAGGTTACGGAAAGAATGACTATATCGAGACGACACGTCCACTCGTTGTCGTTACAGCTCCGGGGCCGGGAAGCGGAAAGATGGCGACCTGCCTTTCCCAGCTGTACCACGAAAATAAGCGCGGCGTAAAGGCCGGATACGCGAAATTCGAGACATTCCCGATCTGGAACCTGCCGTTAAAGCACCCGGTAAACTTAGCTTACGAGGCCGCAACTGCAGACTTGAACGATGTGAACATGATCGACCCGTTCCATCTCGAGGCTTACGGAAAGACCACCGTCAACTACAACCGCGACGTTGAGATCTATCCTGTGCTCAGCGCCATCTTTGAGGGAATCTTCGGCGAATGCCCGTACAAATCCCCGACCGATATGGGTGTCAACATGGCCGGTCTCTGCATCTTCGATGACGAGGCATGCCGCGAGGCTTCCTGCCAGGAGATCATCCGCCGCTACTACCAGGCTCTTGAGAAGGTCGTAAAAGATGATTCCTGCCAGAACGAGGCATACAAGATCGAACTGATCATGAAGCAGGCAAAAATCTCCCCGAAGGACCGCGTCGTTGTTCCTGCCGCTGTAAATCTTGCGAAAGAGACAGATGCCCCGGCTGCTGCCCTGGAACTCCCGGACGGAAAGATCGTTCTCGGTAAGACAAAGGAGCTCCTCGGCGCTTCCGCTGCCGTTCTCTTAAACGCAGTGAAGGAGCTGGGCGGAATCGACCACTCCATCGACCTGATCTCCCCGGAGTCCATCGCTCCGATCCAGGAATTAAAGGTCCGTTACCTCGGCAGCGGCAACCCGAGACTGCACACCGATGAGGTGCTCATCGCCCTCTCCACCTGTGCTGCTACCGACGAGAACGCAAGGATCGCTTTAGAACAGCTCCCGAAGCTCCGCGGCTGCCAGGTACACACAACAGTTATGCTGTCCAATGTGGATAAGAATGTCTTTAAGAAGCTCGGCATCGGACTTACCTGTGAGCCGGTGCAGGAAGATAAGAAAATTGGGTAATTCCTAGATTGCAAAGACCGCCGTCTGCCAGCAGGATGTCCTGCGACAGACGAGCGGTTCTTTTTTTGTCCGACACTCTGTTGAAACGCAAAGTTTGTCGAAAAAAATGATTGCCTTTTCGACAGAATGTACCTACAATAGGTAGGAAGAAAACTTTGGAGAATCAGATCATGAATCAGAAATTAAGAAATGCACTTTACGCAGGTCTCGGCACTGCTTTTGCGGTCATGCTCGCGAATCCGGCTATAGCCTATGCCGGAACATGGTCCAACGAGGGCGGACCGAACCAGTGGAAATACTATAACGACGACAATAGATGCGCCGCCGACGGCTGGTACTGGATCGACGGGGATCAGGACGGCTTGGAGGAATGCTATTATTTCGATAAAAACGGTTTTATGCTGGCGGACACAAGAACACCGGACGGTTTCCAGGTAAATTCCGACGGATTCTGGACCGTAAGTGGACAGGTACAGAAACGTGAAACGCCGGTGCAGGACCTTCCAACCGGACTTCATGAACAGGAAGGCGGGCTTATCTACCGCGACGAGGACGGCGAGCTCGCTGCAAACGCCTGGAGAAGCTCGGACGGAAGCTGGTACTATTTCGACGCTGCGGGTCATGCCGTCAAGGGATGGCAGTCTATTGACGGATACAAATTTTACTTCGATGAGAATGCCTGCACACTGGTCCAGAACCTTGAGGGCATCCTCTCCGCACAGTCTTTCCAGATCGTTGTGGACCGTGCCCGCTGCCAGGTAACCGTATATGCCCCGGACGATGGAAACGGATATATCATTCCTTACCGGACCTTTATCTGTTCCCCGGGAAAAGAAAATTCCCAGACTCCAACGGGAACCTTTAAAACCACACGCAAATACCGATGGCATGCCCTCGTCGAGTCCACATACGGTCAATATTGTACAAGACTCGGCAACACCAGCATCCTCTTCCACAGCGTCCCGGGAAAGACCACAAGCATTCACAACATTACCGCTGAGGAATACAACAAACTCGGCGCTCCTGCCTCCCACGGCTGCATCCGCATGACCGTTGCCGACTGCAAATGGATCTACGACCACTGCCCGTCCGGCACTGTCGTCACCGTAGGCGACAATCTTCCGGCACCGTTTGACAGACCGGAAACCGAGAAGATTCCGGAAGGTCAGGATTGGGATCCTACGGATCCGGAGATCGGATAAACTATTTACAAAAAGGACCTGACGCTCGCAGGTCCTTTTTGTATTTCAACTGCTTCAATTGCTTAGTTCTCTTTTCCACCAATAGAACGGCTGCCATATTATTTCACTGTAATTTCTGATATTTATACCAAAGCATTCTGCTCTTTCAATATTTCCCTGACATGCTCGATTTCCGCTCTTTCATCCACCGCCAGACACGCCGCCCCGACGCCTGCTGCATGCCCGGTCGCAAAGCAGGTTCCCATCACACGCACAGCCGCAAACGCGGCCTCATCCGCTGAGATCATTCTGCCTGCCCCGAACAGATTTTTCACATTCTCCGACTGAAGCGCCCCGAGAGGAATATCAAAATAGCTTCCCGACTTCACTTCCATATAAGTCGCCATTTTGTTGACATCCCTGTGGATCTCCGGTTTCCATCCGCCCCGGGCCACACCGTCCGGGCGCTTTCTCCCGGAGATCACATCATCCACCGTGATCGTCTCCTTTCCCACCAGCTTTCTCGTCTCCCGAAAACCGATCGACGGTCCGATCACCGCCAGCTCACTGTGCTCCATTCCCGGCATATAGGTTCGCAATGCCTGAATATATCCGAGCACCTGCTTTCTCGTCTCCCTCTCCATCCGTGTCATCTCTTCTGCCGAAAGTCCTTCTGGAATGATGCTCGGAAGAAGGACATGGACGATCCCGGAATTTTCCATTCTGAGAATAAATCCTTTTTCTCTGGTAAGATTTCTGATCCCTTCTGCCTTCGCTCTCACCACTGCCCGCTCAACCGCCGCCGGTGACAGATCCACATCCGCTGCCACACCGCTCAGCCGGAAAGTCAGCGTCGCTGCCTGCGGATGTCCGCCATCGTTTCCCCATATGAGCTTCGCACCAGCAAGTCTGGACAGATTTGCGTCTCCGGTTGCATCCACGAATGCCTTTGCCGAAACGGTAAACAGGCCCTCATCATCCGCACACTGAATCGTCCTGATCGTATTCTCCACAGTCTCTGCGCCAATCAGCACCGTATGTAAAAAATAATCCACATGTTCCTTTTCCAACAGGTTGTCCAGCGCGCATTTCAGATACTCCGGCTGAAAGATAATATCCCGGTTACCGGATGCGGAAATCTCCTCGGCGATCGTCGGACCAAGTGCCCTCATCTCATCCAGCACAAGCTGTCCGATCCCTTTCACCACCCGCACCGGATCCGATCCGCATGTATAAAATCCACAGAAGCAATTAACCCCTGAGTTCGCCGCCTCTCCTCCGAGATAAGCATTCCGCTCCACCAAAAGCGTTTTCGCTCCCGCCTTCGCTGCTCCGACTGCCGCGGCCACACCTGCAGTACCGCCGCCAACAACTACTATATCATATTGATAGGAACGCTCCATATCAAAATTCACTCCTTTTTGTAAGCACATGTTGTCAATCAAGTCAGAGCCCCTACTCCCGCCGGCATGAATTTACGATGATTCACGATCGGAAAAAGGTGTGGCTTATCTGACCAGGGTGAACTACCCATTGTCCTAAGCTAATGGGCTTCCTGCTTCATCGACCTCGTAACCTACTATCTCCACAGGCGTTAATT
>OGZP01001088.1_pt1 | contig 21170 bp, 20 predicted proteins | sample 1576811 | NCBI WGS metagenome assembly OGZP01 (sample SAMEA3541553, study PRJEB24748) | human gut metagenome | biome: human gut; feature: human-associated habitat; material: faeces | place: China | collected 2012
GCACCACCGTGCCGATATCGCGGCCGTCCATCAGCACGTCCTGCTTTTTGGCCATATCCCGCTGCAGTTCCAGCAGAAAGGCGCGCACAGCCGGGTTTGCGCCCACGGCAGAGGCAGCCATACCTGCGGCCTCGGTGCGGATGGCGGTGCTCACATCCTCTTCCTTTAAATAAATGTGCTGCTCGCCCTCAATGGAGGCCAGCCGCAGCTCGATCTGGGGAAGCAGCGCGTTGACCGCTGCGTTGTCCTTGGGGTCCTTGCCTGCGCGCAGGGCATACAGGCCGATGGCGCGGTACATGGCACCGGTATCCACATAAATATAGCCCATTTCAGCCGCCAAACGGCGTGCCAGCGTAGATTTGCCTGCACCTGCAGGCCCGTCGATCGCAACAGATACCATTTTATATCTTCTCCTTTTTTGAACTGAACGATTTAAAATGGCCTCTGCTCACGCTCTGGCCATCTTCAGCGGAAAATCATTTTAAATATTTACAAATCTGGAAAATCTGCGGATTTTCCAGATTTGATTTTTCACAAGCGGGGCCGCAACGGCCAACTGAATCTGCTGCTCGTTCCCTTTGGGAACAGTTGCGCAGTGGTCTGTGAGACTATCCCGGCAACAACTCTTTTTGTGAAAACGTATTTTGAAAACGACCGCAGTCGTTTTCAAAATACAAATCAAAAAAATCTATTCCTATAAATATGCCCAGAGTAGTGCGGAGGGCATTTAAAATTGTTTTATCTGTAATTACAGATTATTTGCAAACGCCTGTGCGGTGCAGAAGGCGATCTGCAGGTTGTAGCCGCCGGTATAGGCATCCACATCCAGCACTTCGCCCGCAAAATACAGGCCCAGCGCCTTTTTGCTCTGCATGGTTTTGGGGTCCACCTCCCGCACGGACACGCCGCCGCTGGTGATCACCGCGTGGGCCAGATCGCCCCGGGCATCAATGGACACCCGCCAGTGCTTCATCAGCTGCACCAGCTCCCTCTTCTGCTCCCGGGTGATCTGGTTTGCCTTGGTAGCCGGGTCGATGCCCCAGCGCGCCACCATCACCGGCTGCATACTGGACGGCAAAAGCTTTACCAGCGCGCCCTGCGCCGCATGGTTTGCCAGCAGGGCAAAATCCCGCGTGATGCGGTCATAAAGCTGCTCCTCGCTGAGAGCGGGCTTGAGGTCGATCTCCGCATGATACTTGTGTTTTTTCATGTCGCCCAGATGGCTGGATGCGCTCAAAGTCAGCGGGCCGCTGATGCCAAAATGAGTGAACAGCATTTCGCCCTGCTCGTCAAAAATGGCCTTGCTGTCCTCGAACAGGGTCAGGGTGACGTTTTTCAGCGCCAAGCCCATCATCTTTTTGCAGTCCGCGTCATGGCTCACAAGACTGACCAGACTGGGCACCGGCTCGATGAGGGTGTGCCCGGCCTGCTGGGCCAGTTTGTAGCCGTCGCCGGTAGAGCCGGTGGTGGGGTAGCTCACGCCGCCGGTGGCCACCAGCACGGCATCCGCCCGGTACTCCCGGCCGGAGGTGCCCCGCACACCGATGCACCGCAGTGCCGGGCCTGCCTTTTTCTTTTTGGGGTGGCGCGGGTTTTCCGATGCGGCGGGAGCTGCTTCCGGCTCCGGTGTTACCTCTTCCAATAGCAGCTTTTTCGCGCCGTCATGCACGAGTTCAGCATCCTGCGCATAGCGCAAAAGAGCCTGCCGGATCTCCTCGGCCTTGTCCGATACTGGAAACACCCGGTGTCCGCGCTCCACCTTCAGCTCCACGCCAAGGCCCTCGAACAGTTCCATGGTCTTTGCCGGTGGAAAGGCCCCCAGCGACGAATACAGAAAGCGCGGGTTCGTGCGCACATGGCGCAGAAATTCCTCTGCCGGGCAGTCGTTGGTCACATTGCAGCGGCCCTTGCCGGTGACAAGAATCTTCTGGCCGGGCTTGTCCATGTGTTCCAGCACCGTCACCTGATGCCCCTGCCGCACGGCGGCACCCGCCGCCATCAGTCCTGCCGCGCCTGCGCCGACGATCAATACTTTCGCCATCCGTTTTCTCTCCCATCGCCTAATAATACGAGTCTATCATACCAGAATCGACACACAAAAGCAATGTGTTGCCGTATTTCTGCCAATTACAACAGCTGGGCAAGGATGCTGTTCTGCACGATGAGACCCGCCGGGGTCAGGGCAAGGGTGCGGCCATCAAAGCTTGCATAGCCCGCCCGGACGCAGTTTTGCACAAAGGCCAGCTGTGCGGTGGAAAATTCTTTCCCGTAAAGTTTTTTGTACGCATCCAGCGAAAGGCCTTTGCGCAGACGCAGCTGTAAAATAAGGTAGTCCTCTGCGCCGCAGCTGCCGTCCATCACCGGGGCGGCGGCATCGTTCAGGAAAGCGGCGGTGTCCGGCGGGTAGTAGAACCGTCTGCCGCCCATGCAGGAGTGCGCCGCCGGGCCAAGGCCCAGATAGTCGCCGCAGTCCCAGTAGATGAGGTTGTGTCGCCCCTCATAGCCGGGCTTTGCAAAGTTGGAGATCTCGTACTGTTTGTAGCCGTGGTGTTCCAGCTGTTCCACTGCATAAAGGTAAAAATCGGCGGCTTCATCGCCGGTGGGCAGGCCTTCGGGCGGATGTTTACCAAAGGCCGAATCCGGCTCGATCTTCAGCAGATATGCCGAAATATGGGTAGCCCCACCACCCTCGATCAGTTCCAGCGTTTCGTCAAACTCGGCTTCGGTGTAGTGCGGCAGTGCCAGCATGATGTCGCCGCTGATGTTCGCAAACCCTGCGCGCCGGGCGGCGGCAAAGGCAGTCCGCGCCTGCTTTGCCGTGTGCGGCCTGCCCAGTGTGCGCAGCTGGGTATCCCGGGCAGACTGCACCCCGAAAGAGATGCGGTTCACGCCCGCCTCCCGGAAGCCTGCAAGGCTTTCTTCCGTCACCGTCTCCGGGTTTGCTTCCAGTGTGATCTCGGCCCCCGGCATCGGCCGGGCCGCATCGATGAGCCGTTTTGCCTGCTCCGGGCGCAGCAGGCTGGGGGTGCCGCCGCCAAAATAAAGGGTGTCCGGCTGCAGAGGTGCTTCCGGCGCAAAGCGGGAAAGCTCCCGCAAAAGAGCATCCACATAAGCTTCCGGTACGCCGCGCTCACCGGGATGGGAATAGAAATCGCAGTATCTGCATTTGGAAAAACAGTACGGAATGTGTAAATAAAGCCCAAGAGACATACAATATCACAGCCTTTTTCATGAAACGTTCATTTCTATGCAGTATACTATATTCCGTAGACCGGAGCAAGGAGAAAGTGTTCCGGCAGAAAGAGACTGGAGGAGTCCCATATGGATTACAATTACAATGGTTACGATCGAGGCTACACGGAGCCTGCCATGACCTCGGCTGACTATATGAACCGCACCTATCGCTGGATGGCGGTAGGCCTGCTCATCACCTTTGCCGCGGCGTTCGTTACAGCCGCTACCCCGCTGCTGTACGTTGTCAACTCGCTGTATCTGGTGTTCACCATCGCAGAGTTGGTGCTGGTGTATGTGCTCAGCTCCCGCGTGCAGAACATGTCGGTGGGCGGTGCAAGAGCCACCTTCTTTGCCTATGCACTGCTCAACGGCATGGTGCTGAGCTACTACTTCCTGATATTTGATCTGGGCACTCTGGTGCTGGCCTTCCTTGCCACTTCGCTGTACTTCGGCCTGATGGCGGTCTACGGCACTACTACCCACAAGGATCTGTCCGGCTGGGGTCCCAAGCTGATGATGGGCCTGTTCGCGCTCATCATCACCGGCTTTGTGGGCATGCTGTTCGGCATGAGCTTCCTTACCACGGTGCTGTACAGCGCTGTCGGTCTGGTAGTGTTCATGCTGCTGACCGCCTATGATACCCAGAAACTGAGCCAGATGTTCTCCTACTACGCCTATGACGGCGAGCTGGCCGAGAAGGCTTCCATTTACGGTGCACTGACGTTGTATCTGGACTTCATCAACATTTTCCTGTATGTTGTGCGCCTGCTGGGCATGAACAGCCGCCGCCGCAACTGATTTTTGATCCGCAAAGGCTCTCCCGAAAAGGGAGGGCCTTTTTGTTTGGTAATATCATTTAGAATATCCTCCGCTTCGCTCTGGGCATCAACACAGAAGGCCACAGAGGGAAGATGCATTTTCCGGCTGCGGCCCTTCCTGTGAAAGTGCAGCCCAGCCAGACCCGCAGGTCTGGCTGGGCTGCTATATTACAAAATATCATTTCCTCTAAATATGCCCAGAGCAACGCGGAGGGCATTTAAATAAAAGAATGCATAAAACCTGCCCTGCTGTCCCACACTAAGCCCAGAAGCAATGCGTACACAATGCAGCAGATGGGAGTAACGACAATGGAGCAGATCAAAAAGTTTTTGCGCAGCAGGGGCTTTACACTGGCACTGCTGGCCTGTCTCGTCGCAGCCGCAGCGGCGGGCGTGTGGGCAGTGCGCACCGTGCGGGATGAACTGAAAAAGAGCTACGACGACCTGACGACCCCGCAGGAAGAACCTGCACCGGAGCCGCAGCTCACCCTTGACCCACAGGAGGACGATGTATGGCAGCAGCCCGTGACCGACGCCGCAGAATCTGCGGCAAATGTACCCAAGCCCGCATCCTCTGCGTCCTCTTCTGGGGCGCAGTCTGGCTCTGGTTTGGTGCACGAACCCTCCGCACTGCAGGGCGCATCCTCGCCTGCCAGCAGTTCAGCTGCGCCTGCCTCCACGCAGCCCGTCTCGGGCAGGGTCTTGAACGTCTACAGCGGCGATGAGCTGGTGTACAGCAGCACCCTTGGCGACTGGCGCACCCACAACGGTGTGGACTACGCCTGTGCGCAGGATGCACAGGTGTGTGCTCCCGCCGCCGGTAAGGTGACCGCCGTGGACACCGATAGCCGCTGGGGCAGTGTGGTGTGCATCGAGGACAGCGCCGGGCACCTGTGGCGGGTGTGCGGCACAGCCGACCCCACGGTGCAGACCGGCGACGAAGTGAGTGTGGGCCAGATACTTGGCCGTGCAGGCAGCATTCCCAACGAATGCGCCGAGGAGACGCATATCCATCTGGAAGTACTGCAGGGTGAGCAGTACCTTGACCCGGCAAAGCTGCTGAACTGATGCAGTTTTCCGTATCCCCTGCGTATTTTTCAGTAAAATATTCCAAGCAGCAAAAAATCGGAAAGGCCGTTCTGGTCTTTCCGATTTTTCATTCTATAGGATAGATGCAGGCTCAGGCATTTTCCAGCTCAACCACCGGCCAGCCCAGAAGGCGGATGGCTTCGCGGTCATGGGTAGCCAGCAAGACAGGCTTTTCTCCGCAGCGCTCCCGCAGCAGCGCCGCAGCAGCGGCAAGGGTGTCCGGGTCCATGCCGGTAAAGGGTTCGTCTAACAGCAGCGTATCGCTGGCGGCCCACAAAGCCCGCAGCAGAGCCGTGCGGCGCTTCTGTCCGCCGGAAAGCCGTGCTGCAGGCAGGGCCAGTGCAGCAGCATCCATGCCAAACTGTTGAAAATCTTTTATGATTTGCTCCTTGTATTGTTCTGCACTGCCGGGCAATACCAGCGTCACGTTCTGCACAGCTGTCAGCTGCGGGCAGAGCCGGTCTTCCTGAAACACTGCTGCCACCCGGCCAACGCCCTGTACTATGCCAGAAGTGGGTTCTTCCAGCCCCATGAGGATGCGCAGCAATGTGGTCTTGCCCCAGCCGCTGGGTGCCCACAGCACCGCCGGGCTGTCCACGGCCAAGGTCAGGTCCCGGAACAGCGTTTTCTCCCCGAACTGTTTTGTCAGATGCTCGATGGTCAGCATTGCGGCACCTCCCCGGTCACGGCGCGGGTCACGCAGTCCAGAAGCAGCAGGAACAGCTTTTCAAACCCGGCGCTGAGCAGGATGATCACAAACGTCCATGCGAACAGCTCCCCGGTGGAAAGGGTGATCTTGGCCCGGTAGAGTGCATCGCCGATGCTACCATTAGGCAGGCCGATCACTTCGGCCGCAACGCCGCTCTTCCAGCAGATGCCAAGGGCCACGCTGCATCCCTGCCGGAAGGCCGGCAGCACCGCAGGCAGCCACACCGCCCGCAGCCGTCGGCCCAGCGGAAGGCGAAACACCTTCGTCATCTCCAACAGCTGTGGGTCTGCGCTCTGGATGCCGGTGCGCACCGCACCGTACAGCACGGGCAGCACCATTAAAAAGCTGATGAGCACCGAAAGCGATGCCCCCCGCACCCACACCAACGCCAGAATGATAAAGCTTGCCACCGGCGTGGCCTTGACCAGCTGCAGCACCGGTGCCAGCAGCACCTCTGCCGCGTGCCACGCCTGCGCCGCCGCAGCCAGAAACACGCTGACTACCACGCCCAGCCCGAAGCCCAGCAGGATGCGTCCGGAGCTGAAACCCACCCGCTGCCAGAACTCTGCCTGCGGCAAAAGCTGCAAAAGAGTGCGCACCGCCTGCACCGGCGAAACAAGGAACACCTCCTGTCCCACCGCCATGGCAGCGCACTGCCACACCGCCAGCCAGAAGGCCGCAGCGCCCAGCCGCTGAAAAAATTGTTTGTGTTGGTTCATGGTTCTTTCCTGCTCCTGACGGTCTGAAATGGCCTCCGCTCTGCGGATCGTATAAGTATCATACCACATCTTTTTCCAAACGCCAATGACCCGTGCATCATGATGCATAAGAGCTTATCATGCCTGTCATTACTTTTCTTCATGTTTTTCTTTCTTGACATGAAATCAATAAAACGATAAACTGAACTGTATAAATCTCTGTCATCTTTGATGCAGGAAAGAAATGAGGTGTCTGTCCTATGCAGAAGCTCTCCGGCAAAAATCTGCTTTTGGTCAGTTTTACGCTATTTTCCATGTTTTTTGGAGCCGGGAACCTGATCTTCCCGCCGCATCTGGGCGCGCAGGCGGGCGTGAATCTCTGGCCCGCCTTTGCGGGCCTTGCCGTCGGCGCCGTCGGCCTGCCCATTGCGGGCGTGGTGGCTGTGGCACGGGCAGGCGGTCTGGACAGGCTTGCCGGCCGGGTGCATCCGGTGTTCGCCATGGTGTTCACCATTCTGGTGTATCTTTCCATCGGGCCCTGCCTTGCCATCCCCCGCACCGCCAGTACCTCCTTCCAGATGCTGGTGCCGCTGATAGGCGGCGGTACCGGGCTGCAGCTGGCCTACTCGGTGCTGTTTTTTGCAGCGGCCTTTCTGGTGGCGCTGCGGCCGGAAAAGCTTACCAACTGGCTGGGCCGCATCCTCTGCCCCAGCCTGATTTTGCTCATCGTGGTGCTGTTTGCCGGGTGTCTGGCCCACCCGCTGGCCGCGTACTACGGCGCGCCCAGTGCAGAATACGCCGCGCTGCCCGCCGTGCAGGGCATCCTGTACGGCTACCAGACCATGGACACGCTGGCCGGGCTGAATTTTGGCGCGGTCATCGCCCTGAACATCCGCGCCCGGGGTGTCACAGAAAGCCGTGCCGTGGAGGGCGGCACCATCCGGGCCGGTTTTATTGCGGGCGGGCTGCTGCTGGCCGTTTATGCCATGCTGAGCCATGCCGGTGCCCAGACCGGGGCGGTATACCCGGGCCTTGCCACCGGTGCCGAGGTGCTCACCGCTCTGGCACAGCAGCTGTTCGGCCGGGCGGGCCTTGTGCTCATTGCGGCCATCTTTGTCATTGCCTGCTTCAATACCTGCGTGGGCCTTATCGCCTGCGTGGGACAGTATTTCCACCAGCTGCTGCCCCGCATCCCCTACCCTGCCCTTGCCGCCTTTTTTGCTGCGGCCAGTATGCTGGTATCGAACCTCGGCCTTGCTGCCATCATCCGGCTGTCCACTCCGGTGCTGAACGCCATTTATCCCGCAGCCATCGTGCTGATCCTGCTTTCCTTTATGCCGGGCCTTGAAAAGCACCGGGCGGTGTATCCGCTGTGCATGGGCCTGACCGCCCTGCAGAGCATCGCCGCTGCGCTGCCGCTGGGGGCAGTATCTGCCGCCGCCAACGCTCTGCCGCTGGGCAGCATGGGCTTTGGCTGGGTGCTGCCTGCGCTGGCCGGGCTTGCAGGCGGGCTGCTTTTAAACAAATCTGATTTGCAATAAAATAACCTGAAAGGCCCGGTTCCCATGTTACAGGGAGCCGGGCCTTTGCTATTTACTGCAGTTTTTTGCGTTTTTCGTAGTCGTTCAGGGCGGCAAGCGCTTCCTTTGCCATGGGCACCAAGGCTATCATGTTGAAAATGGTCATCAGGCCGATGCCCACGTCGCCCAGATCCCACACCACCGTGTAGGCCTGCATACCGCCGATCACCAGCATGGCCAGCGCGATCAGCTTATACACGGTCTGGCTCCACCAGTTGTCGCCGCACAGATAGGCCACATTGCCGCGGGCATAGTACAAAACGCCCAGAAAGGTGGAAAAGCTGAACAGCGCCAGCGTGGCCGCAATGAACACGACACCAAAGCCGCCCAGATGGTACTGCAGGGCAGTCTGCAAAAGGTCCATGCCCGCAAGTCCTTCCGTGATCTCCTGCGGCACCAGCAGCATCAAAAAAGCTGTGCAGCTGCAGATCACCACCGTATCGATCAGCACGCCCAGGGCCTGCACAAAGCCCATCTTGACCGGGTCGTCGCACTCTGCGGCGGCGGCTGCACAGGGTGCCGAACCGCTGCCCGCTTCGTTGGAGAACAGGCCGCGCTTGACACCGTTCATCAGCACAGCACCAAAGCCGCCAGCCACGGCCTGCCGCAGACCGAACGCTTCCGCAAAGATGCGCCCGAACACCGCCGGGAGCTTGGGCAGGTTGAACAGCACGATGCCCACGGTGATGACAAAATAGCACACCGCCATGATGGGCACCATCACGTCCAGACTTTTCACGGTGGCATTCTTGCGCAGCACGATCACCGCCGCAATGGCCGTGAGCACCAGTGTGGTAGTAAGCGGCGGAATATGGAACGCATTTTCAAACGCAGAACTGACCGAGTTGGAGATCACTTGACTGATGCCGCACCAGCAGATGAGACCAGACACCGCAAACAGTGCCGCTACCACAGAGCGTTTGAGCTTTTTGCCGCGCCTGCGCTCCGCCAGCACATGCAGATAGTAGGCCGGGCCGCCGCGCCAGCCGCCGTACAGCGGGTCGGGCTGGCGGTATTTCTGGGCAAGGGTGGATTCGATAAAGGAGGTGGACGCACCCAGAATGGCAGTGACCCACATCCAGAACACCGCACCGGCACCGCCTGCAGAAACAGCGGCCACCACGCCCACCAGATTGCCCATGCCCACGCGGGTGGCGGTGGAAATGACCAGCGTCTGGAAGGAGGAAAGGCCGTCCCTGCCTTGCTTTTTCTCGCACACGGCGGCGATCATATCCCGGAACAGCCGCACCGGCAAAAGACGGGTGCGGCAGGTGAACCAGATGCCCGCCGTGAACAGCAGCACCACCATGAAGGAAATGCCGATGCCGCCGCCCAGCGGGATGGTGAACAGGTCGCCCCACAAAAGGCGATAGACGGATTCGATAAGATTTACCAGCAAGGCAGATTCCTCCTGTAGATCAATGGAATGAAGACGATAACTTCATTATAGTACAGTACAGAAGAATTGTAAATTCTAAAAAATCGATAGAAATAATCGATGGAACAGGATAACTTGACAAATCACATAGCTTCGATTATACTACAAACAGAAGGGGCGCTGACTGCAAAGGTCAGCTTTCCATCCCGTTAGTCAAAAAGATTGACCGCTCGAGTTGGGGAACTGTGAGGCGGTCAATCTTTTTTGTTATCATCGCTTTTCATCTGGGAAAACTTTGCCATGACCTCAACGGTCAGACGGATCACATCCACGACCAAGCTCAACAACGCGAGAATGAACGTGAGCAATGCGAGAGTCTCCAGCAGATTCATTCGATATATCCGGGTTGCGGCTCCCTGCATCTGCTTCGTGCCTTGGGCGGCACTCGTATCTTGCAGGCCGCGGCCCCAACAGCAACTCCCTGTTTCCGCCACTGGCGGCGGTCGTTGCCGTTGCTCTTCGCCTTCAAGGCTCCGGGCAGGGTACTTTCAAAAAAAGTTTCCTCCCGGACCTCTGCTTGTTCTATGTAGAAATAGAAAAACCAGCGATACGGGATAGAAAGCATGACCACCAATTTTGCAATCAGCGCCTTATTGTTATTTTAACACAATCTTTTGGGAATTACAACAAAAGCCGCCCGGCGGTCATCCCGGGCGGCGGAGGAAGATGCACGCTGCTGCGCGCAAAACAGAAGATTTTTACAGAATGTCGATGTACTCACCGGCCAGCGCCTTGTTCATGCTGCGCACGGCACAGAACTTGCCGCACATGCTGCAGGTGTCGCTGTGGTCGTCCTCCGGCAGGCGGGCATCGCGGATGGCCTTTGCGGTCTCCGGGTCCAGTGCGCAGGCGAACTGTGCATCCCAGTCCAGCACACGGCGGGCATCGCCCATCTTATCGTCGATGTCCCGGGCGTGGGGGATGCCCTTGGCGATATCGGCGGCGTGGGCAGCGATCTTGGAGGCCACGATGCCCTGCTTCACATCGTCCACATTGGGCAGAGCCAGATGCTCGGCGGGGGTCACATAGCACAGGAAAGCTGCACCGCTGGCTGCAGCCACAGCGCCGCCGATGGCAGCGGTGATGTGGTCGTAACCGGGGGCGATATCGGTGACGAGGGGTCCCAGCACATAGAAGGGTGCGCCCATGCAGATGCTCTTCTGCACCTCCATGTTGGCAGCCACCTGATTCAGGGGCACATGGCCGGGGCCTTCCACCATCACCTGCACGTTGTGTGCCCATGCGCGCTTGGTCAACTCGCCCAGACGCACCAGCTCCTCGATCTGGCACACATCGGTGGCGTCAGCCAGACAGCCGGGACGGCAGGCATCGCCCAGCGAGATGGTCACATCGTGCTCGGCGCAGATCTCGCAGATCTCGTCAAAGTGCTCGTAGAAGGGGTTCTCGTTGCCGGTCATGCTCATCCATGCAAACACCAGAGAGCCGCCGCGGCTGACAATGTTCATCTTGCGCTTGTGCTTGCGGATCTGCTCGATGGTCTTGCGGGTGATGCCGCAGTGCAGGGTGACAAAGTCCACACCGTCCTCTGCATGCAGGCGCACCACATCGATGAAGTCCTGTGCGGTCAGCTCAGCCAGATCGCGCTGGTAGTGGATGACCGAATCGTACACCGGCACGGTGCCGATCATCACCGGGCACTCGTGGGTCAGCTTCTGACGGAAGGGCTGGGTGTTGCCGTGGCTGGAAAGGTCCATAATGGCTTCCGCACCCATGTTGACGGCGCTCATCACCTTCTGCATCTCCACGTTGTAGTCCTTGCAGTCGCGGGAGACGCCAAGGTTCACGTTGATCTTGGTGCGCAGCATGGAGCCGACACCCTCGGGGTTCAAACACTCGTGGTGCTTGTTGGCCGGAATGGCTACCTTGCCCTCGGCCACCCACTGGCGGATCTCCTCGGTGGTGCGGTATTCCTTCTTTGCCACGATCTCCATCTGCGGCGTGATGATGCCCTTGCGGGCAGCATCCATCTGAGTGGTATAAGTCTGCATACGCTCTGTTCCTCCAAATGACAGTTTATCTCTGAACAGCAGGGTGCTGGTCATACAAGGGTAGGGAAAGGCAGCCGTCATTCAGAAAAAACAGAACGTTCTGGATGCCGGCACCTGCGCAAAATACGCTTTTCATGTTGGTTTTCTCCATGAATTTTATAACGCGGCCCAAGGTGGTGTCCCCGGTTTGCCGCGGGATCGGTCAGATGATCTGCTCCGACAGGGCTTTCAATTCTTTGCACTCGGTCTCGATGTCGTCTGCTGCAAAGATGGCGCTCACAAGGGCCACGCCATCCACACCGGTGCCCTTGAGCTGCAGGATGTTCTCCTTGTGGATGCCGCCAATGGCCACCACCGGGATGTCCACGGCATCACAGATGGCCTTCAGGGTCTCGTGGGGCAGAACGTCCACATCGGTCTTGGTGTGGGTGGCAAAGGCTGCGCCCACGCCAAGGCAGTCTGCGCCGTGCTTGACGGCTTCCCGTGCTTCCTCCACACTGTGGACGGAAACGCCGATCATCATACCCTCGCCCACACGGGCGCGCACCTGCGCTGCGGCCATATCCTCCTGCCCCACGTGCACACCCTCGGCGTGGCAGCGGATGGCAATGTCCACATTGTCGTTCACAAAGAACGGCACGCCGTAGCGCTGGCACAGAGCATGGATCTCCACAGCCTCTTTCAGAAAAGCTTCGTCGTCCAGCTCTTTTTCACGCAGCTGCACACAGGTGACACCGCCTTTCAAGGCGCTCTCCACCTGTTCATAGAGGGTCTGCTTTCCCACCCATGCGCGGTCGGTGACGGCATACAGAAGCATGTTCTGCTTATCGCACTTCATAGTTTGCTCCTTCTTCCAGCTGATCCGGGGTCATATTGTAAATGGCATCGATGATATAATTGCGGTAGGTGGAGTTGCCGTCCAGCGGGGTCAGGCGCTTGTGGGCGGTCTCGCCCGCAAGGCCCATGGCGCACACTGCGGCTGCAGCGGCTTCCAGCGGATGTCCGGGGTTGGCGGTGACGAACGCCGCCGTCAGGGCCGAAAGCTGGCAGCCCGTACCGGTGATGCTGCTCATCATGGCATTGCCGTTGCGGATGCAGTAGGCTTTTTCGGCATCGGCCACGATGTCGATGGCACCGGTAATGGCAATAACGGCACCCGTCTGGGCTGCAAAGGCCTTGGCAAAGGCCACGGCAGAATCCAGATTTTCCTCAGTAACTTTATCGGCCACATCGGCATCCACGCCCTTGGTGGTTCCCGCGCCGGAGGCCAGCGTTTTGATCTCCGAGATGTTGCCGCGGATCACGGTGAACTTTACGTCCCTGAGCAGGCGGAAAGCCGTGTCGGTGCGCAGGCGGGATGCACCCGCACCCACCGGGTCCAGCACCACAGGATGGCCCAGCTGGTTTGCCTTTTTGCCCGCCAGCAGCATGCTGGTGATGGTGCGGCTGTTCAGGGTGCCGATGTTGATGTTCAGACCGCCGCAGATGGTGGTGATGTCCTCCACCTCGGCGGCATCGTCGGCCATGATGGGCGAAGCACCGCAGGCCAGCACCATGTTGGCGCAGTCGTTCACGGTGACGTAGTTGGTAATGTTATGGATGAGCGGGCAGGTGCGGCGCAGGTTCTCGAATTCTGTTTTGAACATTCGGGTGCCCCTCCGTCAGGAAAGACTGTTCTGCATGGAGCGCAGTGCGCCGGAGCGCTGCAGGCTGTACACCAGCACGCCCGCAATGATGGAACCCACTGCAGTGGAGATGAGGAACGGCACGATGTAGGCATAGAACGCGATGTCGCCGGCGCTCTTGCCCATGAGGAAGATGGCCACCGGGTAAGCGCACAGGCCGCCCAGAATGCTGGTGCCGAACACCTCGCCCACCATGGTGGCAAGGATGTTTTTGGTCTTATGGTACACAAGGCCGCACAGCAGTGCGCCGAACATGCTGCCGGGGAAGGCCATCAGGCTGCCCAGACCCAGCAGATTGCGCAGCAGCGAGGCCACAAAGGCCACGCCCACGCCCCACCACGGGCCAAGCAGCACCGCGCAGGTCACATTGACCATGTGCTGGATGGGTGCACATTTGCTGCCGAACATGGGGAAGCTGAATACGCTGCCCACCACGCACAGAGCGCACAGCATGCCGGCCAACGCCAGCTTTTTCACAGAGAGTTTTTTCATAAGGCAAGGCTCCTTTCCAAACCTGCGGAAGCAGCAAAAACCATACAGCGCCTCCGCAAACAGCCCGCACCCGGTGCCAGACCCGGCGCAGGAACTATAAGAAGCGGTCGAGACTTTCTGGTCTCCTCTCACGCCGGAACACGGCTTCCCATCGCTGACGGTCACAAAGCTCAGGGCGCTCCCCCTCAGCCCGCTGCGGCACTTCCGCAGAAAAGTACAAGGCATCCTCCTTAATGGTAATAGGTACACAACAAAAAAACAGGAGACACCTTCCGCGGTGCCTCCTGCAAAAAATCATCCATTCTGACTTCCTACGGCGGCATTATCCGCATCAGGTAAAAGGGTCGAAGTTTAGGTACTTCCTCTCAGCCTGCTTCACAAGCTCCCCTGTATTTGATTGTGACTGTATTCTACACCCTTTGCGCACAAATTGCAAGAGGGGGCAAAGGCGCGCACAGCGGTGCAAAACGTTTTTCACGCAGTTTTTGGGGCGCTTCACGCAGGTTTTATTGAAAAAGAAGGTGAAATATGGCATTTTTAAGGCGGACATATACCCCCCCTCTGTAAGCAAAAAGGAGGGATTCCATATGAAGCAGACGACCCTGACCCAAAGGCTGCTCTCAGCCCTCGTGGCGCTGTGCATGGTGCTGAGCGTGTGCGCACCGGCACTGGCGGCAGAGCCGGATGGCGACTGGACTTCGGAAAACGATAAGAACAGTAAGACCTTTACCTTTAAAATGCCTGAGGGCGACGTGAGCCTGCGCGCAGATTATCGAAAAACGTATCTGATCTTTGAGACCGCAGGAAAGGCTGAGTTCTTTGCCGAAGGGGCAGAAGAGCAGAACATTTATGAGGCGCTGCCGGGCACAAGGATCATCGCAAAAGTTCTTGACAGCGAGCTCAACGACCACCGCCAGTTTAATATGTGGCGGCTTGGCGACATCAGCATGGAGCTTGTGAACCCGGAGGACGGCTGGCAGAACAAGCCGAGCTTCAGCTTCGCCATGCCCGAAGGTGATGTAGAGCTGCAGGCATACTTTACGACCCTGTACGATGTCAACGTCACACACGGCACCATTGAGGGCGGCACCGACGACAACGGCACATCCCAAAAGATCGTGAAGCCGGGCCAGCTGGTCACCGTCCGGGCCGAAAGCACGGAGGAAAACCCCTTCCTGCGGTGGAACTCCACCAGCGAAGCACCCGTAGAGCCGGATGACGGCTGGCCGGATGGCGACTGGCAGACCAGCAAGGAGTTCACCTTTAAAATGCCTGAGGGCAATGTGACGCTGGAAGCACAGCGGGACCAGCTGTACAAGGTATCCATCAACGACAGTCTGGGCAGTGTGACCATCAACGGCGAACCGCGCAGCAGCCTTTGGGTCAAGGGAGGCGAGACGGTGACAGTGGCCACCACCCTGAAAGACGGCTACTGGATGGAGTTTATGAAGTGGACCGCGCAGGACGGCAGTGCCGCGCCGGTGGAGCCGTCTGATAACTGGCAGACCAGCACAACCTTTACCTTTAAAATGCCCAATGGCCCGGTGGAACTGGTCGCTCAGTGGTCGGCCAGCTCGCTTGACCCGGATCAGCACATCGACCCGGACGAACCTATTGATGAAGACTTCGGCGTGGAACCTGCACCCATGGATACCACGGGCGGTACCATTGCCGCCGTGGCCGTTGGCGGTGCAGCCATCTGGGGCGGCTACGAGATTGCCACCCGCGTGATCCTGCACAGCCTCCTGCCCGAGGGTACAGTCATCCCGGCAAGCCGCGGTCAACTGGCTCTGCTGGTGTGGAACACCGCAGGCAGGCCCGAACCCGCAGGCGCACCCGCCTTTGCGGATGTGACCGACCCTGATATGGCCAAGGCCGCACAGTGGTGCACCGAGCAGGGCGCCATGGCTGCCAAGGGCGACCGCTTTGAGCCCGAAGGCTGGACCCCGAAGTTCAAGGTGATCGAAGTGTGGAACAAGGCGTTCCCCGCAGCCTGATGCCGGCAGTGTGGATGCCGTGCTCGATTCGGACCTTTTCCGTGAAAATGGGGCTGTTGCAAAATAGCTCTCTGAAAAAATCATGAACAAAACCCGGAACCTTTTCTCGGCCAAAACGGCTCAAAAAGGGTTCCGGGTTTTTGATGTTATGCTGTTTCCGCCTTATCCGTTCCACCCTCTGGCAGAGGGGTCCAGCATTTCGGCGGCAGAGTAAATGAGGGCGTTGCAGATGGCTGCAGCCACATTGCTGCCGCCCTTGCGGCCCATGGCGGCGATGGCAGGCACGCCGTATCGCTCGCAGGCGGCAAACAGTACTTCCTTGCTTTCCACCACATTCACAAACCCCACCGGCACGCCAATGACCAGTGCAGGCCGCAGACCGGCTTCCATTTCCTCCGCAATGGTCAAAAGGGCCGTGGGCGCATTGCCAATGGCCAGAATGGCCCCCGGGTGCTCCCGGGCAGCGCGGTGCATGGCGGCAACGGCACGGGTGGTGCCCGCCTGCTTTGCGGCTTCGGCTACAGCGGGGTCTGCCATGTAGCAGATGGCTTCACCGTTCAGTTTTTTCAGGCCCGGCTTTGTGATGCCCGCCAGCGCCATATTGGTGTCGGTAACGATGAAAGCACCCGCGTGCAGGGCCTTGACTGCGGCTTCCACCGCGCCGGGCGTAAAGCGCAGATTTTTGGCATAGTCGAAATCCGCGGTGGTGTGGATGACCCGCTTGACCACCGCAGCCGTCTCCGGCGGCGGGGTCAGGCCCAGCTCGTCCAGTTCCCTTGTGATAATGGAGATGCTCGTCCGTTCAATGTCGGCGGGCAGATGATGCTGCGGTGTCATGTGTTGTCTCCTTTTTGCATTCCCATGGCGGCATAGATAGCGGGCATATCCAGTGCCGCGCGCACACCATCGGCAAGCAGATCAAACTGCTGCTGACGGTACTGCTCCATGGGGATAAGCTCGGCCCCGGCCGGATCGATGCCCTTCCGTTTGCACAAAAATGCGGTCAGTTTTTCGGTCAGTTCGCCGGTGTCGAACAGGCCGTGCAGGTAGGTACCGAATACACCGTCCTGCACACAGCCCTCCGGCGTGCCGTCTGCAAGGATGCAGAACGCACTGCCCCGCACCTCGGTGCGGCCTGCGTGGATCTCGTAGCCCGTCAGCTTTGCGCCTGCAAAGGGTTCTGTGGTCACACAGGCTGCGGTCTGGGTCAGGTGCTTTTCGGTGCCGAACACCGTCGTGGTGGGCAGCAGGCCAAGGCCCCGCAGGGTGCAGGGGGTGCCGCTCTCCTCCCCTGCCGGGTCGCAGAGCTGTTCGCCCAGCATCTGATAGCCGCCGCACACGCCCAGCACCGGCGTACCGGCTGCCGAAAGCCTGAGCACCGCCGCTTCCAGTCCGCTTTCCCGCAGCCAGCGCAGGTCATCCATGGTGTTCTTGGTGCCGGGCAGGATGACGAGATCCGGTGCACCCAGCTGGCGGGTGCGCTGCACATACCGCACGCCCAGCAGCGGGTGCTGTTCCAGCGGGATAAAGTCGGTGAAGTTGGATACATGCGGCAGGCGCAGGATGGCGATATCCAGCGGCTTGACGGCGCTTTTTGCTTCCAGACGATCCGAGAGAGAGTCCTCGTCCTCGATCTCCACCCGCAGGTACGGCACTACGCCCAGCACGGGCAGCTGCGTTTTTTCTTCCAGCATGGCAAGGCCGGGCCGCAGGATCTCCACATCGCCCCGGAACTTGTTGATGATGAGCCCCCTGATGCGGGCACGCTCGTCGGCTTCCAGCAGCTCCACAGTGCCGTACAGCTGGGCGAATACGCCGCCCCGGTCGATATCGCCCGCCAGCAGCACCGGCGCATCCACCAGCTTTGCAAGGCCCATGTTCACGATATCGTCGGCTTTCAGGTTGATCTCTGCCGGGCTGCCCGCGCCTTCGATCACGATAATGTCGTTCTCGGCGGCAAGGCTGTTGTAGGCTTCCAGAATGTCCGGGATAAGGCTGCGCTTCATTTTAAAGTAGGCGGCGGCAGGCATCTGGCCCCGGGCCTTACCGTTCACGATCACCTGACTGCCCACATCGCTGCTGGGCTTGAGCAGGATGGGGTTCATGCGCACATCCGGCTCCACGCCTGCAGCCTGTGCCTGCACCACCTGAGCACGGCCCATCTCTGCACCGTTGCGGGTGACGAAGCTGTTCAGGGCCATGTTCTGGCTTTTGAAAGGGGCCACGCGGTAGCCATCCTGCGCAAAGATGCGGCACAGCGCCGCGCACAGCAGGCTTTTGCCCGCACCGCTCATGGTGCCCTGCACCATAATGCATTTTGCCTTGCTCATTGTGCCACCTCCGGCAGGGTTTCGGCCAGCAGTGCAAGCAGCTGCCGGTTCTCGTTTTCTGTGCGCACGGCGGTGCGGTACCAGCTGGCATCAAGGCCCGGATAATTGCCGCAGCTGCGCAGTACCGCACCCTTGCGGCGCAGCGCTTCGCCCAGCGCTTCCGGCGCGCGGAACAGCAGATAGTTAGCCCGGCCCTCGATCACCCGCAGGCCCAGCGCCCGCAGGCCGTCTGCCAGCACAGGCCGCTGTGCTTCGATCAATGCACGCACCTTCGCCACATATTCCGTCTCGTCCAGCGCAGCGATGCCCGCCGCCTGTGCCAGACTGGAAACCGCCCACGGCTGCCCCGCTGCCCGCATCCGGGCAAGCAGCTCTGTATCAGAGCACAGGCAATAGCCCAGACGCACGCCTGCCATGCCGTAAAGCTTGGTGAAGGCTTTTAAAATAATCAGTTTTTTGCTGTTTTTCAGCAGATGCTTTGCCGAAAGGCCTTCGCCCTCCGGCAGAAAATCCAGAAAGCATTCGTCCACGGCCAGCACCGCACCCACGGCTTCGCATCTGCGCAGCAGCGCTTCCACAAGGGCAGGCTCTGCCAGCTGGCCGGTGGGGTTGTTGGGCTGACAGAGGAATACCATATTTGTACCCGGGTGCACCGCGTTCAGGAGATCTTTCGTCACCGCAAAATCGTTTTCTTCCCGCAAAAAATGCCGTTTCACCGTGCAGCCTGCCGTTTCAAGGGCGGTGGCATACTCGGCAAAAGTGGGGGCCGTTACCAGTGCAGTGCGGGGCTTTGCAGCCAGCGCCAGCCGGAAGATGAGGTCTGCCGCGCCGTTGCCGCACAGCAGCCATTCGGCGGGCACACCCTCAGCCGCAGCCAGCTTTTCACACAGGGCCCGGCACAGCGGGTCGGGGTAGCGGTCGGCCGTGGCAAGCGCTGCCGTAATGGCCTTTGCCACCCCTTCCGGCAGCCCCAGCGGACTGACATTGGCCGAAAAATCCAGCGGGTCGCGGCCAAACTCGGCGCGGTAGCCCGCCCAGTCGCCGCCATGGGTCAGTGGTTTCATAGGTTCTCCTTTGTGCTTTTGGACAAGCAGCCTCGCCCTCTCAGGCTCACATTCGTTCGCCAGCTCTCCCAAAGGGAGAGCCCTTGGCAAAGAGGTAAAGTTTGCGTGAACTGCCAAGGCCTCCCACTTTGGGGGAGGTGGCATTGCGAAGCAATGACGGAGAGGGCAAGCATGCTAATGGCCGCTCGATGACAAATCGGAAATACCGTCTTCACAAAATTCCCCGTATTGCTGCACCCCATGCCAGCGCAAAGCCGCTTGCCACATACATCATGCGGTTGGCGCGCAGGATGTCCTGTGGCTCAATGGGGCGCAGGGCATCACCGATGGTGGGCTTGGGGTAATATTCGCCAAAATAGTAAGCCGGGCCGGCCAGCTGCACGCCCAGTGCACCGGCGCAGGCGCTTTCGGTCTGGGCGCTGTTGGGGCTGGCGTGGTTGCGCCGGTCCCGCCGCCAGATGCGCCATGCGCCCTTGGCATCGTTGCCGGTAAAGGCCGCAGCGGCCACCCACAAAAGGGCAGCAATGCGGCTGGGGATGTAGTTGGCAAGGTCGTCCAGCTTCGCGGCTGCGCGGCCAAAGTAAAGATACTTCTCGTTTTTGTAGCCCAGCATGCTGTCCATGGTATTGATGGCCTTGTAGGTCAGCGCCAGCGGTGCCCCGCCGATGAGCATATACAGCAGCGGCGCAATGACGCCGTCGCTGGCATTTTCGGCCACCGTTTCCACCGCAGCTTTGGTCACACCCTCTGCGGTCAGGTTCTGGGTGTCGCGGCCCACGATGCGGCTCACGGCTTTGCGAGCGGCGGGCAGGTCGTTCCGGACCAGCTCGTTATACACATTTGTGCTCTCCTGCGCAAGGCCCCTTGCCGCCAGCGCCTGCCCGCACCAGAACATCTGCACCGCAAGGCCCAGCCACGGGCTGAGCTTTGCCGCCGCCAGACACACAAGGCTCGTGACCAGAAAGGTGCCCACCGGCAGGCAGAACGCCGTCACGGCACCGCCCAGCAGCTCGCCCTGCGGGGTGCCGGGCAGGCGGGCGCGCAGGAACTTTTCCAGCCGGGAGATACATCTGCCCATAAGCACCACCGGGTGCGGCAGCCACGCCGGGTCGCCGAAGAGCGCGTCCAGCACAAAACCGCCGACAACTGCCTGAAGGATCATGCCCTGCTCTCCTTTGTGTACTGGACGGTCTTTACGAGATACAGCAGATGCTTTTCCGTCCAGTCCTTTGCATCCAGCACAAAGCCGCCCGCGTTGGGTCCGCACCATGCGTAATAGTCCCTGTGGGGGACGGCAAACCGCTCCATGGCGGCCATCTGGGTGCCGCCGTGGGCCAGAATGACCAGCCGCTCTTCGCCTGCGGCAAGAGCTTTATCGATCAGCTCTGCCACGGTGCGGCAGATGCGGTCTGAAAAATCCGTCTTGCGCTCTCCGTCCGGGCAGGGGCTTTCGCAGTTGGCCTTCACCCATGCCTGATACTCGGGGTCCTTTTCCATCTCGATGAAATTGCGGCCCTCAAAGCTGCCAAAGCACATCTCTTTCAGGCCGTCCACCGGCACAAGCTTCGCCTCCGGGAACAGGATGCGCGCCGTCTGGCTGGTGCGCTGCAGGGTGGAAACATAGACCACATCGGGGTCAAAATCTGCCCGGCGCAGCTGAGCAGCGCCTTCGGGTGAGAGCGGGATGTCGCGCTGGCCCTGATAACGCTTCTGGGCGTTGTATTCCGTCTGGCCATGACGCAGAAGATAGATCAGCATTGAGACAATTCTCCTTTCAAAACCGTGGGGATGCCGCAGAACATCTGCACCACGCACTCTGCCCGTGCGGCCAGCAGGCAGGCAAGCCTGCCCGCCGCCTCGCGGTCTGCGCGCTGCTTTGGGTCCATCGGCACAACACCGCCGCCTACCTCGGTGGCGATGAGGATATCGTATTCATGGGCAAGCTTGTCTGCCAAGGCAGGCAGGTCGGCGTCATCGGCAGCCAATACCTGCACGTCCGAAAGACGCTTGCCGGGAAGTGTTTGCGC
>OGZP01001110.1_pt1 | contig 20928 bp, 14 predicted proteins | sample 1576811 | NCBI WGS metagenome assembly OGZP01 (sample SAMEA3541553, study PRJEB24748) | human gut metagenome | biome: human gut; feature: human-associated habitat; material: faeces | place: China | collected 2012
GCATGGATTTCTGAAATGAATTTAGAATATAAGACGGCAAAATGCCCTGAAACTTGAGAGAAATATGCTTTGATTTTATACTAGCATGCTTCTTCAGTAGTTTCAAGGCATTTTTGTAAAAATTGTCAGATGCAAAAAATCCCGGGGTAGCTGTGCTGTACCAGTCTGAGGCTTTCAGAATTTGGAGTTATAAAGTTTTTATATCAATCCAAATCAAAAAGCTGGCGTTGACAGATGTTTATTTGTGCAACGGATTGTGCTTCTTTTTCTGTGCCGTAGTAAATGTACTTGCATGAAATTTTAGCATACAAGGTAACCTTTCCCTTATAACCTGCACTTGTTTTTAAATAATTCTCATAGTCTGGCAGATCATTTAGAGTAAAATTATATACCTTTCCGCTGTTGACATAGATGCATCCGTTGGAATCTTTCTCCAATGAATCCTTATTACCAGCCTCATATACTGGAACATCTATCGGCACCACATTTGTGTTTTCTCCTCCAATTCCTTCAACTTTTTTTACCACCATCAGACTCTATGTACAATTGAAGTTCCAGGTCTTTTGTGTTTGTTCCGGCAAAGGAAGTACCAACCAGATTGGAATCTGTCACTTTCAAATGGAACTCAAGTGGTTTGTTTTTGATAAGCTCCTGGGATTCATTGAAATTAACATTGTTGAGAGTGTAATAAACAGTCTTTTCCTGTGCAGCATTTCTGTCTGACTGCTTTACAAACATCAATTCCGGATTAACTGCCTGTGCATTATATGCGGCTATGATAGTATTGACAAACAACTTCTTTTCCATAAGATTATTGTTATTATTTTGTACATTGCTATGTCCGACGCCGGTATAAATTATATTTTTATAGCTGTAAATATAATAGTTATTTCTGACATCATTGGGTGAATGGTCATAATATCCTTTTCCATTTTTATTGTCTTTATCACTTCACCACACTACAATATCTCCCGAATCATCCTTATCTGCATTTTCTTCCAATGCCAATTGATAATATTGAAAATGTGTAGAGGCAACGGTTATTTTTTTATCAATTTTATATGGATATTCTGTTATTGCACCTTCATTTACCTGAGATGCTATAGTTGTTTCTTCCGTAATTCCGGTTTCTCGTTTTGTATTTGCAATTCTTAATTTTCCATTGGTGAATCCCTGCGTTTCTGAATATGTTTTTTCTTTGTTTTCGTTCAGATAATATGCCATATCACTGGAATTCTTAGAAATAGCATTCCAATCTGTAGACTGTGCATTTGTATCTAATTCTTTTGCCTGTTTTAATATATCAGAAGTTGACCGCGGAGCAGTGATGCCATACCTGTCCATTCCAGAAGCTGCTCTGAGGATCTGGTTAAAATAATACGCCCACCCCTTCCACGTGGCATCCTTCTTCTTATCATCATTTAGATTTATTCCTCCATCAGATGCTGTTCTGTCATAAACAGAAGATGAAGTGTTATCATGAGCAAGAATCACACTCTTTCCTGTATTTGCAAATTCAAGGATTCTCTGAGCACCATTCTCTGAAAAGTTTGTAGGATTATTTCCTTCATAACTACTTCCATAACCAGCACCATCGCAAAATCCAATGATCAACATGTTATATTGATTCAGATAGGTTGCATCTACAGAATACCGAGCTTCATCCCGACAGGGGGTGCGACCCCAACCGGTTGCAGGGTAACTCAGAGACAGGCAACAAGGTCTTTATATTGCCATCTAAAGTTGCCATCAACAGTGCGACCCCAACCGTATAATTTTTTACTCCAAAATGGTTTCACAGTATTATTATTTCTCAATACCATGAAACCATTTTTTTCTTAAATATAAAATCAATCCAAATCAAAGAGCTGGCGCTGTTTCAGATCTACAGATGTCCATACCGTTCGTGTATTTGGTTTATTATACAAATACACTGTACTGGAAATTTTTGCGTAAATTCTGCATGAATTCTTGTAACCATTATTCTGGGAATCCTTCAGATATTTTTCAAGATTTTCCTCTGTGACAGTGAACTCAAAAGTATTACTTTTTTTCGTATGGAACATTCTATCGTCCGATACATTAATTCCCTCAGACGTGCCTCCATATTCTTTTATATTCTGAATTTCTCTTGTAATGTCATGTAACCGACTGTTTGTCACACTACCATCCTGCACTTCTCCATCTTCCTTTTCAATGAAAAATTGCATCGTTATCTCTTGTTTATCAAGATCTGCCTGATTTAAATCTGCGCTGACCATATTATAATCTTTAATATTAATATAAAACCTCATACCATTATTTACTATATTGGTATCAGCTGGACTGCGCCATGTCGCCTGATCAGTCATATAATATTTGACATTCTCCGTTTCCGCACCAGGATTTAAACTCTTGACAAAGCTGGCTTTTGGTTCTACTGCTGTTACATTAGCGGCTGCCGTAATCGCATTAATAAAAAGTTGAATTTCCTCATCATCAGAAACGCCTGAGTGACCTGCTCCTGTATAAATCACATTGCCCTTACTATAGAAATAATAATTATTACGCACATCTTTCGGTGATACACCATAATAGCCATCAGTTAATGTATACCATACTACTACATCACTTTTACCATCTTTATTTCCATTAATATCTCTGTCCTGTTCTAGCCCGAGCTGATAATATTGTCCATGTGTCTGAGCAATCTTTATCTCATCACCTATCACATAAGGATATTGTGTAATGGCTCCATCATTTACCTTTTGTGCTTTTTCCACACGCGAGTCATAACCCGGATAATTTACATATTCATTGGAATATCCTTGTGTTTGCGCATAACTGGCATTACGGTTTCCTGACTGATATGCAATATCACCCGAAACTTTTATCAGTTCATTAAAACTGATCTGATTTCCACTTTGCAACTCCTCTCCCTTTTTCAGTAACCCTGATACCGTTTGAATTCCTGCACTTGTTTCAACTTTATCATCTGAGGTAATTCCGTATCGGTCCATTCCAACAATCGATCGAAGGACTTTATTAAGTTCAAGTCCCCATTGTTTAAAGTTCCAGTTTTCCGTCCTGATAGCAGTAGATTCATTTCCATCATATTTTTTATCAGCAATATAAGCATACATCTTATCCTGATCATAATTAATATATGATGTTGTATCATGCGAAAACAGAACACTTTTTCCAGATTTTATAAAATCAACAATCGCATCAACCTGTTTGTGAGCATTACTGATATTATCATAACCATCCGTAAATCCAATAATTAACATATCGGCCTGATCCAATAAATTCTTCATCTGTTGATCATCGGTATAACTGTTAACGGTATTTACACTTACAGGATTTATCTGAATGTCAAAGTCAAAATTATAATTTCCCGTCAAATTTCCCAACATTTTCCAGAATTTTCCGTCTTTATTACTCAAATCCCAGTAATTTCCATTTTTAAAGGCCTGTAACTGCACAACTTTGATCTGCTGAGGATCTACGCCTGTACCTCTTGCCTGTTTTGCATATCCTGTTTCAGATGTGTGGATATAAGAATTCTTGTTACTTGTTATTTCAAGTTTCCATGTAATAATTTTAAAGTAACTTTCCGGAAGTTTTCGCACTAATGTATATTTTTTTCCAGCCTGTAGTTCATAATGACTTTTGTTATTACCATCCGATATCTGTGATAAAACATTTCCATCTTCATCAGAAATTTCAATATAAGAATCCTGACTCTCTTTCTCTGACAGATTACCATCAAAGTTTAAATCAAAATAAAGATTACAATCATAAGTTGTCACTGCCGGAGCAGCATCTGAATCATTCTCAATTGTAAATACATATTTTAATTCTCCATTTGTAATCAGACTGCGATCTGCGTTCGTTTCGTTTGCCCTTGGCGGTTCTGCAGGTTTTTCCTCAAAATGAATCACAGGTTTTGCAAGATTAGAAAAAAAGCTCAGGCTTTCTGTGTTATCGTTTAATTCTGAAGTGGAAAATACATTATCATACGAAAGTGCTTCTGTCAGAAACTGGTAATAATATGAAGAAGCATCTACCTTTCTGGTATTTATTGTCCGGTTATCACTCATAAGCTCAGAATCAATCACTACCGGATACCCACTTTTCACAAACTTCAGTAGTTCACTTCTAATCTGATTTGTCATATCATTACCGGAACCTCGATAATATCCGGCACCATGTTCACTATAAGTATCGATTGTAGCAAAACGTCTCATGCCATTTGGTCCTGTCCAGTTATCATAGTCTATATCTAACTGTCCGATTAATTTCAAAAGATTAGAATTCTTATTTTGAAGGGTTATTCCCCTTCCGGCACCCACATGTGCATAACACATTTCACCAGAACCGGTAAGCAAATCCACATTTGTAAGACTTGTATCTTTTTTGCTTCCAATATAAATCATGTCATATTTAGCACCTATATCATCGATATGCCCCACAAATTCAGACGCTGTCATTGTTGTAACAGCTGGAGAATTTTCTCCAAAAATCAATCCCAGCTGCCCTGCCGACGCATAACATCCTACATTGTTTTCATCGTTGTTTGATGCATATGTTCCTGTAAATTCAATTTTCACTGTTTTTACATTTTGTATATTTTTCTCAAAAGAAATCTTATGTTTGTCTGTATCTATACTACCATAAGAAAACCACTCAGGAATAATTTCACTATATATCTCTTTTTTCTTTGAATCATAAAATGTAAAAGTCAGCTTAAATGGAACTCCGTCCTTCCCCTTGTTACTATTCTCCCACCAATATTTGTGAGCATTTACATCTCCCGGAGCTGTATAATAAAAACCATTAATACTTTTCTCTTCTTTAAATTCAAATTCCACCCAATGTGGATTACCTTTTTCAGTTTTGTTTGATCTCCATACATTATCTTTTCCATTTAACAGGTTCTCTATATTGTCCATTGATGAACTGGTCAATTTGGATATATCTTCTCTTTGACTCTCTCTGGATTCTTTACCAAGCCATTTACTGACTGTTGTTGAAGATAGTTTGTTTGCATCTGTCACCGCAGCAGGTTCAATCTCCAGCACGTTAATATCTTCTTTCATCTTTAAAACGCGCTTATATTTATAATTGATAATATATTCAATTGCCCTCGCCTGACTCAGATTTTTTTTCAGCGGTTCAATCTCACCGGAGGACATCTGTTCTGCTCCATCACTTATTATCTGATCAGTAGAATCCTCAGATGTAGCTGCCGCGGTATTTTCCTGACCTAAGCGACGGTATTTATTCTCACTTTCAATATACTCCAGAACTTCTTCAAACCCCTGTACAGTATCCTTATTCCCGGTAACATCGCCTTCAGCATCAGGATTAAAATTACTGTTGAAGTTTATATTGACAAGACTGGAAGAATCATTTTCTGACATTAAATCTATAAAAAAATATATGAAATTATTTACATAATGTCCATTATCATCTTCCTTTGTATAACTGGCGACAGCCTCACCAAGAGTTGTGCCCTCACCTGCCTTAGCAGTATTAATAATGAACGGAATAAGGTTATCATACATCTTTCGGATTCCCTGTGAATTAACTTGTCCATTCACATAAATCAGTCCATATTCCGATAACTCGCTGTTCGTTTGAGCCACTGCCGCATTCCCATCTGAAAATATACTGATATCATCCGATGTATTATCTGAAAATTGTCCGGCATCTGTCTGCTCTGACACCTCCGGTCTCTGGTCGGCATCTACACCGAAAGATTCTTCCTGACTTTCCTCTGCTGTGCCATCCTGAAAATCTTCTGTTTCATTATTGGTGGCATTTTTCTCAATAGACACCAGTTCTACACCAGCCTCACTGACCATAGAATCAACTTCTGACATTTCACTTTCATCTGTCTGTTGTGCAGTTGGTTCAGTATCTATCTCTCCCTCATCTGAACCTATTTCAGAATCAGTTCCGTCATTATTTTCTGCGTTGCCATCATCCGCAACAGCAGCAGTGTCTGCATTTCCCATATCTGTAGATGCTGTTCCGTTTCCATATATCTTATTAAAGTCATCTGCCGTCATAGTGACAACTTCAATATTAAAATTATTAAATTGCTCTTTATCATCAGGCAGTAAATGAAATACATAACGTTTGAACCAGTCATGATTTACATATCCTCCCTGATAGAATACATGATTTACTTCAACAAGCTGCTCCTGCTCCTGTTCATTAGGCACAAAATCATAATTTCCCGTTTGGGGAGTTAATTTATACTCTGCATCGGAAATATAATGAGTTGCAACCTTTCCATCACCCTCTGTTACTTTAATATATGTATTTCCATCACCCTGAGGATAAGAAGCATAATACCATCCATAATACTGATAATCTGTAGGAAGCTGCACGTCATTCGTAGATGCCTCACAACAAAAATACGCTTTTTCTACTGTATAATAGTAATTGTAATCCAGACTGCTGTCTATTTTCTTTATATCACTATAAGCTACTGCCTGACGTCCGGTTACGATGGAAAGAGGATATTTGGCAAGCTGTCCACTTGATGTATCCATTTTCCAGTACCAGTATTGTCCATCTTCCAACGTAACATCTTTTTCAATACGTACAATCTGTGTGTTATTTGCTACACTGTTCTCATCTTTCTGCTGATTAGCCAACGCCAAAGTTTTAATTTTATCTAAATCTCCTACCAAAGTATATTTATAATATGGGTATGCCTGTATGCTTTCTCCAAGATAAATATATGGGTTTTCTGTTGTTCCTTTTGTTTCTTCATTGTCAAATCCAATCAAAATTGTGCGTCCTGTAGATACCTGTTCTTCTGCCTGAGCATTATCAGTCAGTTCATCTGTAGCTCCTGCTGTCGGTACATTATTCTGCTGTGTCTGATTCTGGGTATCTCCACCATCAGAAGTCCCGTCACCAAAATCTCCTGTAGAAAACGCATCTGCTTCTGCATTATCTGCAGCTCCACCCTCAAATTCAGACTGCGGAACTACATCTGATATTTCATTTCCATTATTTACAGTTGAAAATTCCTGTTCCTCTCCCGCAGTAAATGCCGAAGCTCCCTGTGGAGTATTATCCTGAATCAATACCGCTCTGCTTTCATCTACAACCGGATTTTCTCCTGGAAATTTAAAAATATTGTTCTGGATATTATTTGCAATATCTTCTGTGAGATCTGCATATACATTTTCGTAATATCCATACTTTCCATTAGAATAATCATATTCTGGAAGAATGGTAGTCTGCCCTCTGTCATTTGCATCTTTTAATGCATTATTAACGTCTTCATTTTTTACTTCTGCAAATGTCAGCGCATATGGAGCCTGTGCTTCTTCATCATCAGAATAATAGAAATTTTCTATATTCTCACGATATTTGTTTGTTTTGGCATTATCTTCTGTGACATTTTTACGAATTGGATAATAAGTCTGTTCCTCTTTCGTATACTGTCCGTTTCCGGCAGTGTTTTCCTGATAATGTCCCCGAATCTTTACTGTATCAGTCCTTGGATTTCCATCTGCATCTACGAAATCAACTCTCTTCCATCCGTCTTCAGAGGAAACAAAATACTGCTCCTGATATTCTGAGTATGCAAGCGGATACTCTTCTGCGGAACTTCCGCAAAGACTCTCTATATTTTTCCCTGTGGAAGATACATTTCCGTTTTCGTCTATTTTTTTATTCGTAGCAAATTCTTTTCGCTGCTTTTCCGACAGCTTACTTAATCCATCTTCCAGACTCGAAAAAGACATGGCATTTCCGTTTTCGTCTTTATACAGTTTGATATACGGCTCCTGACCGGATACATAATACCCGATTTCTGCCTCAGCTTCAGAATCTACGATTTCGAGAATTCGAAAAGGTTCATCTTTGGATGTTTCATTTACGATTTCTTCAATACCTGGCATCATTGCAGGAGAGGCCTGTACAGAAATACTGGTCTGGAGCAATGCTTCAACTCCCAGTACTCCTACCATAGCAATTGCCATACTGGATGCCACTAATTTCTTATGCTTAATCTTCATATATTTTTTAATTCTCCTCAGAAAAATTGCTATTCATATATTCATTTTTCCATACAATTTTACCATTTATTTGTAAATCTTATTCCATTTTTATCAAATTGTACTTCTGCATTCTGTGTTTTGTTTTCACTTACAACTTGAATTTGAAATAACAAAGTATCTTCTTTTGTTCCTATTGTATAAACGGCCGTGTTTTTAGAAATATCGAATTTTCTACTCCATGTTGTCCAAGTAACATTATAATTATCCATTTCATTTCCATCATAATATGCTTGAACAATAAATTTTACAGTTTTTCCAGATATACAAGAATCAATTGTTTCGTTTGTTTCTGGATCAACGGCTGTCACAGACATTGTATATTCATGCGCTAGAACTTTTACAGGAATAGATTTTTCAAAATTTTCGTTTACATTCCCATCTTTTTCTTCACCATAATAATTATTAGCAGGATCAAATATTCCATACTTCTGTGCTACTCTCTGCAATCTTGCCCTTACTTGCAAAGTTTTATTTACATCATACACACTCGGTATAAATATCCAACTCTTTTTTTCAGTAGAAAATTTGGGGGTTCCGCTGCTTTCAAGTCCATACCAAGTAACCTGTGTTCCATCCTCATCAGAAACACATAACTGATTAATATTTCCATTTATATCATATACATCAAGCAACAATTTCATTTCAAATCCTTTTGTATATAAAGGATCGGTACTTTCACCAGCATATACCGTACCACCATCCGAAGGAGACAACTCAATTTCAGTTACTACCTTTATTTCTTTTTCCGCATAAGTGTGAATACTAGTACCATCTTCATTATCCTTAACAAACTCAGCATATATAATGAAACCATGCTGCACATTTTTTTCAATCGTAATATGCCTTACTTGATCGGGATAGGCAAATTCTGTACTATCTATTGAAATTCCTGTAGTATTCCCCTTTATACCCCATTTCATTTTAGATTTCTTGTTCCATAAAACATCATTGCTAACCGGACGCCAATTAAATCCATGATTTATATAAGGCATACAATCATATGTTCTACCGGCAACTACCGCATCTACCGCAAAATCATTGTTTATAAAAATATCTGTAGAAGCAATCACTTCAAATTCACTTGCATTTTCCACGGTGCCATAAGTAATATCATATCCTTTACGATCAGATAAATTCACAAATGCCCTTACACGCCATTCACCAATATCATTTTGTGTAAATGTTCCTTCTGCACTATAATCAGGTGCTCCTTCTGGTTTTTTTTCTGTACTGATTGTCGTTCCCGTTTCTACTATACCTCCCTCCAGATATGTATACTGCAACTGCTTTTCATCTCCTACTTTATATGTCGCATTTTTTCCCGGAACTATTAAATCAATTCGGGCAATAGATACCTCCAATGTGCAAAAAACATTATTATGGTCTGTATCCGTCACTGTTATTGTCACCTTTCCCGTATCAGCAGTTCCAGAAGATGCATCAACCGAAAGAACTCCAGCAGAGGAAATATTAGCATACGTGCAACCATTTACAGACCACGACAGATTCCCAACAGAAGTTATTGAATTATCATTATAGAAAACTTTGTATGTATTATTTTGACTCAAATCATAACTTTCTCCTGCAGCAATCAATATTTTTTTCTTATCAGCCAATATACTGATTGGTTTCGGAGTAGTAACACCTGGATCTGGATTATCAGGATTCGGATTATCGGGATCTATTACAGGATTATCAAACGGTTCATCAGGAGTGTAATCAAAGTTAAGATTGTTACGTAAACTTACACTGTGAATTGTTTCAACTTCCTTTGTCCCTTTTCTTATCTTTAATGCAAAATTAACAATGTTATCACTTATCACTTTGCTTACATCTGCCTGAAAATATGTAATCCCCGTTGCAAGTACATCTCCATGAGAATTAGAAGAATTCGTATTTAAATTCTTCCATGTACCATCTATTTTTTCAGAATGAATATAACTAATTTCTTCACTGGATTGATTCCAAATAATATAGTCTCTGACATTTTCATCATCCGAAATATTGTTTCCGGTAGAACTCGCAGCTCTTAAAGTTGCAGTTTTCATAGCACCCGAAGATTTCTTTGCCACCTGCTCATCAAAACTCGATACCTGAAATATATGGCTTGAATCTCCATATGATAGTCTACGATTAGCATTAATAATGACATCTTCAATTTTATCAAAGGTTTCCTGTGTTTCCATCTGCACTTTTGCAATATTAGAAGTATTTCTGAACAGACTTGAACCGGTCGTAATAAAATTCAATACAACACCTGCAAAGATTGCAATAATTGACACAGTAACAATCATCTCAATCAAAGTAAATCCTTGATTATTTAATTGACCGTTTGCTTTGACTTTCTGCATATAGATTTCTCCTCTGAACTTTAACAATATTTTTATCAGGGAGTTTCTCCCGTTGTGATTACATATTTTCCTGTTTCTTGAATTAACGTAATTGTTCTGGTACGTGAACCTCCTTTTACAACAATCTTGCTACAATACGATGTCTTTCCATCCAATTGCATTGATTGTAAATATGAATTCTTATTCTGTACCTCTTTTAATACATCAAAATCTTCCCAATTATCCGTACACATCAAAGGCAAAAATGCGCCTGATGCCCGGTCATATGTAAGAACGATTCCTGACTCTGGAATTGGATTTCCCTCACCACTATTATTTGTGTAATAGATAATAGATGTTTTATCCGGTGCAATTTTTTCTTCGTTTTGATTTACTTTTATATTATCTTTCCCGTCAATTTTTCCTCGGTCCAGAATGTAGCTAATATAATACCCATCCGACCGTTTTTCCAATTTCATTGCCCCTACTAATCTGCCAGATGCTTCTATCTTCGTCTGATCCAATGCAGCTGCTATGGAATTAGTTGCACGTTGCACACGAAATCCCAGTATCGAATTTAAAGAAGGAATCAGAATTCCAAGAAGTATGGCAAATATTGAAACCACAACTATCATCTCTACCAAAGTAAAACCTTTGTTTTTTTTCAATTTCTGTCCTCCTTTCTCATACCGATTCATTCTGTATCATTGTTTTTTCCAGTTTTGATAATACACATAATCTGCAATATTTATCTCATCCGCCACATCATCATCTGTACTTGAATTACCACGTACATAATTATTTCCATCCCAGAAAAAATCCTCTGGCTTTAATTCTGTATTTGCACCCATTTGTGCCTGAAATACATTCGCCGCTTCTATTGGCGATGCCTGTAATGTAACACCCGCTTTCATCGTTATTTTTCCTTTCGCCATAATGATTCCGTTAAATTCTACGTTATCATTAATAACAACGTTTCCTGTGCAAACCACAAGTCTCAGTGTATTTGCAAGTTCAGATGTTATTTCCAAATCATTTCCATCCTTATTATCAAACATAATGACTTGCGGTCCTTTTCCTGAATCTTTTGCCGGATATTGACACATAAAACCTTCATCGGCATAATTTTTGTGAAGATATTCGACCATCTTTGTTTCATTGACAATATTATCAAATACACTCTGAGAATAAGAGGCTTCATTATGTTTCGAATCTGGATCAGAATCTTTTTTTTCTGTATTCAGATTACCATAATTATAAATCATTTTTCTATTCAGTGCATACCATGTCAGCCTGTTTGTTACAGATGTATCTACAAGACCTGAAATCGTATTTTCCTCTGTATTCTTATATAACTTGCCCTCTTTGTTTTCTGTCTCAAAGCTCAACAAATTACCATTAGTAATATATCTTGCATATGCTTCTTCATCATTCACTAAAATACCAGAACGCAGATTATTAAAATAAAATGAAAAATAATTATCCATTTTCGTTTTCATGTCACCATTATTTTCATAATAAAACTGCATATATTTTGCTGCATTTGTATTAGCGTCAGAGTCATTATCCTGTTCAAAGTTCAAATAGAAATATGCATACGGATTTCCTCCTGGATCACGATAAACGACGCGCTGTACTGGCTGTTTTTTATTAATCTTGATTCCTTTTGCTTCCAGATCATTCAGTGTTTTTCCTCCCCATATATCTACTGCAACATCCCATTTTACAGGAATGACTGCTGTATCATCACCCGATAATAATGCACTGAACTGCTGTTTATTTTCTTCCGTTATCTCTAAAGGATTAGTAGCACTGCTGTTTTTCAAATCATTTTCCAATATTTCAGCAGGTGCCAGGTATGCCAGCTGAGAACCTTTAACAGTCACACTTTCTCCTGTCATAATGTTCTTGGAGCTGCCTGCATTTCCAGCAGAAATATAACTGTTTCCGGATAATACCATTTTCTCAATCTTTGATAAATCTAATGTTGTATTTTTGCCATTTATCATTATCGCACTGCTCAAGTCTGAAGTTGTATATTTGTCTTCATGTCTATAGCCTTCATACTGTTCTATGCAGCCTTCCTTTATCGTTTCATACAATGCTTTTTCTGTTGATTTATCCGTTTTCTTTATTCTTTCATTTAATTCTTCCTTCAGCTTTTTTTCGGATTCTACAGAACCGTATCCATAATAAGCCCCTTGTAATGTAACATTTGCATCAGAAGCATTCGCTCCTGATGCCACCGTAATGTCATCTGCAAGATAACTGGTTCCTTGTAATGTAACATTTGCAGTTTCAGCCAAAGACGATTTCAGTGTTATTCCCCTTGTCCATAGCTGAACTTTAGAAGCTGTACTAAATGTACCATGATCAACATTAATTTCAGCCCGGGTAACAAGCATATTATTGGATTCAACATTTAATGTTGAACCATTTTTTACCCATATACTTGTTTTATTTCCATATCTTTCTGAACCATAATCCGTGTTGATCTGACTGATAATATTATCATCTTCAATCAGACCTGCATAAATATTTCCTCTTAAGGTAATCTCTGGCTTCTCACTATTCTTATCAGGTTCGCAAATAATTCCACCATTTGCGACCACAACCATACTCATCAGGTCAGGAAGTGTTGAAGATGTAGGAAATTGAACCTTTGGTGTTCCAAGACAGATATCTGTTTTAATAATAGATGCACGACCCTTGGAATCAACATATATGATCTTAAGATTTTTAAGTATAAGACCTACGACCTCTTTTTTACCATTTTGTGCATTTTCAGTTTCCATATCTTCAATATAAGGCATTCCATCATGAACAAGCAGAAGAGATTCCCGAGATTCATCAGTCAGGACATGGCTCCGGTTTAAATGCTCTTCATCCAGATAATGGAGATCATAGCAGCTTTTTCCCTCGCTTTCTGTAGTCATTTTGTCTTCAAGAACATTTCTTAAATTATCAATAAATAACTCTTGAAATCTGCGCTGTCTTGCTGCACTTTGAGATTGTCCGGAAAAGTCCTCCGCATCATACGTTTCCATGACTTTAATAAATGCTTTGGACATCGCATCTCCAACATCCTGCTGCAATCCGACCTTTACTTCTTCCAACCCACGTTCTGCAGTATAAAAACCATCTTTGCTCTTTAAATCTGTAACCTTCATATAAAAGTTTGAAACAGATATATAAATAACAAGCAACCCCAGAATAGCAATAAAAGAAACTGCAATAATCACTGTAAAAAGCGAAAATCCACTATTTGATTTTTTATTTTCTTTATTTATTTCCCACATTTTACTCTCCTGAATAATCAGTCTTCTTTTGAACCATCCAGAGAAACAATCAAATCACCAGATGGGAACCCTTTTTCTGCCGCTCCCACTTTATAAACTTCTACTTTTGTTGTATAAATTCTGTCTTTTGCCTCTCTGTCATCCAGCATATTATATTTCAATATTTTTTTTGCCGCTTCATTTCTAGCTGTATTCCCACTCGAATATATTAGTAGCATTTGATTAGTTACTTTATCTCTTTTTTCAGAATCATCCGATGCAATATTATAACCCAGATTTGTCCTTAATTTTGTCACACCCGGATATAAACTTGGATTCGTAGACCAGTTTTCATATTTATTTTTTTCAATCACTGTCAATTTCATCCTATATGTATTTTCCTGAGTTATTGTAACATTTTCATCTCTTTGCTTTGCAATGTATAAATTTACCGGCTGATTAATGCTGTTGTCAAACTCGATAATATCCAAAGCCCTATCCCCGTTTCCGGTAGAATTATAATTAGGATAATAAAAAACACATACATTTCTTAATTTGTCTGTTCTTAATGCCGAAATACTTTCTGTATACTCAAAGTCATCATAACTAACTGTATATTGTTCCTCTACATTAATAACATCACCACTTTCCGGATTTAACACTATATTGATCTTTCGTTTAGCGTTTTGAAACATATTAGATATTTCATTTTCAGAATACAAAGGATTTCCCAGATCATCTGTTTTACTATTAAAATGTGCAAGAAAAGGTTCCCACCACTGATCTTTTTCTATTGAAATAATAGCATCTGTTTTTGTATTCAATTTTGCAATACTTGGCATCTCATAATCGTTTTTCTCATCTTCATCTACGGTACTCTCTTTTTTATAATACGATGATTTACTGCCATCAAACTTAATTAACGCATCAAACGTTTCATATGAATCCTCAGAGCTTTTAACATTTGTCAATTCAAAAAAATATTTAGAAGAATATATTCCTTTTTTTCTTGGATTAAATATGTACGTTATACCATCATCTTTAGAAATAACTGATGCAGTTACAATCGATGCCAACTCTTCATTCGTTGCTGTACTATCTGAGTCTTTCCTATACAATCTGACAGGATTATATGCTGTACCTGAAGTATCTGATGGTAATACTTCTCTGACTCCTATATTATCCAGAGAATTTAAAAAACTAAATTTATATTTAGGATAATTAAATGCTCTGGATATTTTCGCTAAATCACTTGCCTTAACTTCTTCCATAAGGTTTTGTGCTACAGTAGTTGCTTCCAGATAAGTGTTCGATTTTTTATTTATTTTGCCAGACATGACAAAACTCTGTAGAAGCACAATCGCTGCTATAGTAAAAATGCTGACTGCTATAATCACTTCCAGAAGAGTCATACCTGCATTTGAATTTTTTATTTTCTTTGAATTCATATAAACTCCCTTTCTCTATAGATATCAGCAAAGTTCAATAATTTATAAACCTGTAAGAACTTTCATCTGCGATTCATATCTCTATAAAAACACAGTTAGAGGGGCCTTATATCTCTCCCCTCTAACATACTTTCCTTATTGTGCCTGTGCGGCGCTATCAGCAGGGGCTGCTGCATCCTGCGTATTTTCTCCTTCCTGACTGTCTATTGTCTGGCCGTCAGCGCCAGTGTCGGAAGCCGCCTGTTCTGTTGCAGTGTCTACACTCTGTGCGTCTGTTGTATCTGCGGCTTTCTTCTTGCTCTTTTTACTTTTCTTACTCTTACCTGACTCGATGGTTCCGAAGATATTGTCAGTTCCGTATGCTACACTTCCTGCATCCGGCTCTGTATAAGTCTTACCAGTTCCTGCCATAGAGAACATATTGACGGTGATACTTCCCGTAAGATTTCCGGTAGTGGAGTCAAAAGAGGCATTTACATTGTCAAGTGTCATTCTGCCACTCTGATCTGCGAGATAATCTACCATATCCTTAAGGCTTGCATATGTACCGGTAAACTGCATACTGTCCTGTGTGCGGTAAAGCACCGGAGTCGTAAACGTCTGATTCAGATTCGCCACTTCTTCATCCGAAGCGTTCTGGCGTTCCTTGTCGCCCTGCACATCCGTACCTTCGATCTCATCAAGCTGCTCCTGTGTCTGGGCATTTGCCTGCTCTGACAAAGTTTCATCAGGCATATTGAGCAACGGATCCTCTGTACTTCCATCAAGAGCCGCTATAAACTCCCTGGTACCAAGTCCTACGTTGGAAATCTGCATGTCCAGAGAATTCTCCATATTCATAGAAAGCACGATTCCATCCTCTGAACGGATATCTGCCGGAAATGCTGATGTATATTCGTCAATCTTTGCATTGATGGAATCTGTCTCTTCCAGATAGAAATCTTTATTCTCAGCCAGTTTTATCAAATCATTTAATCGTTCCTGTAAAGGTGCATTAGAAGCCTGAATACTCTCAGCCTCCTCCATCTGTGGACGATATCCGAAGAAATATCCGGCAGCAAAGATACCTACGCCCAAGAACATCAGCAGTATTTTTTTATCGCGCATAGAAATATTCATGTCCATTTTGATTTTTCTGCCTCCTTATTCTGCGCTTGTATCCAGCGGTGCCGGATCTGAGTACGTACAAAGTGCACTCAATGACACAGTTCCATCCTCTGATTCATCAATTCCAGTAGTCGTCACAGTTGCCAGGCTCTCAAAAGTCCGAAGCTGCATAATAGTATTTGCCGCTGCTGATTTGCTGGTCACACGCATGGAAAAGCTTACCTGCGTTCCGGTTGAACTGAAACTCTCCACTGTAATATCTGACGGCATTTTCTCTTCCATCTCCTCAATGAAGTTCTTAAGTCCCTCATTCGGAGTATTTGTATACTGATACATATTTTCATAATTGTCGTACTGAGACTTTGCATTGTTATAGGCATTGTAAATATCTTCAATCGAACTCTCTTCTGTAATTCGCTGATTCAGACGATCCTGCTCGTGCTGCTGATAAATACGATTTGCATATCCCGCTGCCGTCAGGACAACACCTGCCACAGTTCCAACCGCAAAGATAACAATAGCACCGCTTAAAGTATCCTTCTTCTCTTTTTTCTTCCTGCTGACCTTCTCCATCAGATTTACGCCTGATGTACCAGGTGCCAGAACCGCCACATACAGATAAGCACCTTCATCCTGTGCACTGGCAGGCAGGGCAAAATTCTCCAGCTTGTCAAGTACATTTACCTGCTGGCCAAGTTCATTGGTAAGAAGCTCTATCAGTCCCTTTACCTCTGCACCAAGACCGCAGCAGTCAATCGATTCAAACGTAGTATCGGTATGGCGGGAAATATAATAATCCATGATTCGGGAAATATTTCCGATCAGGTAGCGCAGACTCTCTGTCACCTCCGCTCTGGCAGTTTCCATCATCCTTTCCTCATCAGAAGCTGCCTCTCCCGGCGATTCCATTTCAAGAGCAGAATTGATACATCTTCTGCTGCAAAGCACCGTCAGTGCCTCATTCACATCCAGTCTGTCACCAAACTCCGGGAAAGCCCTCACAGTCTCAACCGCACTGTCTACACCATAATTAATATTACGCTGCAAAGCCAGCTCTCCATCACGGATAATCGTAATACTCGTACCCTTTAATTCAATCTTCACCAGAATATGCGTTCCTTTGGCATATTCTCCTCTGACAGAATGATAAATACTGTCACCTGTATAGGTAATTCCCGTCATCGACAGCCCTGCATTCTCCGCAAATTCCGCATAAGCTGCGGAAATAGCCTTCGGTGCTGCATAAACCATCAGATGATACTGCTTCGTCTCCTCTTTCTCATTCTCGGATTTCTGAGACTCCACATCAATCACACTGTAGGATAAAACATATTTGCTGACATCAATCGGGAAATAATCCGTAGCATTCGCCTCAACTATACTCTGAATCCTGTTCGTCTTAACAAACGGAATACGAACCTCCCTGCTCGCGATTCTCGTAGAACCAGTCGAAAAATAAACCTTCTTCGTCTTAATCTTTCTCTGAGAAAGTTCATCCTTCAGAATCTCTCCAAGGCTCTTGGTATCACGGATCTGTCCATCCTCCACAGCCCCCTGCGGTGCTGGAATACAAAAACAGTTATAAATCCTGCCTTTCTTACCACGTACTTCGATTTCCGCAACTCTGACCTGAGATGCCTCGACTTCTATGCTTAAAATTTTCGCCATTGTGCGTTCCTCCATATGTTTACAGACTACCAAGCACCACATGCCCGGCAACTTTTCAGTTAGAAAAATACATTCCAGCCCAAAACTGAAACACATTTTTCTAACTGAAAAACCATTCGATCTCCAGTTAAAAACACTTACAATTGACTATATATCACAATACACTTTTCACTCAGCATATAGCAAAAATCACAGTCCAAGCAATGATAAATACCAGCCAATCCAGCTATTCCCCCACAAAGCCGCCAGCAAAACACCAGCCGACAGATAAGGTCCCATGGCAAGCATATGTCCCGCCTTGCTCACTTTGATTCTTACGGTATGAACCACCGAACCCACAATACAGCCAACCAGAAAAGCCAGCAAAATCCGCTGCCATCCCAAAATCAGCCCACAGGCAAACATCATCTTCACATCACCGCCGCCAATAGCCGCACCGCCGCTGACCAGATAAATCATCCCCAGCACCCCACTGACACAAACCATGCCAATCAAATGCCCAGCCAGACCACTCATCCCATCCAGCCCGGTAGCCACAACGCCCAGCGCAAACAAAAAAACATTAATCCCAAAAGGAATCTCAAAAGTCCTCCAGTCGATCACACTCAACACAATCAGAGCAGACCCCATCAGACAATAAACAAAACTCACAACATTCAGCCCATTCACAACACAAATCACTACATAGAGGATGCCATTGACACCCTCTATGATAGGATATTGCGCCGAAATCTTAGCCTTACAAAACCGGCACTTTCCGCCCAACACGATCCAGGAAACCACCGGAACCATATCAAACCACCGCAGCTTCCCACCACAACCCATGCAGTGCGAAGGCGCCGACACCACCGACTCCCCCAAAGGAAGCCGGTAAATGCAGACATTTAAGAAACTGCCGATGACAATTCCGAATATAAAAACAATCATGTATGGAACGAGTTCCAGGAAAGTTAGCATAGGGTTAATTCCTTTCAATAATTATGATTCTTTTACACTATTTTTCACTTTATCAGGATAGTAAGCAACCGTAACTGATCCATCTTTAGAAATTGAACATGTAGCAGTAATATATGCTTTTGCCCCACCCGGAACAGATACAGAAGAACCCGTTGGAAGATTTTTATCCCATCTTGAAGATTTTAAAGTTGTGTTTCTCCACTCTTTTCCTACATATTCTGCTAATGACTTACCTATCTCTGTAGTATCATCTTGTGCAGTACTTCCTAAATATACACCCGAACCAAGATCAGATATTACAAATGTAAAAACATTAGCTGTTTCACCCGTTGGAACAAGGCCTTTATATTTATCATCAACTGCTGAAACTTTTACTGCTGTAACAAGATTATCTAAATTAGATGCGTCCGCTGCCTGTCTTGACCTTTCAACATATTTTGTATACTGTGGTGCAAGTAATCCAACTAAAATTGCAAGAATAGCAACTACAATTACAAGTTCAACTAATGTAAAACCTTTGTTATTTTTTTTCTTTCTGTTAAATAATTTTAACATATTACTATCTCCTTACTTTACAGTTCATCGAGATAGTAACTTTCATTAAGAAATCAAAGAAGCATTATGTACTCATCGAAATGTTGAAATTATCTATTCAATCAGTTTAGTTAGTTTTTTCCTTTAATGTATTTTTCACATTGGCAGGAGAATATGTGACTTCTACAGAACCAGAAGCATCTATCTTACATGTAGCAGAAATGGATTCTGTTGCAGCTCCGTTATCATCCTTCCATGCCTTGGATTTTAAAGTTGTTGCAGCCCATTCATTTCCAGCATACTCTGTTAATGCAGCTCCTAAAGCAGTAGCACCATCTGTCTGTTTAAGTGTACTTCCATCTTCATTTTTGGTAGCCTTTATATCAACATTGTTATACTTCACTTCTGTTTTATCTTTTGTCATGGTGATAACAACATTAATACTACTAGTTGCTGGAATAATATCAGCATACTGCTGATCAGCTGTAGCAACCTTTACTGCAGTAACCATACTATCCAGATTAGACGCATCAGCAGCTTTTCTAGAACGTTCTACATATTTCGTATACTGCGGTGCCAGTAAACCAACCAGAATTGCAAGGATAGCAACAACAACGATTAGCTCAACCAGTGTAAATCCCTTATTATCTTTCTTCTTTTCTTTCAGAAATTTAAACATAACTCAATCTCCTTCAAAATTCATTCATTTCTATCGGATAGAGCCATGTCATGAGAAAGACCCGGGACGGTCTAGCAGACCTATAAATGACAGGTGACTGCAGACACAGAGCAACTCACATATTCAACTTTTTGATGAATACATAACTCTCCTGTTGCTTTCACCACGAATGTCACTATCCGATGATTGATTCAACGAGCGAGAACCCCATAGGGCTCTCCACCCCCCCCTGAAAAATCCGGTCATCCGGAGCATCCAGAGGGGAGGGAGTTATGTTTATAAACTCGTTATTCAGTTTTCATGTTACATTGATCTGGAATATTTCATTTCCAGAAGTTAATTTCATCCTGAACCAGTCCAATCTGTAATCGCAATTGCCAATACCAGCTCCGGAATATAGATGTATTTGTCTACATCTGCAGGAGTCTTAGTTATACTTGGCATTTGGGAATCTGCGTTATTCCCCGAAAAACCCACTGTCTGAGCAAAGCGAGTTTGGGGTTTTCGGGGAATGCTTTTAGCAGATTTACAAATGCCTAGCATAACTGGCTCCGAAGCCGTAGACAAATACATCTATATTCCGGAGCGTCCACCCGACAACCAGATTCTAATTCAATTTGTTATTCTCAGTCTGATTCAGAAAAAACCACTCAATCCCGCTTTTCCAACGCGCCTCCTTTAATCTGAAGAAAAACCTGATTAATATGATCCTCTATATGATGAACACAGCCCCTATGCCAACTGTGTACCATCCCATCTTACCAGAAACTTTTACCGCGGTTCCCAATCGCCAACCAACGCACAGCTCCTGTCTGTATCTCTGTGCAGATATATCTGCACAGAGATACAGACAGGAGC
>OGZP01001136.1_pt1 | contig 20570 bp, 19 predicted proteins | sample 1576811 | NCBI WGS metagenome assembly OGZP01 (sample SAMEA3541553, study PRJEB24748) | human gut metagenome | biome: human gut; feature: human-associated habitat; material: faeces | place: China | collected 2012
AAATACTGGCCCGGAGAACAGCAGTAAGGGGATAAGACATGAATTTACAGGAGAAGATCCTAGAAGCGTGGAAGAGATGGAGCCCGGAGCTTCTGATCTTTGCAATCTTTCTGGGATTTGGATTTTGGATCAACCGGGGAGTGGAATTAAAGGGACTTTACATGGATGACCTGTATCTCTGGTCCTGTTACGGGGATCAGTCGTTTACGGAGTATGTGTTTCCAATGGGCAGCAGCCGTTTCCGCTTCCTGTTTTATCTGGCATCCTGGCTGGAGCTTTTCTTTATCGGGGGACATGTGGAGTGGATGGTTCCATTCAACATCATCCTGAACGTGGGAATTGCGTACAGCATTTACCGGATGGCAGTGTCATTCAGTAACGGAAGAAAGATCATCAGCTTCGCGGCTGGGATTCTCTACCTGTCATCCAGAATGGCATATTATCAGATCGGTCAGTTTTACGGGCTGATGGAGAGCCTGGCGCTGTGGGCGGCGTTAGGCGTATTGTGGTTTCTGTACCGGTATGTGAATGAGAAAAGGGTGGGGGCGTTTCTCATGGCGAACGTCCTGTACTTTGCGGTCTGCTTCATCCACGAGCGGTACATGGCACTTCTGCCTTTACTTCTTATGGCAGTGGTCCTTGGATTTGGAAAAGGCCTGGCGTCGGAGACTGTGACGGTGGAGCCGGAGAGAAATAGTGAACCGGACCGCGCCGCGAAACCGGGACGAAGCCGCGGAAGAGGACAGAGCCGTGGGGCACAGAATAAGAAAGAAACGGCGGTTCGCACGGCAGCAACGGAGAAGAAGGCTGATTCCCGTTTTCCGAAGAGCCTGCTCTTTGTGATCACGCTTTTCGTGTTCGGCGCGATCCAGATGATCCGCCTTTATACTATCGGAACGCTTTCACCGGCGGGAACCGGCGGAACTGACGTGGCAGATACTTTTAAGTTCACGGACGCCATTGGACAGGCACTGACCCAGGTGGGATTCGTGTTTGGGAGAAACTCCGGACCGCTCCACCTCTGTATCGAACCGTTTGCGGACAGCCCGGATAGAATCAAAAATCTTATTCTGGCGGCGGAGGCAATTCTGGGTGTCGGCGTTCTGGCGGCTGTGATCGGTATGATCCGGGCGCGGGATGAGATCGTCTGCCATTTAAAGAACGCGGTGCTGTTCCTTGTGTTTATCACACTCTGCATCGGCAGCTCCAGCGTGACGATCCGTGTGGAGATGCGCTGGGTCTATGTGGCTTACGCGGCGGCGCTTCTGTTCTTTGCCTACCTGTCACGGGTGATGGGGAAGGCGGGGATCCTGGTGCTGTTGTACGGCTGCCTGATCTTCCCGGTGGAGACATATTACCGGGACAACTGGGACAACCTGTATCTGTGGGCGCCCCAGAGCCAGTATAATTCCCTGGCGGAGAAGACATACGGAACATACGGGGACGATATCTTCGACAAGGAGATCTACATCATCGGGAAGGATTTTGAGATCAGTGATTTTAATGCTGAAACATTCCTGAAAGTATATGCAAAAGATAAAACAAATGTTCCGAAGCTCCAGCTTATCGACAGTGACATGGATCTCAAGGAGATCACGGATGACATGGTGATCCTGTGTGAGGATCCGGAGCACAACGCATACAACGATGTGACGGAGATCGTGAAGAGGCAGAGGTTCGACACGCCTTTCGGCAGCTATTCGGACGGATGGATCGATGAGCACGCGAAGATCGTTCTGACAAACGGGGAGAGCAGCAAGCTGACCTTAAAGTGCTACTACCCGGGCAGGCTTACAGGCGGTGAGACCTGTAAGATCAAGGTGAACGGACGGCAGATGGCTGATCTTGTATTTACGGACAACACGATGTACTACGAGATCCCGGCTGCGCCGTATCAGAGATTTACCGTGGAATTTTCCTGCAACTTCTATGTGAAAGGGGCGAAGGAACACCGCGGGGAGGAAAATCTGGCGATGGTCGTGAAGGTGGTAGACCAGTAAAAGAGGCAGGTCCGCAGAAATTTTTGCGGACCGCCGGGAAAACGCAGGAATGAAATTTTCTGCAAAAGGGCAGCCGGAGAAGGCTGCGACAGTAAAAAAGGAGAATCAGAAGAATGAATGGACAGCAGTGGGCTCCAATGTGCGCGGGCTTTGCCGTTGCTGTGGTCCTGTTCCTTGTACTCGGGTATTTCCTGAGGAAGAGGGACATGACTGCCCATCTTGCTCCCGTAAAGCGGGAACTCAAGAAGGAAAAGCAATGGCTGCGGCGCGGGGAGTATAATGCGGCTATGGTAAAGGGCCGCCAGAATCTGGAACTGTTTCTGAAGCTGGTGGCGGAATTTAATGGGATCGAGCTCGACAATTCTGCCCAGGCGATGGCGAACGCCAAGAGCGGTCCGGATGGAAGAGGACAGCGCGAAACTTACCGGATGAACGGGAGAAAGCGTCAGAGAGTCATGACATTCCAGCAGTTTGGATGGTGGCTCGACGAGAATGGGTATCTGGACCGGGTCGGAAAGTGGGAACTGAACGAGATCCGCGTGATCGGAAACAAGGCGGTTCATGAGAACTATGTTTCTAAGGAAGATGCCTGGAATCAGTACAATTATATGGAAGATGTTCTGCGGATCGTCGCTGACCACCACGCAAACCGGCGGAAACAGAGAGGACCGGCGGTTAAAAAGAGCCAGACGGGGTGCCATGGGGCGAGCGTGAAGAAGACGTCCGTGGCACAGATGAAAGGACGCGGACAGGGGCAGTCAAAGAGTGGAGGACAGAGTCAGGCAGGAAAAAGCCAGGCGAAGAACAGCGGACAGGGACATGCCCGGAAGCGTGAAGGCGGAAAGCAGACCAGTGGCGGGAACGCGAGGCAGGACGCAAAGGTAAGCGGCAATCAGAGAGTGGTTCAGAAGACTGAGGGAAAGAAAACGGCGGAACAGAAAAGCACTGAGAATAAGCAGACATTGAGAAAGCCGCAGAACGAAAGCAATGGGAAGTCAGCTGGAAAGAATGAGACGTCGGAGAGAACTCAGCAGAAGAGAGAAGTAAAAACAGCGGTCAATAAAGCCCAGCAGAGCAGGGAAGTAAAGATTGTAGAGAAGACCGCAGAGAATGCCCAGCCGGAGAAGCTGAGTTCTTCCGCAAAGAGGCGTCAGAGAAGAAAGCGCGCGAAAGCGGCCAGAGAGCAGGCTGAGGCAGCAGGAATGGTTCGCGAGACTGCACCGCAGAGTAAGGCAGCAAAGCCGACAGAAAAAATAGCAGAGCCGACAGAAAAAACGGTAAAGCCGACAGAAAAAACGGTAAAGCCGACAGAAAAACGCACTGTGTGTCATGGGAAAGAGACAGATTGCCAACCGCGCCAGGTACAGCCCCAGACTTCCATGAGGATCGTGACACTCAGTCAGCCAACCGGCGGATGGACAGCGGGAACTGATAAGAAAGAGACAGTGAAGTCAGAAAAGTCAAAGAAGAACACAGCACCGCAATTGAAGCGGAAGAGTGGAGAAGCGGAAAAGCGGACGCAGGGGAATATTGCAGCAAGGCAGACACAGAATGAAGGCGCAGCAGATCCGACAGCGAGACGCCGCCGCAGACCGAAAAGAAGACCGGCAGCGGAACATGCAGGAAATAACGTAGGAAGAACCGCAGCAGGCGGAGGAGATCATGAAGAATAAGAAAAGCTATGTCTATATCGGACTTCCAGTTCTGGGGATGATTTTTTATCTGGCATATATCAGGCGCTCCGCCATTGACATGGTGTATTCCGATTATATCCGGCTCATCAATTCCTATCTGCCGGACGTGTGGAACCCGGATAAGTTTTTTGTGGCGGATCTGCTCACAAGAATTCCGGTGAACTTCTTAGAGCGCGGACTGAATGTCATGATCTTTGGATACAGCGTCACTGTGGACCGGATCATGGGCATCCTCGGATTTGGACTATCCGCCCTGGTCATCGGCCGGTACAGCAGGAAAAAGGAACTCTGCCCGGTCTGGTACGCGGCGATGATGATCGTCATGTTCAGCCTTAATAAGTGGGAGATGCTGTACAACGGAACCGGATGGGCGCATTTCCTGGCATTCGGATTGTTTTTCTGGAATTATGCCCTGCTGGATCAGGTGTACGAAAAGGGATTCCGAAACGCGAAGAAATCGGAGCTTGTACTTCTCTTTGTACTGCCGTTTGTGATCACCATAGGGGCGGCGGGACCGTACTGCGCGATCTACACGGTGACGATCGTGATGGCGTACCTGTTTATTTACGTGCGCGATATTGTAATTGCAAAGAGTTTATCTGGAAAATATCAGGCAAAGGCCGACAGACAGAATTTAAGCAGCACGGATAGGAAAAACGTATCGGGCAAAGGCAGGGAAAACGCTGGCGTGATCGGTGTAATTTCAGATGATCTTGCCGGAATCGGAACCGCCCGCGTGATCGCCCTGATCGCAGTGGCAGTCATTCCGTTTCTCATTTACCTCTGGAGCAACTCCCAGGCGGTTTACGAGTATTCGGGGGCGGTAAATGTGCCGCTCTTAACGGCTTTCCGACAGGATCCGAAATTTTTTATTAAATTTCTTCTTAAGTCTTTTGCTTCCATGGTTTTTGGAGTAGAATTGATTGACAGGAGCTTTGCAGGGATTCCGGGGAAGGTCTGGTGCGCGGTCGGCGTGATCGTCCTGTTTGCGTATTTCTCTGCGCTGTGGATGAATTTTTATTACCGGATCGAGAAACAGACGATCCTGCCGCTGATGCTCCTGACAGGCGGTGGTATGAACCACCTGATGGTGCTTGTGAGCCGGTACATCTTTATGCCGAATGACAAGTATGGGATGAGTTCCCGGTATGCGCTGCAGTATCAGATCGGTGTGATCGGAATCTTTCTTACGTTCGCTCTGGCTGCGAAGTGCGGATTCTGTAAAAAGGAAGAATGCAGGGAAAGCAGAGGCACAGAGCCGAAAGTGGCACAGCATATCAGCAGGACTGAAAAGGATCCTTTGCCAAAGCTGGTAAAGAGATTATCGATCGCCCTCGCCGCCATGTTCCTCATCGGAAACGTGATGACGACGGCGGAGGAATTCCGCTTCGGAAAGTACCGGAAAGAACATAACCGGGACGAAGTAAAACAGATCTTATTAAATTTTGAAAACGAGTCAGACAAAACACTGGAGGACGCGCTGGAGTATCACAAACCGGGATGCCGGGAAGCACTTACGGTCCTCAAAGAAAACGGTTGGAATATATGGAGGTAAACCTATGAAAGTAGTAATCCTGGCAGGAGGATTCGGAACAAGGATCAGCGAGGAGAGTCATTTAAAACCAAAGCCGATGATCGAGATCGGTGAGAAGCCGATTATGTGGCATATCATGAAATATTATTCCCAGTTCGGGTATAACGAATTTATTATCTGTCTGGGATACAAACAGTATGTGGTAAAGGAGTTCTTTGCGGATTACTTCCTTCACACATCTGATGTGACCTTTGATCTTGCGAACAACAGCATGAAGGTCCACAACAACTATGCGGAGCCGTGGAAGGTGACTCTGATCGACACAGGACTCAACACCATGACCGGCGGACGCGTAAAGAGGATCAAAGAGTATGTGGGAAATGAGCCGTTTATGCTGACCTACGGCGACGGTCTCGCAAACATCGACTTAAAGGCACTGGAAGAGTTCCACAGAAGCCATGGAAAGCTCGCAACCATCACGGCAGTCAATATCGGACAGCGCTTCGGTGTCCTCGACCTCGAGGATAACGGAAAGATCAATTCCTTCCGCGAGAAGAATGACGATGACGGCAGCCTGATCAACGGCGGTTACATGGTATTAAATCCGGGCGTATTCGACTACATTGAGGGCGATTCCACCGTATTCGAGCAGGCACCGTTAAGAAACCTCGCAAAGGACGGCGAGCTCATGGCATACCGCCACGAGGGATTCTGGAAGTGCATGGATACCCAGCGCGAGAAACAGCAGTTAGAGGCGATGTGGCAGTCAGGAAACGCGCCGTGGAAGATCTGGGAATAGGTTCACACGCCTGCTTTCCGGAAGCCGCTGTGAGGATCGCAGAAAACGGCTGCGCGGAGAGCAAAAATCCGTAAATGGAGATACGAAAATGAATTTGGAAGAAGTATTTAACTTTTATAAAGGAAAGAAGGTCCTCGTAACCGGACATACCGGCTTTAAGGGAACCTGGCTTTCCAGGATCCTTGTAAACGCGGGGGCGGAGGTCACAGGATATTCCTTAAACCCGCCGACAGATCCGGCACTGTTCAACATGGCAGGTTTTGAGGGTAAGATGAATTCTGTCATCGGTGACATCAGGGACCTCGCCCATTTAAAGCAGGTATTCGAGGATACAAAACCGGAGATCGTCTTACATCTGGCGGCACAGCCTATCGTGCGGGACTCCTATAAGGATCCGGTCTACACCTACGAGACGAACGTCATTGGCACCGTCAATATTTTGGAGTGTGTCCGCCTGAATCCGTGCGTGAAGTCCTTCTTAAACGTGACGACGGATAAGGTCTACGAGAACAGGGAGTGGGAGTACGGCTACCGCGAGGTGGACCGCCTGGACGGCTATGATCCGTATTCCAACAGCAAATCATGTTCTGAGCTTGTGACACACAGCTACAGGAAGTCCTTCTTTGCGGACGGACACTGCGCGATCTCAACCTGCCGTGCGGGAAATGTCATCGGCGGCGGCGACTTCGCGAATGACCGTATCGTTCCGGACTGCGTCCGCGCGGCGATGGCGAAAAAGCCGATCGTTGTCCGCAATCCGCATTCTACCCGCCCGTACCAGCATGTGCTGGAGCCGTTAGCGGCATATCTCATGGTTGCGAAGGCCCAGTATGAGGACGGAAAATACGCCGGATACTACAACGTGGGACCGGATGACAAGGACTGCGTGACCACGGGTGAGCTTGTGGACATGTTCTGCAGCGCCTGGGAAAATGGACTTTCCTGGGAAAACAAGAGCGACGGAGGTCCTCACGAGGCAAACTTCTTAAAACTCGACTGCTCCAAGTTGAAGACCACATTTGGATGGCATCCGCGTTATGGCGTGAAGGAAGCCATCGGACTCACTGTTGAGTGGTGCCAGGAGTATGAGAAGAACGGCGATGTTGTGGCTGTCATGGACAGACAGATCAAGAAGATGTTCCAGTAGAACAGAAGAAAATAATCCACTATTTGAAAAAGACAGGAAACCTGGAGGTGCGTGCAGAAACTTCCCGGCAAATGAAACATTGTATACAGCAGGAACGAGTTCAGAAATTGGTCTGCTGTATCATCAGGAAAGGAAAAAGTTATGTTTGAAAACAAGACAGAGGCGGAGGCAAGAAAAGAGATCCTTGACCTCGTAGCCGAATATGCCGATAAATTCCATAACCAGAAAAAGGAATTCCATGAGGGAGACCGTATTCCGTACGCGTCCCGTGTGTACGACAGCAGGGAGATGGTAAACCTTGTGGACAGCTCCCTGGAGTTCTGGCTTACATCCGGACGTTACACGGATGAGTTCGAGAAGAAGCTCGCGGAGTACCTTCATGTGCGCTACTGCGCCCTCGTAAACTCCGGTTCCTCCGCAAATCTGATCGCATTCATGACACTTACATCCCCGCTTCTCGGCGAGCGTCGTGTAAAGCGCGGGGACGAGATCATCACTGTTGCGGCAGGTTTCCCGACCACCGTAACTCCGGCGATCCAGTATGGCGCTGTCCCGGTGTTCGTTGACGTGACGATCCCGCAGTACAATATCGATGTCACAAAGTTAGAGGCGGCACTTTCCGATAAGACAAAGGCAGTCATGATCGCCCATACACTCGGAAACCCGTTCGATTTAAAGGCAGTGAAGGAATTCTGTGAGAAACATAACCTGTGGCTCGTTGAGGACAACTGCGACGCGTTAGGCTCCAGATACACCATCAACGGTGAGGAGAAATTCACCGGAACCGTAGGTGATATCGGAACCTCCAGCTTCTATCCGCCGCACCACATGACCATGGGTGAGGGCGGAGCCGTTTACACGGACAATCCGCTGTTAAACAAGATCATCCGTTCCTTCCGCGACTGGGGCCGTGACTGTGTCTGCCCGTCCGGACATGACAACCTCTGCGGACACCGCTTTGACAGACAGTATGGTGAGCTTCCGCTTGGCTATGACCACAAATATGTATATTCCCATTTCGGATATAACCTGAAAGCCACAGACCTCCAGGCAGCCATCGGATGTGCCCAGCTCGAGAAATTCCCGACCTTCGTGGAGCGCAGACGCCACAACTTCGACCGCCTGAGAGCAGCTCTCGCTGAGACAGAGGACCGTCTGATCCTTCCGGTACCGGCTGAGAATTCCAGACCAAGCTGGTTTGGCTTCCTGATCACATGTAAAGAGGGAACTGACAGAAATAAACTCGTCCAGTACATCGAGAGCAAAGGCATCCAGACGAGAATGCTGTTTGCCGGAAACCTCATCAAGCATCCGTGCTTCGACGAGATGAGAGCAGAGAAAAAGGGCTACCGCGTAGTAGGAACCCTGGAAAATACGGACCGGATCATGAGCGACACCTTCTGGGTTGGCGTTTATCCGGGAATGACAGACGAAAAGATCGACTATATGGCAAAAGTGATTAAAGAGGGGCTGTTACAGTGAGCGGAGAAAAATCCTTTGACCTGACGAAAGTCCATGAGGTCAACTTAAAGCTTTTAAAGGAGATCGACCGGATCTGCAGAAAGTACAAGATCAAGTACGCACTGGATTCCGGCACGCTTTTGGGCGCGGTGCGCCACGGCGGCTTCATCCCGTGGGATGACGATGTGGACGTCATGTTCACGAGAAAGAACTACGAGATGTTCGCGAAGGTCGTAAGACGGGAGCTGCCGGAGGACATGTCCTTTGTGGAGCCGAACGAGTACCATGGCGGAAAGGCGTTCTACGACTTTATCTCCCGTGTGACATACAATAAGAGCCAGAAGTTCGAGGACTCCGGAAAGATGGAGTTCTATGACGATAAGATCAGCCGCCTGAACGTGGACCTGTTCATCGTGGACGGACTTCCGGAGGGAAAGCTCGCGAAGAAGCTCACAAAGCTCTCCCACTGCGTTCTCTACGGATTTGCCCTGGGACACCGGTATGAGATCGATTACAGCGATTACAAGGGCGTTATGAAGCTTTTTGTGGCAGTTCTCGCGACCATCGGAAAGCTGATCCCATTCCCGGTGATCTGGAAGCTGTGGAATGCCCTCTGCCATATGGACAGCAGGAAAGAGCGCCCGTTATATTTCTACACGGGTTACGCGCCGAACTGGTTCTATGTGGAGATGAAGAGAGAGTGGGACGATGAGGTCGTTGAGATGCCTTTTGAGGACACAAGGTTCTACGCTCCGGTCGGCTGGGATGAGCTTCTGACGCAGCTTTACGGCGACTACATGAAGCTTCCGCCGGAGGAAAAACAGATTCCGGAACATTCCGATATGGAGATCAAAATTTATGACTAAACTGCTTTCGGTCGTTGTATCGGTATACAACGAGGAGCTGGCGCTAAGAGAATTCTATGCAGAGACAGGGAAGATCCTGAAAAGGCTGCCGGGAAACTGGGACTATGAGTTCCTGTTCGTGAACGACGGCAGCAGGGATCAGTCCCTTTCGATCCTAAAGGAGTTCGCGGCGTCGGACGAAAAAGTGAAGATCATCAATTTTTCCAGGAACTTCGGGCATGAGGCGGCGATGATCGCAGGGCTGGACTATGCGGGCGGTGACGGTATCGTCTGCATGGACGCGGACCTGCAGCATCCGCCGGAGTGCCTGCCGGAGATCGTGGAAAAATTTGACGAGGGATATGAAGTGATCAGCATGGTCCGCACGAGGAATAAGACGGCTGGGCTGGTGAAGAATGTCACATCCGCGGCGTTCTACAAGCTGATCAACCATCTCTCCGATGTGAAGTTTGAGGCCAACGCCTCGGACTTTTTTGCGGTGAGCAAAAACGCGGCGGAGGTTCTCAGGAACAACTACCGGGAGAAGGTCCGCTTCCTGCGGGGCTATGTCCAGAGCATCGGTTTTGAGAAGACCACCATCGAGTACGAGGCGAGACCGCGTTTTGCAGGGGAGAGCAAGTACAGCTTAAAGAGTCTGTTCAAGTTTTCCATCAACACGATCCTGTGCTTTTCTGATCTGCCGTTAAAGCTTGGAATCTATTCTGGTGTGATCACAGCGCTTTTCGGACTGATCATGGTGATCTATACGGTCTATACCTGGAAAATTTATGGGGCGCCGAACGGCTATGCGACCATCGTGGTACTGATCTCGTTTATGTTTTCCGTGTTGTTTGTGATCGTGGGGATCATCGGCGAGTATATCGCGATCCTGTTTGCGGAGATCAAGGACAGGCCGGTGTATATCGTGAAAGATACTGCTAATATCAAAAAAAAATGAAGCAAAGATACAGATGGACAGGATGCCCGGTAGGTTCTATGCATGGAAAATGATCCTGGCAGGAACTTTTTCAGCTGTGATCGGCGGACTCCCACCGGAACAAATGGAAAAACATTACAAAATCATGAATTATTTGTGTAAATTTGAGAAAAGGACTTCAAAAATAAAAGGGAATCGTATATAATACGTGAGTATGCCGATTTCCCGGAAAATTCTATTTAGCATAATGGGAGATCCGTTGAATTCAGAGGAGGAATTTTATCATGAAATTATTAAAGAGAATGGCTGTGCTGTCTTTAGTAGTTCTTGCCCTTGGCGGATGTACAAAGAGCAGCATTTCAACAGATGCACCGGTATCCGGAAGTGAAGAAGTGGATCCGGCAAAAATGGAGACGGATGACGATGAGACACTTCCGAGAGATCAGAACTTCCTTGTAGAGGATGAGACTGTAGAGACGACGATGTACGACTGGGAGCAGGCACAGAGCGAGTGCGACGGACTGTTCAACGACACATCTGCATTCCCGCAGTCTGTAAAGATGGAGTTCACTTATGATGAGTCCGCATTAAACATCGGTCTCACATGGACAGTAAAGAACGACACAACAAACGATGACGCTATGGAATATGCTGTGACAATGGTTAAGCAGTTCAACGACATTATCGCTGCACAGAGCATGGATCTTGAGAATTCCAGCACTGATTCCTTCGGAACACTCTGGAACCAGTTCTCCCTTGATGTAAAAGTTGTTACTGAGGGAGGAAAGGCACTTGTAGATAAGAGCTACAAGGCTGGTGACAAGATCGACCTCAAGAGCACTGAGTCTGTTGCAGAAGGTCCGGAGGACGTTGCAGACGATTCACCGAAGAAGCTTGACGAGACAAAGGCTTCCAAGTAATTAGTTGGAATAATTTTAACAGAATAAATAATTAAGACAATATAATGGCAGAATGCTTTTCAATGTGATCCGGAAAGCGTCCTGCCATTTTTTATTGTCATATTTTCTTATGGTCTGCACAGACCTGCTGAACAGTAACAAACGCCGCACTATTCTTAACGGCAGAATAAATGCGGCGTTTATAGTATGGATTCAGTTTTAAATTTCAGACCTGCGTTTATTGACGCGGCTTATTTTGCACACTGCTTCACGAAGTACTCAAACATCGGAAGAGAGTCGGCACATTCCTTCGGGTTTGTAACCGGGCCGGTCATGCGCTCCGGGTGCCACTGTACGGACCAGATCGGAAGAGTCTCGTGCTGCACAGCCTCTGTGAAGGTGTGTCCGTTGGACTCGCCCCATGCGATGGCCTGGAGACCTTCGCCGAGCTTATCGAGGGCCTGGTGGTGGTAGCTGTTTACTTCCATGGACTCGCCGTAAAGGTTTCCTAAGATGGAATCTTTCTTGAGCGTCACCTGATGGCAGACACCCTTGGAGTGATCACCGCCGAGCTGTGTCGGGATATCCTGGGTGAGAGTACCGCCGAAGTATACGTTTAAGATCTGGATTCCGCGGCAGATGCCCCAGATCGGTTTCCTGCGGTCAACGAAGGCCTTGATGATCTTGTATTCCAGATCGTCGCGCTGTGGGTCTGTGATGACGAAGTCAAACATCTTTTCCTGACCGTAGAGCTTTGGTTCAACGTCTTTACCGCCGCTTAAGAGAAGTCCGTCAGCGAGATCCGCGTACTCCTCAGCACAGTCGTTGTTGACTGCAAGGATCGGGATGCCGCCTGCGCGGCGGATATTCTCAGCATAGTTCTGGTTTAATGCCCATGTCGGTGTTCCGTTGGCTGCTGCGCCGGTTCCTCCGGTCAGTAAGATCAATGGTTTCATAATGTAATTCTCCTTTTCCATTTCTGCCCGTCTGCCTGTCCCCGTAGTGAAATCTGCCGGAATGGATCCGGCTGTCTCTCATACAGACAGAGCGGAAGTTGATAGATGGCAGCTGTTTAAAAAGTGAAACAGCTATGATAGTATATGATAATTCTGCAGCACAGGGCAGAAATCATCCGTTTTAAGCGGTATGCCCCGGAAAGTGAAGCCTCCCAGGATCCGTGTCTGGCATCAGATGATGCAGGTCATCCCACATCAAGCCCGCTGTGGTAGGAATAGTTTCCAAGCTCCGCCAACAGCGCGGACATATCCGGCGGCCCGGATGAGACATTCGCGATCAGGAACGCATTGAGGTAATAGTAGACTGCATTGCATTTCTTCAAGGTCTGATGGTACAGATCCGGGAATGACGTCGTCGAGGCGATGGAATTATCCCATGGATTCGTCCAGACCTCATGGTCCAGGTTCAGGATATCGCGGACCTGGGCGGAAAGCTTATCCGTCACAAGCTTTTTAGAAGCGATCGGATGCTTTAGAAAGATTGATTCCAGGGAGCCGATCACATGGGTCTTATGTCCCGCAGGATCGGACAGGATCCGGCTTCCGAAGCGGATCGCGAAGATCGACCGGGCAACCATTCCGTCTGTGACCTGGAAGTTGTTTTTCTCTGTGATCTGGTAGTAGGTGCGGTTGATGCACCGGCTGAGATATCTGGAGATAAACTGGCTCTCCTGGGCGTTTAAACAGAGGGAAGCGGTCTGGTTGAATTCGGACGGCTTTTTGTGCTTGAACTTCCAGAGCAGGATCGCGTCGATATCGTTTTCCAGGGCGGCATGGAGTCCATGACACTCGGTCTTTTTCTTATCGGTGCGGTACTTGATCCGCCCGTAGACGAAGGGGTGGCAGATCGAATCAGAGATATAGTGGCACATGAATCCTGCGAGGAATGCCGCCGCCTCCTCTTTCTGCTGTCTCGAGTGGATCTCGGTGAGCTCTAAGAGGCTGTTCTTAAAAAAGTCGTTTACCTGATACTCATGCATATGGGAGCCGACGTTGCGGTAGTCCCTGTGACGGAGGATCGGGACATTATAAAAGAAGATATCAGGTCCCTGGAGACCAAGCTGGTAGAGCCAGCGGTATTTGGATATCACATGTTTTAAATAGTTGTTCGGCAGGTCATTGTAGGCTTTCACACCGAACAGGTAGTGGGTCGTAAATCCCGGCACAAGAATCATCTCCTTTGAAAGAAAATGCCAAGGTCCTGCTCCGGCGCGGACTTTGGCTTTCTGCTTGTGCAAATAAAAGCTGCCATGGGCAGACACAGTGTTTATTATAGCATAGATGTGTGGAAATGGGAATAAAACGTAGTAAGAAATAGAAAAGGTAAAAACGCGGCGGGCGGCGGTAATGCGCGGCGGGATAGAAAATGAGGCCGTCAGGCTGCAGGGCGTGATATGGAATGAATATGATTGGGGAGATCCATGATATTGTCTGGGGACCATGGACACCGATACTGTTTTTGATGGTGGGGACCGTATACAGTGTGCGGATCCGGTTCTTTCAGCTCAGGAAGATCCCATGCTGGTGGGATGCGACCATCGGGAATCTTTTACGGGATCGGAAGAACCACCGGGAATCGTTCCGGTCGGCATGTACGGCGTTGGCGGCAACCATAGGGACCGGGAATATCACGGGGGTCGCAGCGGCTGTGATCGCCGGAGGACCTGGTGCTGTGTTCTGGATGTGGGTGTCGGCATTTCTCGGAATGGCGACGGCTTATGGGGAGACGGTCCTCGGGATCAGGTACCGGGAAAAAGGCCGGGACGGCGGATGGATAGCGGGACCGATGATCTATCTGGAAAAACGGCTGGGATGTCCCGGGGCGGCGGTCCTCTACGGATTTTTCTGTATTCCGGCGGCTTTCGGCATGGGAAGCATGGTGCAGGCAAACGCGATCTCGGAGACGGTGTCCTATGTGTACGGGATCCCGGAGGCAGCCGTGGGGGTGATCCTTGTGGTCCTTGCGGGTATCGTGCTGGCAGGGGGCGGCCAGCGGATCTTCCGCGCGGCGGAGCGGCTTGTTCCATTGTCTGCGGGGCTTTATACAGCAGCAGCGCTGGCAGTGATCATTCTGTATGCCGGGAATGTGCCGGGAGTGATCCTGGGAATTCTGGTGGATGCATTTTCCTTCCGCAGCGCTGTTGGCGGAGTCGCGGGTTACGGGATCTCCCGATGCGTCAGCTATGGGATCGCCAGAGGTGTCTTTTCCAATGAGGCGGGGCTCGGGAGTCTTGCAGTGTTAAACGGGAGCGCGGAGATGGCATCGGAGGAGCTTCAGGGGCAGTGGGCGATCTTTGAGGTATTTTTTGATACCATCGTGAGCTGTACGCTGACAGCGCTTGTGATCCTCTGCGTGGCGGGCAGCGGGACGGCCTCAGAGTTCGGGGCGGAGAACGGAGCATCGCTCACAAGCCTCTGTTTTTTTACAGCGCTTGGGAGCCCCGGCGGGTATGCGGTGGCGGTCTGCGTGGTGCTGTTCGCGTTCTCCACGATCATCGCATGGTACTATATGGGGCGGCAGGCGGCGGAGTATCTTGGCGGGAAGATCTCGGGAAAGATCCCGGCAGTCTATGCGGTGGGATATCTTCTGGCGGCGTTCCTCGGGTGCCTCGGGGCGATGGAGACGGTGTGGGAGGTCTCGGACATCTTTAATGGACTGATGGCGGTGCCGAACCTGGCGGCGCTGGTGCTGCTGGCGGGGGAGATCTATGCGCCGGGGGAAAAGCGGGATCCATAGCTGCTGCCTCACGCCGGAGAGTGTGTGCGATACGGCCTGCGGCGGTGCAAAATTGCTATCGAAGTCCCGTCCAAAATCGTCATTTTGGCCGGGGCTGATTCTCCCTTGAAATTCTTATATTTTCCTTCTTCTTTCCTGGAAGGCTTTCCGCCTTCCTCTTCTTTTGGCTTTTCCTTCTTTTTTCCTTTATTTACAATAGTTTTCAGGCTTCTTTCCTTTTTTCTTTTGAAAATCAGGAACGACGAAAAAAAGACTTTTCTGCTTCGTTTCAGTTTCTCTTTTCTTCTGGTTGAAAAGAAAGAGAGAAAAAAGCGGAAAAGGGTGCGTTCTGTTCTCGGTGGGATGATGAAAATGATGCTGTTGGGATGGGAACAAAACAATCAGAAATAATTCAGTCGTTGATATTATTATAAATCAGATTTTCTAACGCGGATAGCCGGGATATTTTGCAATTTTGAGGATAAGCTGCCTGAATCTCGCTGAAACTGAGGAAAATCTGAGAATTTATAAGGAAATCACTTGAAATCGCATAGAGAATTGTCTATAATAAAAGAGAAAAGAAAACACCCACTCCAAAAAGTGGATGCTTCAGTTGTGAGCTAATGTCCTAACGGACACCGCCCATCCTGTTGGCCGACAGGGTGGGCTTTTTACTTTCTTTTGTTTCTCTTATCGAGAAAGGAAAGTAATGCGATGAGCAAACCGCCAAATGAGATAAGTAATCCGATTATCCCAATCACAACGGATAAAATTTCGTATGCTGTCATCGGCACCGCCTCCTTTCCTATGTACTCCGGGCAAGCCGGGCAATGAAAAGAGAAGCAGCCATTCCTGTCATGGGTGTTTTCCTGTTCCTATCATAGCATAAAAACAGCACTTCCTCAATAAGGAAAGAAAGGATCAGGTTGGAAGAAGGCGGAAAAGGGTGCGTTCTGTTCTCGGTGGGATGATGAAAATGATGCTGTTGGGATGGGAACAATTGCCCTTTTTCGTGTTCATATCTTGTTCAAAAAGTCTTCAAAATTCTTTTACACAATTCACACGATTTCTTCATGTTTTATGGATATCATATAACCATAAACAGAGAGACATCTGATATAGATGCTGCTTATAAGATTTTTTTCATAATACTCGAGCTGATAAGTGATTATCAGCTCTCCTCCCTTTTTCAAATAATTATTTTGTCGAAGAAAAGCACTCGGCGGGGTGCTTTTTTTCATGTCTTTTTTCGAAAAGGATCCATGATAAATTCCATTTCGCGTTTATGAGCGCCGTGTCCGGCACTTGTTTTCAGCTTGAAAAAGCGTATGGTGAGCAGGATTTCTCGCAGAGCTCCGGGAACAGGAAAAACTCTCCTATGAACTCCTGATCGATCTGGAGCCCATGAGCCGCGATGAAAATGGACAGGAGGTATTCCTGGGATCCGTCGGAAAGTGCATGCCGGTGGTGCTGGTCCAGGGGCGTACCGCCCATGTGAGCCGGTGCTTTGACGGACTCAATGCGGTGGGTGTCCTGGGACGCATGTTTGAGAAGACGGAGCTCTCGGCGGAGTTTGCGGAAGTCTTTGACGGCGAGGTGTGCATGCCGCCGACATGGCTGAATTTCAAGGATCTCAAGAAGGAATACGACGTGTCGGTTCCGGCGAGAGCGGCGGGATATCTGAGTGTGCTGAGTTTCCGGTCCGGGGGAGATCCTGGAGAAAATGCGGGAGCTTGGGTCTGAGGCGTTTGCGGAGTACATTGAGAAGATGGATGCAGAGAGGAGAAGGCTGGAGGAGAAGCTTTCCGGCAGGGCGATGCAGGGAAAGAAAAAGTGCGTAAAGACTGCAAAGCCGCAGGCGGCAAATGCAGAAAGTGTGGATCATGCAGATCCGGTATCGGAAGAATATGCGGACAATGTTGGAGAATGTGAAAAAACGAATGATGTCGTTCCGCAGAAGTTTAATGTCCTCTCCTTCGAGGAACTCTCCGAACAATGCCGCAAGAAAAATGCGGATGGCTTTGAGGATTTCCTGGAGGGGCTAAAGGACCGCACAGAAGCGCGGATCCGCAGCGGAGAGACAAATTATCCCCAGGCCACCATCGACATGATGACAGAGGTCCTGGACTGGTCCGGACTCACAGAGCCGGTGATGGTCATCGGCTTCGCCCCGCCGCTCTACCCGGCATACCACAGCGATCAGATGACCGGAAAAGAGGGCGCCGGAAGCTGGCAGTTCAGAAAGATCAAGAAAGCGTCTGAGGCAGCCGGATGCATGGTAAAGAAAGTCCACTACTTTACAGGAATCTCCGACCTCAGCTACTGCGGCACCTGCGGGGATATGGACTTTTCCGGCTACGCCGCCGAGACTCCGCTCTGGGGCGGCGGCTACCAGGTAGACTTTGAAGAGATCGGAAAGCTGAACATCCCAGCCGTCCTCATGGGCCCATGGGGAAAGGACATCCACAGGAGAACAGAGCGGGTGAACCGAAAGAGCCTGCTTGTGGAGCTGCCGGAGATCCTGCATACGTTGATAGAAGACCAAGCTTAAAAGAATAATGAAAAGGCACAGTACAAAAGAACAATATCAAATATGATTGATATTGTTCCGAATTCAAATGACATTGTTCCAGATTTTGTTGACATAGTTCTCGAAAATAACGGCATAAGGTTGTGTATAAATATGGTGAAATCGGTCAGCAGTATGCGGATATCGCTTCAATAGAACAGAAGGAAAGAGCGCTTATCGGATGCCATTTTTTCTACAGGAAAATGTCCTAAAAAAGTAAGAGAAAAGATAAAACGCTGCAATGTTTTTCTGTTATACTCCTTAATATAAAAGACGTGTTTTCGTATGGTTCACAGTTAACGCAGTAAATACGCATATCTGCGGACAGGGCAGGCATGTTTGGGAGTGTGAAACCATACCATTCAGGGATAAGGAGGAATCCAGTATGAAGAAAAGAACATTGGCGGCGGCAGGTTTGGCGATGATAATGGCAGTTTCTCTTGCGGGATGCAGCACGACGGTGTCTGTGCCGGATACCGTGAAGGTCGAAAATGTGGGAGACAGCTCGGACGGAAAGATCACCATGGACAGCAGCGAGACGGTGAAGATCGTGCCGGATATGGCGAAGATCGTGTTTGCGGTGAGATCTGAGGCGAAGGCTGCAGATGAGTGCCAGCAGAAGAATACGGAGAGCTTAAATTCCCTGACCGAATACCTGAAAGGACAGGGGATCGATGAAAAGTCCATCACGACCTCCGGATATTACCTGAACCCGCGGTATGACTGGAGCAGCAACACGAGGAAGCTCATCGGATACGAGATGCAGACCGAGGTGACCGTCTCCGATGTTGCGGTGGACCAGGTCGGCACGCTGCTCTCCAACGGCGTCGGAAACGGGGCGAATGAGATCTATTCCGTGTCTTACTATTCCAGCGGATATGATGACGCGTATGCGGAGGCGTTAAAGAAAGCAGTTGATCTTGCCCGGACGAAGGCGGAGGCACTTGCGGAGGCCAGCGGACGGACACTCGGATATGTGGTGAGTATTGAAGAGTATTCGGACAGCCAGTACGGCAGATATGTGGACGGCGGCGTGAACCTGAAAAAGGAAAGCGCTGTAATGGCGGCAGCCGGGGCAGAGGACACCGCGGCAGATATGAACGTGATGCCGGGAGAGATGGAAGTCAGCGCGAATATTAAGATCGTGTTCTCCATGGGAGACTAGGTATTTCACGTAATGACTGAACTGTAACTATTTCACAGGGCATGGACCGGAAAACAGTGGACATCCGGGACCATGCCCTGTATAATATAGGATACGACCAAGTGGCTGTCCAGTATCTTAGCAGCCGCATAAATTACTGTTCAGGCGGTAAAAGCCCACAGTTAAAAAGGAGAAAGACAATGGCAGAAAAGAAAAATCCGGTCATTACCATCGAAATGACAAACGGCGATATCATCAAAGCTGAGCTTTACCCGGACGTTGCTCCGAATACGGTAAACAACTTTTTAAGTCTTGTAAATAAGGGATTCTATAATGGACTGATCTTCCACCGCGTGATCAAGGGATTCATGATCCAGGGCGGATGCCCGGACGGCAACGGAATGGGCGGCCCGGGATACTGCATCAAGGGCGAGTTCTCCCACAACGGTTTCCAGAATGATCTGGCACATACCGAGGGCGTTCTCTCTATGGCCCGCGCGATGAACCCGAACTCCGCAGGTTCCCAGTTCTTCATCATGCATGAGACTTCCCCGCATCTGGATGGTCAGTATGCATCCTTCGGGAAGGTAGTTGAAGGTCTGGATATCGTGGACAAGATTGCCGGTGTCCGCACCGACTGGGGCGATCGTCCGCTCAAAGAGCAGAAGATCAAAAAGATGACCGTTGACACCTTCGGCGAGGAGTACCCGGAGCCGGAAAAAGGAAAAGAAAGATAATCTATGACAATCGAACGAGAAGTAACCATTGCGGGACAGACATACCCGGTAATTCTCTCCGATGAAAACGAAGCTCTTCAGGCTGCGAAAGTAGCCGGGAGAGCTATTGTTGGCTTATGGAGGGAAAATGAGGAAAAACAGCCGACCGACTATTCATTTTGCCTTTACCTTATTACAGACCCTGAAGACGCCGATGAAACATTCCTGGAACGCGTCGTCCGCCGCCATCTGGCTCTCCCGTGGTTCATCGCGGAAACCGACCGCCTCATCATTCGTGAATTTTCCCGGGACGATCCGTTGGAACCGGCATCCGCTGAGGATGCCGACGGAACTTTCTCCGACTGGAACAAACGCGAGGAATACAGGAAACACCAGTACCGCTTTGCCGAGTGCGGTTTGTGGGCGCTGGAACGCCGCGCGGACGGGGTGCTGGTTGGAAAGGCGGGGCTGACAGACGGAGAACTGGGATATCATATTTATGAACCGTTCCGCCGTCAGGGTTATGCGCTGGAAGCCTGCCGGGCGATTGTGAAATACGGGTTTGAAACGTTGGAGCTGGATAAGATCCGGCTTCGCACGAAGCGTTCCAACACGGCTTCACGGATATTGGCGGAAAAAATGGGATTCATTCAGGTACCTTCATCCTGCAAGGATTCTATTGTATTTTGTATGCAAAAAGGATATAATAGCTTGTATACAAAATAATGAAAAAATACAATCTAGTGTGATTACACTAAGGGAACGATGGGAGGAATGACCGATGATCAGGCATCTGGAGCTGAAAGCATATGGAAAGATCAATCTCGGTCTGGATGTAGTCCGCCGGAGAGAAGACGGCTACCACGAAGTGCGGATGATCATGCAGACGGTGCGCGTGTACGACGCGATCGAACTGAACCGGACGGAGGAAGAGGGAATCCGTCTTTCAACGAACCTTTATTATCTGCCGGACAATGAAAATAACTTAGGTTACCGCGCGGCGAAACTTCTGATGGATGAGTTTGGAATCCGCGACGGCTTTCCATGATTGGCCAATACTGCGTTTCGCTGAGATTTTGTTGAGTTATGCTGA
>OGZP01001139.1_pt1 | contig 20544 bp, 10 predicted proteins | sample 1576811 | NCBI WGS metagenome assembly OGZP01 (sample SAMEA3541553, study PRJEB24748) | human gut metagenome | biome: human gut; feature: human-associated habitat; material: faeces | place: China | collected 2012
GACGAGTCCAAGACTACCTACGGCTTCACGCTGGGCGGTCCTATCATCAAGAACAAACTGTTCTTCTTCGTAAACTACGAAAAGGAGAAGACTCCGGGAGAGGTTATAAAGTATCGCGCGCGTGAGGACGGTGAAGAGGCAAAAGGTATGGTGTCCCGTACGCTGAAGTCGGATATGGAGAAGGTGTACAACCATCTGAAGGACAAGTACGGCTACGACGCAGGCTCTTACACAAGTTTTCCTGCTGACGAGGAGAACACCAAGATTCTGGCCCGCATCGACTGGAACATCACGGACCGCCATCGCTTGAGCCTCCGCTACAACAATACGAAGAATACGGCTTGGAATGCCCCGAACGGTAACTCTTCCGATACGGGATATCGCTTGAACAATACTTATCGCGTAGGTACGCAGTCTATGGCGTTTGCCAACAGCATGTATTCCATGGACAACAAGGTGCAGTCTTGGGCGACAGATTTGAACAGCCGCTTCACCGATAAGATTTCCAATCAGTTGCTGTTCACCTACACCAATATAGAGGACATGCGCGGCACCAATTCTTCTCCTTTCCCCTTCATCGACATCATGGCAGGCAAGGACGAGAATGGAAACCAGATTCTGGAACCGTACATGAGCGCCGGTTACGAGTTGTTCACCTACAACAACGGTGTGAAGAACAAGATTACGAACATTACCGATAACTTCACCTTCTTCACCGGTAACCACAAGCTGACGGCAGGTCTTAGCTATGAGCACCAGTTTGCCAACAACGCCTATATGCGTAACGGTACGGGATATTACCGCTATAACAGTCTGGAAGATTTCCTGAGTGGCGCAGCTCCCGAATCATTCGCTTTGACTTATGGCTTCAACGGTGTGGCCAACCCCAATGCTCAGGTTACCTTCAACCAGCTTGGTTTCTATGCCCAGGATGAATGGAACCTCGGCAACAGTCTGAAACTGACCTACGGTATCCGTTTCGACAACTTGATGTTCGACAACGACGACCTCCAGAGAAACGATGCCATCTATGAGCTTGACTTCGACGGGCAGCACATCGACACTGGCAAGTGGCCGGATTCCAGATGGCAGATTTCTCCCCGTATAGGTTTCGTTTGGGACGTGTTCAAGGACAAGTCGCTGAAAGTACGTGGAGGTACGGGTGTGTTTACCGGACGTCTGCCGTTGGTTTTCTTCACCAATATGCCGACCAATGCTTCTATGGTACAGAACTCCGTTACCTTTAAGACCCAATATGACAATGGAAAGGTGGTGGGCCATGATTCCCGTCTGGACCAGTTGGCAGGCGGCATGATTACGGACATGAACCAGATAATCGACAAGTTCAACCTCCCCACCACGATTGAGAAACACGTGGCGGGAAGCAAGATTTCCGGTGTGGCTCAGGACTTCAAGATGCCGCAGGTGTGGAAGTCGTCTATCGCGGTGGACTATCAGGTACCCGTATCTTTCCCCTTGACCGTGACGGGAGAGTTCATGTTCACGAAGAATGTGAATGCCGTTACCATCAACAACATCAATATCAAGAACCCCGACGAATGGAAGTACAATAAGCTGACCACCGTCAAGGGCGCTGATGGAAAAGACGTGACAACTACGGAACTGTTGCATACGGGTATGCAACGTTTCAATGGTGCGGATAACCGCATGGTGTACTCTTATTCTCTTTATGACAACCCCGACAAGAATGTGAAATATGCAGGCGACTTCGTGCATTACAATGGCAAGAATGCCGTGGTACTCGACAATACATCCAAAGGCTACGGCTATACGGCAAACATCACGGTGAATGCCCAGCCGGTGGATGACTTGATGCTGATGCTGGCCTATACGCACACGGAGTCCAAAGAAGTTTCCGGTCTTCCGGGCAGCGACCCTATCTCCACTTGGCAGGGATTGAACACGATTGATGGTTCCAATTATGTGGATGCACAACGGTCACAGTATGTGGTTCCCGATAAGGTGATTGCTTCTGTGGGCTACTACATCCCCTTCAGACACAAAGGCCTGCTTCGCGGCACACACCTGAATCTGTTCTATTCCGGCTATTCTTCCGGCGGTTACAGCTTCTGCTACACCAACGACATGAACGGCGATGGTATCAACAACGACTTGATGTACATTCCGAAGGACGATAGTGAAATCAACTTCAAGACAGAGGAAGACCGCGTTGCCTTCTGGAAATTCGTAGAGCAGGATTCGTACTTGAAGAATCACAAAGGACAGTATGCCGAGGCTTATGCTGCCCGCGCTCCGTGGGTGCACCGCTTTGACTTCCGTCTGCTGGAGGATTTCGAATTCAAGATTGGCAAGACCAAGCATTGCTTCCAGTTGAGTTTTGACATCATGAACGTGGGTAACCTCATCAACTCCAAATGGGGTATCTCCAAGACCAATACCGTTTCCAACAGCAACCGAATCCTGAAGTATGAAGGGGTGAAGAGCGCCACTGACCTGACTCCGGTATTCTCCATGTATAAGGTGAACGGTGAATATCCTACCAAGACTTACGACACCTATCAGAACTACAGCGAATGCTGGAAGTTGCAAGTCGGTATCCGTTACGTGTTCAACTAATCGGGTGCAGATAACCTCCGTTGAATGGCAGAATATGATAAGGCAAGGGCTGTTCCGGGATTTCCGGGACAGCCCTTATTATTTTTGGCTTTCTTTACTTTATTGTATTTCAACCTCCATAATCACTGGATTGTGGTCGCTGCACAAATCCAGGTCCGGAGAGTAGTATTCGATACCCTTCAAGCTAGGGGAGTGGAAGATGTAATCAATACGCAACATGCGTTTGGCATAGCGGTAGGTGTACATGTATCCGTTTCCGGCAGTGCGGAATCCGTCTTTGAGGGTTTTCCTCAAATGATGGTAGGTGTAGGAGGAAGGTATTGAGTTGAAGTCGCCGCATAGCAGCACGGGATAGGGGCTGGTCTTAGCGTAGTGGCTGATGACGTAAGTCTGCGTGGCCCGCTTCATGAAGTTTTCGTGCAGGGTGCCTGCGGCATCTTTGGCTGCCTGGACTTCGCGGCGGGTGTCGTCGGTGGCCAGCTCGCGTTCCCACTTCCTGCGCTTCTGGCTAACGCTGGTGGTCTGCAGGTGGTTGTTTATCAGACGTATGGTATCCGTACCCATCACTACATCGCACATCATGCTACAGTTGGAGCTGTGCTGGTAAGTGATGAAACGGTGGTTCGCCAATGGATAGCGGCTGAATACGGCGATAGGCAGTACGCCCTTGACGGAGTCTTCAGAAGGGATGAGCGCGTGTGACCAATGCGAGAGTACGCGCCGTATGCTGTCTGTGGGGAAGTCGCTGTTGTCTCCGAACTCCTGGAAGCACAGCACATCCACGCCTTCCTGCTGCATGTACCGGGCTATCTCCTTGCAGGAATAACCGGTAATCTCACCTCCGAAGTTGTGTATGTTGTAGGTGGCTATCTTCAGATACTTGCCTGCCGGGGTTTTGTCTTTCGGCAGGTGGAGCTGGAAGACAGACGTCAGATATCCCCAGTTGCAGAAGAATGCCACCAGCGGAACCAGTGCCCAGCGCTTACGGGCCAATGCCCAGCAGAGTGCCGTTATCAGATTGACAATCAGGAGTACGGGCACTGCCAGCCCCAGTAATGGCATGATGACGGAATCGACCGGAGCTACATTTCCTGAGAAGGCTGCCATTATGGTGATGGTGGCCAAGACGAATGTCGCTGCTATCAGACAGATGTAGAACAGACCTTTTACGGCGGACTTTCCCATGTTGTTTGCTTATTTATTCACTACGTTCACCGGCTTGCCGTCTTGGTAGGCCTTGATGTTCTCGAGCATAATCTGCATGAGGCGTTCGCGCGCGGCGGTGCTTGCCCAGGCAATGTGCGGAGTGATGTAGCAGTTGCGGGCGGAGAGCAACGGATTGTCGGCACGGGGAGGTTCTTGCGAGAGTACGTCTACGCCGGCGGCATAGATGGTACCGTTGTTAAGTGCGTTGGCAAGGTCTTGTTCGTTGATGAGCGGGCCGCGTCCGGTATTGATGAGAATGGCGGTGGGCTTCATCAACCGAAGCCGTTCTGCATTCACCATCTCGCGGGTGGAGTCGGTGAGGGGACAGTGCAGACTGATGATGTCACATTCGCGGAACAACTCGTCCAGCTCCATCTTGCGGATTTCGGGAGGAAGCTGGAAGTTGGTCTTGGAGGTGTAGGCACATACCTTCATACCGAAGCCGATGGCGATGCGGGCGGTGGTGAAGCCGGTGTGGCCCAGGCCTACGATTCCAAGCTTCTTTTCGCGCAGTTCGATGAGAGGCGTGTCCCAGAAGCAGAAGTCCTTGCTTGCTGTCCAGCGGCCCCGGTGCACCTCTTCAGAGTGGTGTTGCACTTGCTGGGTGATGTTCAGAATATGGGCAAAGACCATCTGGGCAACGGAGTCGGTGCTGTAGGCGGGAATATTGGTGACAATGATGCCGCGTTCTTTGGCAGCGGCGGTGTCTATGATGTTGTATCCGGTAGCCAGCACACCGATGTATTTCAGTTCGGGCAGTGCCGCCATGTGCTCGGCGGTGAGCACGGTTTTGTTGGTCAGCAGGATTTCTGCACCAGCGGCGCGTTCCAATACTTCCGCAGGGGCGGTGCGGTCGTAGATGGTGCACTCGCCCAAGGCTTGCAATTCGTCCCAGCAAAGGTCACCGGGGTTGGCGGCATAGCCGTCTAATACTACTATATTCATGGAGTTATGAGTTATAAGTTATTTGTTGTGGGGATTTTCTGTATCCGACTTTTAATCTCTAACTTTTAATTTTTAATTTTAATTGATAGTTTACCATTTCTTTTCCTCTCCCCAGAGTTGCTGCATCCGTTCCTTGTGCTTCTGCTCGGCAGGGTTGAGTTGTGGCTCCCAGATACGGCGGTCTTTCAATTCGTCGGGCAGGAATTGCTGCTTGACGAAGTTGCCGGGGTAGTCGTGGGCGTACTTATACTTCTCGCCGTAGCCCAACTGCTTCATCAGCTTGGTGGGCGCATTGCGTAGGTGCAGGGGGACGGGGAGGTTGCCCGTTTCGCGTACCAGTTCCAGGGCATTGTTGATGGCCATATAGGCTGAATTGCTCTTAGGACTGGTGGCGAGGTATATGGTGGCTTCTGCCAGGGGGATACGTCCTTCGGGCCATCCCACTTTCATCAGCGTGTCGAAGCAGGCGTTGGCAAGCAGCAGCGCGTTGGGGTTGGCCAGTCCGATGTCTTCGGAGGCAGAGATGACGAGGCGGCGGGCTATGAAGGCAGGGTCTTCACCGCCTTCTACCATGCGTGCCAGCCAGTAGATGGCGCCATCCGGGTCGCTGCCGCGAATGGATTTGATGAAAGCGGAGATGATGTCGTAGTGCATCTCGCCGTCCTTGTCGTAAGCAAGAGGGTTCTGTTGAAGGCGTTCGGTCACCATGTCATCCGTGATGAGGACAGGGTCGGTGGCTTCGGAATCTATCACCAGTTCGAGGATGTTGAGCAGCTTGCGGGCGTCTCCTCCGCTGAAGCGGAGCATGGCAGTGGTTTCTTTCAGTTCTATTTTCCGTTCCTTCAGCACGGTGTCCGTGGTGATGGCGCGTTGCAGCAGTTCCAGCAGGTCGTCCTTCTCCAGTGACTTCAGGGTATAGAGCTGGCAGCGGGATAGTAGCGGGCGGATGACCTCGAACGAAGGGTTCTCCGTGGTGGCGCCTATCAGCGTCACGGTGCCTTGCTCCACGGCTCCCAACAGCGAGTCTTGCTGCGACTTGCTGAAACGGTGTATCTCGTCGATGAAGAGGATGGGACTGGCTTGCGAGAAGAAGCGGTTGCTCTTGGCACGCTCTATCACGTCGCGTACATCCTTCACACCGCTGGTCACGGCACTAAGTGTATAGAAAGGGGTTTCCAGCTTGTTGGCGATAATCTGTGCCAGGGTTGTCTTTCCCACTCCCGGAGGGCCCCATAAGATAAACGAAGAGATACGTCCTGCATCAATCATCTTACGCAGCACTGCACCCGGTCCCACTAAATGTTTCTGACCGATATATTCATCTAATGTTCTTGGTCTAAGCCGTTCTGCTAATGGTTGCATAGTATGTAACTCTTAAAAAATCATTAATATCATGAAGCGTATACCGCCCTTCTTCACTCCCGGTATATCCGTATAGGTCAGTCGGCGTACATATTCTATGTGGAGCAGCTTGAAGATATTGTAGATACCTACACTGGCTTCCACATAGGGAGTCTTGCCCATGACGTGGCTGGTGGGTACACCGTCGCGCATGGGGAAGAGGAACAAGTCGGGATTGTTGCTCTTGTATGGGTTGTTCTTGTCCGTCAGCGTGCCCCACAGACCACGGATGCGGAACATCTCACGCCACTTCAGCTTCTTGATGAGCGGGATGCGGTTGAAGAGTTTTCCGTTCATGTCATAGCTTAGGTTGAGGGAGGCGTAACGGTCGTTCAGGAACTCCATGTTGTTGATGAGGTTGAAGGACTCGTTGTTCTGCGTGATGTACGAGAGGTTTGCCATCGGTAGGTTCAGCAGGGGGAAGGGAACGGTGTTCCATTGCGCACCGGCACGTGCCGTTACGTCCAGCTTGCCCCACGAGCCGAGCCAGAAGCGCTTCCGGATGCTGGCTTCCGTCAGGTTGAAGTTGTACTCTCCACCCAGCACGCCCTTGAATCCGGCGGTGTGGGAGAGGGTGAAGGTGGGCGCATCCAACGATACGGGCACGCGGCGCTGTTTGGTGTTGACGAAGGTTTCGCCGGGAGCGTAACGCAGGGTCACACCCAGCTCGGTAGTGGTGATGTCGTGCACCAGCGTATTCTTTTCATCCCACTGTCCGGGTGTTTCTCCGTTGTTCTTCCAGTATTGCAGTTGCCCCGCAGGCTGGTCGTTGCGGTGGCGTGCCATGGCCTGTACGGAGAAGCCGGTATTGGTTTCCAGCTCGTAGGTCAGCGTGGCATCGCGCATGTAGGACATCTGGTCTACCGTGGTCCATTTCCAGCCGACAAATAAGTTGTCCTTGTCCGTGGCGAGGTACTTGTCCATGGGAGACATCACGTCGTAGGTGTACTTGAAGGCGATGTAGTGCTTCGGGAACTCCCACAATACGTATTCGCGTTTGTTGAAGGAGTAGGCCACCTGCCCGGAGTAGAACCATTTCTTGTCCTTGGTTCCGTAGGCGCCGTAACCGCTCAGGCTCCAATGCGGGTCGAGGTTACCGGTTGTCATACCGCTCAGACGGAAACGGGTGCCGTTGACGTAGTTGCTGGTTATCATTGTATTGATAGGACCGAAGTCGAACTTGCTGGGATGGTTCTTGCTGCCCGTCTCCACGAAGTTCTCAATCAAGGCTTTCGCCCCGAAGATGACGTACTTGAAGCCGGGAATCTGTTCGATGCGGTTCATGAATACGTCCATCGTGCTCTCCTTCTTGGTGAGGGGCACTTGGCGCACTTTCGCCCAATACTCGTCGCTCTTGGCAAGCATGTTCGCCTCCTTGATGACGTTTCCCTTCAGGCGGAAGAGCCGGGGTTCTATCTCCGTGAACTGATAGTCGCTGTACTTGGTGGTCCGTTGCACTTCCAGGCCTTGGATGCCTTTCACGAAGTGCAGTTCCACGGTCATGTCGTCGTCGGTCAGCACCCAGTTTCCGTCGGGCAGTTGTTCGAACTGCTGTACGATGTCGAGGTTCTCCACGAAGTTGACACCCGTCTTCTTGGGCAGGTTCATGGTACATTTCTTCACGGCATAGGTGGAGTCCTTCACCACGTAGAGGTGCCCCGTGAAACCGAAGTCCTGCGGGTTCTGGGGAACGAAAGTCAGATGCACGCACTCCTGCCTATCCACCATGAGCGTGTCCATCAAGTAGTATTTGTAGAAGCTGATAGCTCCGCGGCCGATGGGGCTGACGAAGCGGCGTTGCAGCAGGCGGATGTCGTCGTCGTAGATGTTGATGTCGGAGAATACGTCCGTAAGGATGGTCCCCAGCATGTCTCCGGTGTTGAAGAACTCTTCGATACCGGTGGAGTTCATACCTTCGATGATGGTCTTTTCGCTCTTGGGGTTTTTACGGAAAATGGTCTTGCTGGCCGTCTCCTTGATGGAGATGGGTAGAATCATTTTGTTGGTCTTGGGTGATACCTCCACCTGGTCTTTGAAGAAGGAGAATTTCTTGTAGATGCCTTTCTCCATTTTGTCAGGGGTGACGTCGTTGAGCGACATCTTCATCTTTTCGTACTTCTGGTACTGGTAGTAGTCGTTCTCTTCCAGTTTCAGCGCCTTCTTGTTCTCGATGACCTTCTTCATGAACTCCACGGCGGGGTTGTTCTTGCGGGAATATTTCTCCTTTTTGGGCTTCACCACGACCTCGGAGAGCATGATGTCATCCGATTGCAGTTTGACGTTCAGCACCCGGGTGCCGGGTTTCAGTTTTACTTTCTTGGTGATATAGCCTACGGCGGAGAACGTCAGCTCATCCCAGCCTTTGCGGGTTTCCACCTGGTATTCACCGTTTGCGTTGGAGATGCCGCCTACACCTTTCCCTTCATACTGTACGGTGATGTACATCAGCGGTTCGTTCGTGAGGGAGTCTGTGATGACACCCTTTATCTGGGCGGATGCGCTGATGGAGACGAACAGTGACAGCAGGAAAAGGGCGTAAATTGTATATCTTTGCTTCATAAGTTACAGATAATTCGGGCGCAAAGTTAACAAATTAAGGTTAATCAAGAAGCAAATATAGACTAAAGAAACGGGAGATATGGTTAAATGAACGTGAAAGTCGTATGTCTTGTTTGCCGGATACAGATAAAAAACGTACAGAATCCTTGTAGAAAAGTTGCCGGATATAAAGGATAAAGTTGCACAACGTATGGAGAAAGTTCTATCCCAAGCCTTGGGATAGAAAAACCCAAGCTTGGGATAAGCGTCCGTAGGTTTGGGATAGACGTTTGCAAGCTTGGGATAGAGTTTATGGAGGATTATGAATTGTTGCCGTTCAGTAGTGTCTGTACGATGCGTTCCGCCGTTCGTCCGTCCCAGCGGTCGGGCAGGGTGGTGTGCTTCCATTCTCCGTACAGCAGCTTGTCGAGCGAGGCGGAGAGAGCGAAGGAATTTTCGCCTACCAGCTCGTTGGTACCGATGCGCCAGGTTTCGGGATGCTCGGCATAGGTATTGAGGGTGATGCAGGGGACGTCGAGGAAGGTAGCTTCTTCGGCGATGTTTCCCGAGTCGGTGACGATGCCCCGTGCCTGGTTGATGAGGAATCCGAAGTGCAGGTAACTCTGCGGAGGCAGGATGTGCAGGTTGGGAGCATTCACTTCCAGCGACTTCACCGCCTTTTGCACGTAGGGGTGTAGCGGGGCGACGATAGGCATGCCGCCGGCCTTCTCGATGACGGTCTGGAGCAGGGAGTGCAGTACGGCTTTCTTCTCCAGCAGGTCGCGGCGGTTGAGGGTGAGCAGCAGGTAGTTCCCTTTCCGCAGGCCGAGGCTGGAGAACCACATGGGCTGCACCAGGCGGTGGCGGTTGAAACGGATGGTGTCAATCAGTATGTTGCCCACGTAGTGGATATATTCGGGTATCATGCCCTCCTGGTTGAGGTTGCGGTTGGCCACCATGCCGGCGGTGAAGAGATAGTCGGAAATGGCGTCCACGATGGTGCGGTTCACCTCGCGGGGCATGTTCATGTCGAAAGAGCGTGTGCCGGCTATGACGTGCGCCACCTTCAGTCCGCGCTTCTTGGCGACGATGGAGCAGCTCATAGTGGCGGTCATGTCATCTACCACCAGTACGACTTGTGCCGGATGCCCGTCCAACTCCCGCTCGAAGGCGAGCATGATGGAGGCTGCCACCTGCGAGTGGTTGTGTCCGGTGACACCGAGGTAGGCATCCGGTTTCCTCATGGAAAGGTCGGAGAAGAGCGAGGCATCCAGGCTGGTGTCATCCTGCGGACCGGTGTAGACGATGCGGTAGGAGATGTTCTTTCCTGCCTCTCTGGCGGCGTCGATGGCGCGGCAGATGGGGGCTATTTTCATGAAGTTGGGGCGTGCGCCCGATACGATTGTTATTCTCATTGTCGTAGTTGGTGAAAAATGATACGACAAAAATACGTTTTCTTAGGGAAATTATTTGTTACTTTGCCTATTATTTTCAGAGTGTCTGTTGAAAATACACACTTATTCAATGTTTAATTTATAATTTATAATTTTTAATTCTCAAAGTGATAATGCCAACATTTGTTCAGATACTCGATTTCATTGGCACATTTGCCTTTGCCATCAGTGGCATACGCCTGGCCTCGGCCAAGCGGTTCGACTGGTTTGGAGCGTATGTGGTGGGTTTTGTGACGGCCATTGGCGGCGGTACGATACGCGACCTGTTGCTGGACGTCACCCCGGGCTGGATGACGGATCCCATTTACTTGATTTGTACCGGACTGGCCTTGTTGTGGGTCATCCTCTTCGGTAAACATCTCATCCATCTGCACAATACGTTCTTCATATTCGACAGTATCGGCCTGGCACTGTTCACGGTGGTCGGCGTGGGCAAGAGCATCGCGCTGGGCTATCCCTTCTGGGTGGCCATCATTATGGGCAGCATCACCGGGGCTGCGGGAGGTGTGATACGTGACGTATTCATTAACGAAATTCCGCTGATATTCCGGAAGGAGATTTATGCGATGGCTTGTGTGGTGGGAGGAACCTTCTACTGGATGTGCCATCTTCTGGGGATGGAGTCTTTCGTGTGTCAGATTGTGGGCGGTGTGACGGTGTTCGTTACCCGCATACTGGCGGTGAAGTATAGGATTTGCCTGCCTATCCTTTCGGGCAATGAAGAGGAGCAGGAAGGGTAGTCCGTTATCTGCTGTCTGAGAATCTCAGGGATTTTCCGGTGAAATTCCGGGCAATGTGCAAAAGAACTTCAGGTGTTAAATATAAGATTCCCCGGCATTTGGAACCGAAATGTCGGGGAATCTTTCATATTCCTCGTTCCCCTGATAAGGGGGAAAGAGGATGGGATTGCTAAGGGGATAAAACAAGGTTAGAACAATGCATCCTTCGTGTTGAAAAGTTTGCGTTCGTTCAGTTTCACTACCTTGCCGAATTTTTCCAGCCGCTTCAGGTCAATGTTCTTAGGGTTGCCCATGATGGAAATGCAGTAAGGTTTGTCTTTGATGTTCTCTTCGTAGAATTTCACGATGTCGTCAAAGGTCAGTGCATCTACTTTCGGCAGGTTTTCCTTTGCTGGGTCGTCCGTGTAGCCTCTGTAGCCCAAGTCTACCAGTTCCATGGCTTTGTTGCGGAAGCTGGGGTGACTGGTCAGCATGGCTTGGCGGAGGTAGCTCTTGATGTTGTCGATACGTTCCGGATTCTTCGGCATGTCGTTGACGAGACCCATCAGCACGTCCAGTGCATCGTTTGCCTTGTCGTTCTGGGTACCGATATAGCCGCGCAGATAGCTTGCTTTTCCGGCTATGCCTTGCGTGCCGACGAATGCGTAGGCTGTGTAGGCCATGGAGCGTTTTTCGCGGATTTCGTTCAGAACGATGCCGGTGAAGTCAAGGCCGAAGTATTGGTTGAATGCGCTACGCAGCACGTCGTCCTTTTTGTCAGCCTTCTGCATCGGGATGTAGAGGTGGATTTGGGCTTGTTCTGCATCGTTGTTAGGCAGGAAGTAGACGGTGTTTTCGGTCACCGGCATCATGTCCTTTGCCTGCGGGGAGTTGGACGGGCGTTCGTTGGCCACCAACGGGAGGTTCTTGCTCAGAATGTCGTATACTTGGTCGAAGGGGAGTGTTCCGGTAAAGAACACCTTTGCCTCGTAGTTGGAGGCACGGTTGATGTCGCCCGTCAGTTCTGAAATCTGTAATTCGTAAATCTCCTTGTCGGTCAGTTCCTTGATGTAGTCTGATTTCTCTCCGTAGAGCATGTACTGCCGCAGTGCTTCGTTCAGGATGCTGACGTTGTCTTTGCGCTGCTGGCGCATACCCATTGCCGAACCTTTCAGACGTGCCAGTTGCTTTTCGTCCAGTTTTGGCATCAAAATCTGGCGTGAAAGTAGCTGGCAGGCTTGCGGCAGGGTGGCTTCGTAGCCCTCCATGATGATGTAGAGGTTGTCATCATCGGCTGTCACGTGGCAGGTTGCGTTCAGCTTGCTGAGTTCTTCTTTCAACTCTTGCGGTTCGTAGGCCCCCATGATGCCTGCGTTGTTCATCAACTGGGCGGCATAGCCAAGTTTTGGGAATTCGCGTTCACCGGCTCCGTATTGTACAACCAACTGGAATACGTTATTCTCCTTGTTGGGTGTGTAGTACATCTTTGAACGGTCGTTCAGTTGCTTGATTTGCACTTCGCCGTAGTCTGCGAATTTCTCCTCCATCTGTCCGATGGGCAGGTTTTTGAATTGTGTTGCATAGAGCGATTCTTTTCCTATCGGAGGTTCTACGGGTTTGTAACCCGGCTTCTCAATCTTGGCGTTCTTGTCAGGCTTTCCTTTTTCGATATATAGGGCCAGGTAATTGTCTGACAGATATTTCTTGGCTACTCGCTTGATGTCGTCAGTGGTGATGGCCATAATCTTGTCCTTGTAATTGAGTATGTCGCCCAAGTCCTGCTCGTTGTAGAAGGCGTTCATCAGTATCATGGCCTTGTCCTCGTTCGACTCCATTTCCAGGTCGAACTGGCGGCATTTCTCGGCTTTGATGGCATCAATTTTCCAGTCCTCGAATTCTCCGTTGGCGATTTGCTGGATGGCTTTCAAGGCTTTCTTTTCGGCGCTCTTGGTCGACTCGAAACGGCGCTGGTTTTCGTCGTAGAGGGGAATGGCCGCTACGATGGCGCGTCCTTGTTCGCGGAAAGTACGGGTGTAGGCTCCGGCGCTGGTCAGTTCACCGTCCAGTACCAGCTTGTCCATAGTTCCGGTCTGACTGTTGTTGTTCAGCAGTGCCAGGGCGATGTCCAGAGCGTCTTCGTCGGGATGTCCGGCAGGTACTCCATTGAATACCATTGCCACTTGCGGGTAGAATCCTACTTTAGCCGAATACTGTTTGCGGCCCTTTATTTCGAGGTTCTGGTAGACCTTGCGCTCGGGTGCGGGCTTGGCAGCCAGACGTCCGAAGGCGGCATTGATGCGTCCGCTGATTTGTTGGGCTTTGATGTTTCCTACGAGTACCAGTACCATGTTTTCGGGGACATACCATTGTTCGTAAAATTCAATCAGCTTGCTCAAGCGGGGATTCTTCAGATGTTCGGGCAGGCCGATGATGGAACGGGAGTAAGGATGTCCCTCAAAAGCTTTCTCCATCACGAACTGGTTCTGTGCACGTCCCTGGTCATCTTGTGAACGGTTATATTCTTCGTACACGTTTTCCAGCTCCGACTGGAAGGAACGGAATACGGGATGCAGGAAACGTTGTGAGGAGATTTCCAGCCATTTGTTTATCTGATAGGCAGGGAAGGAGCTGTGATAGAAGGTCCAGTCATAGTAGGTGCCTGCATTCACCCCTTTGGCACCCATGCTTTCCATCAGGTTGGAGTATTCGTTGGGAAGTCCCAATTTTCCAGCTTTGACGGTCAGCTCATTGATTTCCTTGCTGATGGCTTCTTTTTTTGCCGGGTCGGCTTCTTCGGCCATCTGGTCGTACTTGGCGATGATTTCCTTGTAGATCGGTTCTTCTTCCGTCCAGTTCAGCGCGCCTATCTTGTCTGTTCCTTTAAACATGACGTGCTCCAGGTAGTGTGCAAGTCCCGTGTACTCTTCGGGGTCGTTGATGGAACCGGCACGTACGCCTACCAGTCCGAACACGTCCGATTTGGATTCATCTTCCCATATATATACGGAAAGACCGTTCTTCAGCTTGAACGCCTTCAGTCCTTGTCCAAAGGAGGGCAGGGAAATGATGAGGGCAGCCAGCAGAAGAAGTGACTTAAATTGAAATGATTTCATAAAATAAAGTGTTTTTATGTAATAAAAGTGTTTTCCTATATGTAGGCAAAGCTATAAAAAAATCACGTAACATTTACGAAATCTTCGGAAAAATGATGGTTTTCAGTATATAATATCACCCGTAAACTATCAGAGAGGGGGGGTGTAAACTGTCAAATGATAGTTTTCCCCCCTAATAAAAACCGTATTCCGTCCCCCGGGGCTTCAAATCTTCCTTATACTTGCAATCGTAAAACCTAAACCATTATTAACTATTTAAAAATTGAGCAAAGTATGAATACTTACAGTTTTAGAAAAGATTTACTTGCAGTGCAAGAAGAACTGCTTCGCTTTGCATACAAGTTGACAGCCGACCGGGAAGAAGCGAATGATTTGTTGCAAGAGACATCTCTCAAGGCTTTGGATAACGAAGACAAATTTGAACCCGACACCAATTTCAGAGGTTGGATGTATACCATTATGCGCAACATCTTTATCAATAATTACCGGAAAATAGTTCGCGAACAGACTTTTGTGGACCAGACGGACAATCAGTATCACCTCAGCATGCCCCAGGACTCTGGTTTTGCCAGTACCGAGGGTGCCTACGACCTGAAAGAAATGCATCGCATCGTCAATGCCCTTCCACGCGACTATAAAGTCCCTTTCTCCATGCATGTGTCCGGTTTCAAGTACCGCGAGATTGCCGAACGCCTCGGCCTTCCGCTCGGAACGGTGAAAAGCCGCATCTTCTTTACACGCCAGAAGTTGCAGGATGAACTGAAAGATTTCATCTGATAATAATTTGATAGTAGCAATATGATATATAACATATTGTCAGTGATGAATTTTTAAGGGTTATTCTTGACTATATGTCAGAATAATCCTTTATATTTGTATATGTTAAGTTAACCGAAGGAAAAAATCTCTTATTACTGACTATGATGAAAAAGGAAATTAAATTCAGTCTTGTTTACCGGGACATGTGGCAGTCGTCCGGTAAGTATCAACCCCGGGTAGACCAGTTGGTACGTATTGCTCCGTTGATAGTTGAAATGGGTTGTTTTGCACGCGTTGAAACAAACGGAGGAGCTTTTGAGCAGGTAAACCTTCTGTATGGTGAAAATCCCAACAAGGCTGTACGCGCCTTTACCGCACCTTTTAGGGAAGCAGGCATACAGACGCATATGCTCGACCGCGGGCTAAATGCACTGCGCATGTATCCCGTTCCGGCAGATGTGCGCCGGCTGATGTACAAGGTGAAGCATGCCCAGGGTGTGGACATTACCCGTATCTTCTGCGGATTGAACGAGACGCGGAATATAATTCCTTCTATCAAATATGCTCTGGAAGCGGGCATGATACCGCAGGCTACGCTCTGCATCACGTATTCTCCCGTCCATACGGTGGAATACTATGCCAGTATTGCCGACCGGTTGATTGAAGCCGGGGCACCTGAAATCTGCTTGAAGGATATGGCGGGCATCGGACGTCCGGGTATGCTGGGACAGCTTGTCAGAACCATTAAGGAGAAGCACCCCGATGTGCTGATACAATACCACGGGCATAGCGGTCCCGGACTTTCCATGGCTTCCATTCTCGAAGTCTGTGAGAACGGTGCCGACATCATCGATGTGGCGATGGAACCCATGTCGTGGGGCAAGGTTCATCCGGACATCATCTCCGTGCAGGCCATGCTGAAAGACCTGGGTTTCCAAGTGCCCGACATAAACATGAAAGCCTACATGAAAGCCCGTGCCATGACGCAGGAGTTCATTGACGAGTTCTTGGGTTATTTCATGGACCCCACCAATAAACATATGTCCTCACTCTTGCTGAAGTGCGGTTTGCCGGGTGGCATGATGGGCTCCATGATGGCCGACTTGAAGGGAGTGCATTCCGGCATCAACATGATACTGCGCGGTAAGAACGAGCCGGAACTCAGTCTGGACGACCTGCTCGTCATGCTGTTCGACGAAGTGGAATATGTATGGCCCAAGCTGGGTTATCCTCCTTTGGTGACTCCTTTCAGCCAGTATGTGAAGAATGTGGCTTTGATGAACCTCATGCAGCAGGTAAAGGGAGAGGAGCGTTGGACGATGATAGACAACCATACGTGGGACATGATTCTGGGCAAGAGTGGACGCCTCCCCGGTACTTTAGCGCCCGAGATAGTGGAACTGGCTAAGTCCAAAGGCTTTGAGTTCGTGGATACGGACCCGCAGCTGAACTACCCGGATGCTCTGGATACATACCGGAAAGAGATGGACGAAAACGGTTGGGAATATGGCGATGATGACGAGGAACTCTTCGAGCTTGCCATGCACGACCGGCAGTATCGCGACTATAAATCCGGCGTTGCCAAGAAACGTTTTGAGGATGACCTGCAGCGTGCCAAGGATGCGGCGATGGCCAAAAACGGATACTCGGAAGAAGAAATCAAGAAGCTGAAGCGTGCCAAGGCAGACCCGATAATCGCGCCTTCCAAGGGGCAAGTGCTTTGGGAGGTTTCCGTCGAAGGTCCTTCTTCTGCTCCTTTCATCGGACGCAAGTACCAGCATGATGAGGTGTTCTGCTACATCTCTACGCCGTGGGGCGAATACGAGAAGATATGGACCGGATTTACCGGACGTGTGGTGGAAGTCTGTGCCAAGCAAGGGGATGTGGTCAATAAAGGGGATGTGATTGCTTATATCCAGCGAAGTGATATTTTTGCATAAAGTGGAGGATGACTGTTTTTCAGTCATCCTTTATCATCCAGCCATTTCTTGATGGTTTCCTTCAGCACTTCTTGAGTGAAGGGTTTGGTAAGGAAGTCGTTGCAACCTGCTTCCAGGGCAGCTTGCTTGTCGTGCTCGTAGGCATAGGCCGTAAGGGCGATGATGGGGATGTCCGGTACCAGTTCACGGATGATGCGAGTGGCGTCGATTCCGCCAAGGTTGGGCATTTTCATGTCCATCAAGATGAGGTCGGGGTGGACTTCCTCGAACATCGTTACGGCTTCCATGCCGTCTTTGGCATGTTTCAGCCGATAGAGTCGGCCTAAAATGGCGTTAATTAGGATGAAGTTGCTTTCTGTATCTTCGGCAATCAGGATGGTCTTGGAAGGAGGGGTAGGGAGTGCTCCGACCTCTTCATTCTTCGGGGAATCTCCGGGGGCTGCATTTTTGCCCCTCTGCTCTGTGGAGTGTGTCTCTGCTGTCGTTTCCTGGTTGTCCTCTTCTTTCTTTTCCGCCTCTGTTTTGCTGGTGGATTCCAGCGGGAGAACAAAAGTAAATGTGGTGCCTTTACCCACCTCTGAAGTGACGGATATGTTGCCACCCAGACGTTCGATGATGGTTTTGCAGATAGAAAGTCCCAATCCGGTGCCCTGGGCAAAGTTGTTCACCTTGACGAAACGTTCGAATACCCGGTCCACCTTGTCCGGTGCAATGCCCATACCCGTATCGGTGACGTGGAATGCTACATACTTGCCTTCCTGGCGATACCCGTAACTGATGTGCCCGGTGGTGGTGAACTTGAAGGCATTGCCTATCAGATTGGAAATGACCTGGAAAATCCGGTTCTTGTCTCCGTCAATCACGATATTCTCGTCAGAGGGTTCGTATATCAGTTCCACTCCTTCGGGACAGCGGAAAATATGTGCGTCGTGTATCTCCTTGCAGAGTGGATGGAGGCGTACGGGCGTGATGGTGAACTCCACGATGCCCGATTCTATTTTTGATAAGTCGAGGATTTCGTTAATGAGCTGGAGCAGGCGTTCGTTGTTCGATTCCACTATTTCGTAATAGCCTAGCCGTTCTTCCTCGTCGGTACTTTCGGCAATAATTCGTGAGAAGCCTACAATGGCATTGAGCGGTGTGCGTATCTCGTGGCTCATGTTGGCGAGAAAGGCAGATTTGAGCCGGTCGGAGGTCTCGGCTTTCTCCTTGGCTACGAGCAGTTCCCGTTTCATCTGTTCCATTTCCGTGATGTCCCATTCGATGTTCAGCAGGATGGGGGAGAAGTCGTTGCTTTCAATCTTCATCTTCCGTTTGTCCAGATAGATGGGATTTCCGTTTCCGTCGCGTTCTTCCGCAATCCAGTGCATCTCTTTGCCGGTTCTGGCTATTTCGATGTCTTGCGCCCTCTTTTCCTGGGCAGTATCCAGGGGATAAAAGTCAAAGTCATCCTTTTCCAATGCCTCTTGTATGGGGATTTCGCGGTTATATGATTCGCGGTTGCGGTAGAGGTACTTGAAGTTGTTGTTGATGTCCTTCACAACAATGCCTGCCGGGAGGTTTTCGATGATTTTGTCCAAAATCTGGTTGAACTGTTTGATTTGCTGCTCATGCCGGATGCGTGTCGATACGTCTCTTCCGAATGTCCAGATGGTTCCTTCCCCTTTGTCGCTTGTCACCCAATAAGCGTTTCCTTCAATGGCGAGTACTTCCGGACGCTTGGGCAGCGGATGGTAGACGATGTATCCGTGGTTCGTCTCTCCACGTTTGACACGGTTGGCAAACTCTTTCCAGGATGTTTCATCCCTGCCGTATGAGGGCAGGTCGTATATCTTCATCCGGGTGATGTCTTGGCCATTACCGATGCCATGCCGTTCCTTGAAGCAACGGTTGCAGAATATCAGCGTGCCGTCTTCGTGTGCCGAATAAATGTCCTCGGTGGAGTTGTTGATGGCATGTGTCAGCAGATTGATGTCGTTGCGCCGTTTCTGTATGTCGGTAATGTTCTGTATGTATCCTTCTATAGTGACATTCCCGTCTTTCTGCCGTTCGCGGGCAAACGCTTTGAGGCGGATATAGAAAATGTTTCCTTGGAGGAAGATGCGGTAGTCCACGCTGTTTTCCATCTTGCCTTTCAGATTCTCTTTCATCCAGCCGGTAAAGCTTTTCCGGTCTTCAGGAAGGATGAGTTCCAGATAATTGTCCATATTGATGTGCTGCACCTCTTCCGAACACATGATGCCCGTATGGCCTGCATAACAGAATATGCGGGTCTGGGTATCGTATTGCCAGTTTCCGATGAGGGCGGCCTTTTGTATTTCGTTGAGCTCGTGGTTTTTCTTTTCGAGTTCCAGTTTGCGCTGGCTGCGTTCTGTGATGTCGCGGTACTGGCAGAGGACCATGCCGTCGTACGGGTACATGATGCATTTAAAGTAATAGGTAGTGTGACCCAGTGTCATTTCGTAATTATGGACTGAACGTACCTTTTGCGTCAGTACCTTCTTGAACTCCGGATATACTTGGTAGTAAGTGGACGGCGGTATCAGTTGGAGCAGATTCTTGCCCAGCAGCTTTTCTTCCTTCATGAACCAAAGGTTTACATTGTACACTGCGATGTCCATGCAAATGCCGTCCCGGTTCAGAAGGAGCATGGTATCTGACGTCAGCTTCAACAGTCTCTCGGCGTTTTCAGCTTGTTTCAAAATGTTTTTCATTCTTACAGTATTAGTTTCATGCCCTTCTGGCCTTCTCCCATGCGCCGCTTGCATTGCCTTTGCGCTTGTGCAGGTAGTTGAATCCTCGTATGACGTTGACGTTCATGAAGAGGAAATAGTAGGGGATGAAAAGTATCTTGTTTTTTATATGCTTCATTGAAAGGTAGTACCCCCAACTTCCCATGAGGTAGAAAAGAGCTTGTAACAGCCAGATGATGGCATACAGTAATGGCGTGCTTGTCGTAAAGATGAGAATTGTGTTGAGGGGAAGCAATAGGAACAATAGGATAGGAGTGAGCGACCAGCGCAGCACCCGGTGGGAAATATATTGGAAACAGAATGTACCGTAACGGAATGGGTTGAGCAGCGGACGCAGCCGCCAGATGGACTGCAAGCCCCCGGCAGCGATGCGCACCTTGCGCTTTTCTTCCTCGCGCATGTCTGCCGAGCCGCTTTCTACGGCATAGGCATTGGCACAATAGGCAATGGTGTGTCCCTGCATGACGATGCGCAGGGAGAGTATGAAGTCGTCGAGCAGCGTATCTGTCTGCATTTCCTCGAACAGCTCGCGGCGCACGGCAAACAGTTCACCCGCTGCGCCTACTGCCGAATAGAGGCGTGCGTCGAGCGCTTTGAGGGTGGATTCGTATTTCCAGTATAGCCCTTCTCCCCCCGAGGCAGCATTGTCCTTGCTTTGCACGGCGATACGTTTTTCGCCTGCCACGCATCCCACTTTAGGGTCGGTGAAGGCGTGCACTATCTCCCGCAGGGCTTCGCGGTTGAGGTGAGTATTGGCATCGGTGAACACGACAAGGGGCGTTTCTACGAAATGTATACCGCGGTTCAGGGCGGCTGTCTTGCCTTGGCGTTGGGGTTGGTGGAGGACGATGGCTTGCGGCCAGTGGGAGAGGCGTTCGTTGGTATGGTCGTTGCTGCCGTCGGTCACCCAGAGGATGCGTAGCTTGTCGGCGGGATAATCCAGCTCCAGGCAGTTGCGCATTTTTTCATCCACTACATCTTCTTCGTTGTAGGCGGCGATAAATAGCGTCAATGGGGGTAAAGCATCGTCGGCAGGCATCGGACGGGGCGCAGGCTTACGGAAACATTCTTTTATCTTGACCAGGATATATAATAGTATACCATATCCTATATAAGTA
>OGZP01001148.1_pt1 | contig 20502 bp, 16 predicted proteins | sample 1576811 | NCBI WGS metagenome assembly OGZP01 (sample SAMEA3541553, study PRJEB24748) | human gut metagenome | biome: human gut; feature: human-associated habitat; material: faeces | place: China | collected 2012
ATGAAGGAAATGGATGAGAAGTATGAATGCGTCGTCAACATCGACAAAAAATACGGGCAAAAGTGGCAGAAATGTGTCAAATGTAAATTCGTATAAACCGCATAAATACTGTACGAAAACGGTTGAGAAATAGAGAAGAATATCATATAATAAAAGGTAACATAGAAATGAAAATTAATGTCGTACAATCGGCATGGAAAAGAGGAGCGTATGAAAAAAAGAAGACAGCCATGGGCGCGTGCATTAGCATTAGCACTAGCTGCCGCAATGATAATGCCACAGAGCATGGATGCTGCGGCTGCTGCCAAGAAGAAGGTGAAGCTAAACAAAACGAAAGTTGTTTTAAAAGTTGGTAAAAAGACTACGTTAAAGCTAAAGAACAACAAGAAAAAAGTAAAATGGTCCAGCAATAAAAAGAGGGTAGCGACCGTTACGAAAAAAGGTGTTGTCAAGGCAAAGAAAAAGGGAACGGCTAAGATCACTGCTAAAGTTGGCAAGAAAAAATATGTCTGCAAAGTAACGGTAAAAGCAGCTACCACTAAAAAAAGCAATAAAAATACAAACCGTAAGAATAACAGTTCGAAAACGAATGGCGGTACACAGAAGGTGACCGGTACACCGGGTAAGAATGTAGCACTAAATGGGGATATCTTTCAGATTGGAGGACGCAATCTGACACTTGGTATGACATTGGCACAGGTGCACACGGTATTGGGTTCACTTTCGACGGATATATTGCGTTCGGAAAAATCTCCACAGGGATTTGATGTCCTTGCATTCCGACCAAACGGTAACAACTCCAGCGTTTCGCGCGATGACAAATTTAGTACATATATTTTGCTGTATCTGAAAAGCGGCAAGGTCGTAGGTATTTGTGGTATCAGTAAATCAGCCCCGGAGGATTGAAAGATTCCGGAGGCAGGTGACGAATCGCCGCTTCCCGTCACGAACGCGCCGGATGCCCCGGCTGTCTGAATAAGCGTGGCCGCAGCGAGGAGGCCGATGAGCAGTCGGGGGGCTTTCATGCGGGAAAAACTCCGAAGATCAGACTGCCGCGCGGAGCGACGCGAAAGCGTCGCGGGCAGCGGCGATCGTCTGATCGATCACTTCGTCCGTGTGGACGATGGAAACAAAGCCGGCTTCGAAGACAGAAGGCGCGAAGTAGCAGCCCGCGTCGAGCATCTGGTGGAACCAGCGGCCGAAGAGCTTGTCGTCAGACTTCATCACGTCAGCAAAGCGGTGCGGGACTTCCGGAAGGAAGTAAATACCGAACATGCCGCCGCAGTAGTCCGCCGTGAACGGAATACCGTTATCGGCAGCCGCCTTCGTGAGGCCTTCAGTGAGGCGCTTCGACGTGGCGGTGATGCGGTCGTAGAACCCCGGCTCCTGAATGAGCTGCAGGGTCTTGAGACCCGCCGTCACGGCAACAGGGTTTCCGGAAAGAGTGCCGGCCTGATAGACCGGGCCGAGCGGCGCGATCTGATTCATGATCTCGCGGCGGCCGCCGAAAGCGGAGACCGGCATGCCGCCGCCCACCACCTTGCCGAGCATCGTGAGATCCGGGGTGACGCCGTAGACCGACTGAGCGCCGCCAAGCGCCACGCGGAATCCGGTCATCACTTCGTCCACGATCATCACAGCGCCGTACTTCGTGCAGAGGTCGCGGATCGCGTGGATGAATTCCGGGGTGCCCTTCACCATATTCATATTGCCGCCGACCGCTTCAACGATCACGCCGGCAATCTGGTCACCGAGCTCCTTGAAGGTTTCCTCAAGCTGCGCGGGGTTGTTGTATTCAAGAACGATCGTGTCGTTCGTGATGCCGGCCGGAACGCCGGCAGAGCTCGGGTGACCGAACGTGAGCATTCCGGAGCCCGCCTTCACGAGAAGACGGTCGGAGTGACCGTGGTAGCAGCCCTCGAACTTGATAATCTTGTTGCGGCCCGTGTAGCCGCAGGCGAGACGGATCGCGCTCATGCCGGCTTCGGTGCCGGAGGAGACGAGACGGACGGACTCAATTGACGGAACGAGACGGCGGATTTCCTCCGCGATCTGGATCTCGAGCTCCGTCGCGGTGCCGAACGTCAGACCGGCATCGACCGCTTCGTGCACGGCGCGCAGCACTTCCGGATTCCCGTGGCCGAGGATCATCGGCCCCCAGGAGAGGATGTAGTCAGCGTAGCGCTTGCCGGTCACATCCCACATGTAGGGACCCTGGGCCCGGTTCATGAAGCGGGGGGAGCCGCCGACCGAACGGAAGGCCCGGACCGGGGAATTCACGCCGCCGGGGATGGAGATCTGTGCGCGTTCAAAGAGTTCGTCGTTGCGATTCATTGTCGTTTTGCCTTAACGGAAAATCCTGAAAGCTCTTGCCGGGAAGAGCCCCTATTTTAGTTACCCGGCTCTGCGGCCGAGAGGCCGGGAGCCGAAGGGAAATGTCAGAAAGTCTTTCCGAGAGAAAGATTGAATGAGGTGGGAGCCGGACGGCCGGTGTCGCCCGGGCAGTGGACAGCGTCGATGTCCTTGAAGCGGGGGAAGGCGGTAACGATGGAGCCCGTGAGATGGAACTCACGGCTGAAGGCCCAGGTGAAGCCCGCGCCGATCACCGGATGGATAGAGTCTTCGGACTGTCCCGTGCGCTTAAGCTTCGCGTAGCCAATGCCCGCGCCGGCGAAGAGCCGGAGGTTCTTTGTGGCGTCCGCGTGGTACTGCCCCATCAGATTCACCTGAGTCATCTTCCAGTCGTGCTGCTTCACGCCGTCCCAGGCCGTGTCGTGCTTCGAGCGGATGACACCGAGGTCAGCTGCCCAGTGACGGTCAAAGTAGTGACGGATACCGGCGTTCCAGCCGCCGTTTGACGTCATCGTCGCGCGGCCCTTGTCGCTGTCCGGGTCGCCGAGATCGTTATGGACCCAGGAGCCGCCTGCGTAGAGGAGGTTATTCCGGCCGTACCAGACGCTGCCCGGCTGCAGCGGCATTTCGTGCGTGGCGTGATCATCGAGATTAAACGTCGTGAAGAAGAAGGCGACGTTCGAGAACGGGATGTACGTCATATAGGCGCCGAAATTCCGGGTCCCGACGTTGAGCAGCGGGAGCGGGGCAGGGATCGGGAGCCAGCGGTAGTCAGCCCGGAACGTGAGACCGGCGAGGTATCCCGCGCCGACATGAAGACCGGTGCTGCCGACATTCCAGCGCGAGACCCAGCCGTAGCCCACGGAAGGCTCGAGTTCGTAGTGAGAGTCCGAGAACGCGACTGCATAGGCCAGTCGCTCGTTTCCGCGGCTGTCAACAAAGGTGCGGGCAATGCCGCCGCCCCAGGTGAGGCCGTTTTCCTGGTGTCGGTTGTTGTAGTCCCAGGCGGGGTGCTCGGTGTAAACCGGCAGCACAATCGCCGTATTGCCCTGCTTCACGATATTGGAGAAGCCCCGGCCCTGGTCGCGGAACCAGCCGCCTACGCCGTCCTCACGGCTGTCCTGAGAGACCATACCCGCGGGCGTGGTTTCATTGATAGCGGAGAGGGCGCTGGAAAGAAATCCATCGGCCCAGGCGGGCAGGGTAAATGCGGTCAGCATGGCCGCAAGTGCCAGTTTTCTTTTAAGAAGCATAGGAGAAGAAGAGAGACGCAGTTGTTTTATGAGAATAATTAGGCGTTAATGTACAACAATAGGCGCACTTTCAAAAGCGCCCGTCTTGCGGCTTCATCGTTTTCTATATATAGTGACCGCCTGCACGAAGCCGATCAGACAGTCGTGGACGGGACCTGTCCCGCCCGAGGAAAGTCCGGACTTCATAGGACACCGTAGCAGCTAACGGCTGCCCGCCGCGAGGCGAGGATTAGAGCAACAGAGACGAGCCGATCAAGTTCGGGTGAAACGGGCAATCTCTACGGGAAGCAACACTAAATAGGCAGCCGCTGACCCTGTCCGGCGAGGCTGCGGGTAAGTGGCTTGAGCCCGGTCGCGAGACCGGGTCTAGACGAATGACTGTCACCGGGGCAACCCGGGCAACAAAATCCGGCTTACCGATGGACTTCGTGCCTCCTATTCGAGAGGTCCCGGAACTGCGTTACAGCGGCTCCGGGATTTTTTATGTCCGGACACATCTGACTGTATCCTACCGTAATGATCTGAAATAAAAAAATTCAGACAGATCGCCTCATTTTTCCGTGTTTTCCCGCTTTCTAATAATGAAATAACGGGTTTTGGCTTGACCGGATCCCCCGGGGGCTTTACATTTTGAAATTAAGCTGAGGAAGTGTAGCTGTAGCCCCGAAAATCCGGGGCTGCGGGGCAGTGTGCCTGCAGCTTTCCCATTAATCGATATGTTTTCGGAATTTACCGCGTGGGCATGACAAATAGTTCGGGGCAAGAGGGCGGTTTCGTTCACCTCCCGGTTCTCGCCGACAGGGCGCCTGAGGAACTGGTGTGGAGGCGAGATGGCCTTTATGTGGACGCGACTTTCGGCCGCGGAGGTCACACCCGGAGAATTCTGGCTCAGCTCGCGCCGGAAGGCAGGCTGATTGCTTTTGACCGGGATCCTGAAGCGATTGAGGCATCCCGCGCGATTACCGATCCGCGGTTCCGGATCATCCACGCGCCGTTCTCGGAGCTTTGTGACCGGCTTGCCGAACTTGGGTTCGGTGACGGAAGCGTGAGCGGCGTGCTGATGGATATCGGTGTGTCGTCGCCGCAGATTGATGACGCGCAGCGCGGGTTCTCTTTCCGGTTCGACGGTCCGCTTGATATGCGGATGGATACGAGCACGGGAGAAAACGCCGCGCAGTGGCTCGCGAGAGCGTCGGAGTCCGAGATCACCCGGGTGATCGACCGGTACGGCGAAGAGCGTTTCGCCCGCCGCATCGCGAAGGCAATCGCTGAGGAACGGAAGGAGAATCCGATCACGACGACGCGGCATCTGGCCGATCTCGTCGCGAAGACGGTGCCGAGAAGCCGCGGCGACTCGCAGCAGCATCCGGCAACGAGAACCTTCCAGGCGATCCGGATCTTTATTAATGGAGAGCTCGACGAACTGCAGAAGGCGCTCCCCGAGGCCGGGCGGCTGCTTGAGCCCGAGGGGCATCTCGCGGTGATCAGTTTCCATTCGCTCGAGGACCGGATCGTGAAGCAGTTCTTTTCGGACGCTTCGAACCCCGGACGTGAAATTGATCCGAGGATTCCGCTCCGGGCGGACGAACTTCCGGCTCCGCTTTTTCAGCCCGCGAAGCGCATCAGGCCGACTGAGGCCGAATGCGCTGAAAATCCGAGAGCGCGCTCCGCGACGCTCCGGGTTGGCGTTAGGACGGCGGCTCCCTGGAGCAGCAGCCTGCTGCCTGAGGAGATGAGGAAATGAGCGAAAGCCGTCTTTCAGTTCTTACCGTTGTGACGCTGGCAGGCGCCGCAGTGCTTTTCATCAGTGCCTGCTCGCTTGTCACAAGCCAGTACCGTGCACGGTCGCTTGTCGCCCAGATTGAGAAGCTGCAGAACGAAGAAAGGCGGCTGAACGATGACGCGAGCGAACTCTATATGGAGATCTCCCGCGCGGCGCTTCCGGGTTACATCGCCTCTCAGGCGATGAAGGCAGGACTCGGACCCGCGACGAGCCGGAACACGGTCGTTCTCGAATATAAGCCGGTGCCGTCTGCTGCGGCGCCGAAGGGGAATGAGCAATGAATGAGGATGCGAAAAAAAGAATAGAACGCATGAAGCTTCAGATGCTCGCCCGTGCAAAAGCGTTTTGGGAAGAGGACGGGAAAGCAAAGAAGAAGGAGCTGAAGCTTGGACCCGATGAGGATCCGCTCCTTGCGGTGAAGATTGAGCCGAAGCGCTCTTATATAGCGTTTGGCTGCATCACAGCTTTCCTCTGCGTTCTCGTGGGCCGCGCCTTCTATCTGCAGTGCGGCCTTGGAACGAAATTCCTGCAGCACCAGGGGGAAATCCGCTTTGCCCGCACGCTCACCGTGCCGGCGGTCCGCGGCCGGATTCTGGACCGGAACGGTATTGTTCTCGCGTCCACGATGCCGGCCCGTTCTGTCTGGGTGGTGCCCGCGGAAACTGAGAAGGCCACCCCGCAGCAGCTCGCAGAGCTTGGGAAGCTTCTCGGCATGCCGGTTTCCGAAATCCAGCAGCGGATTGCCAGAAAACAGAATAAGAGCTTTGCCTATCTGCACCGCCAGGTTGAAGTGAGCGTCGCCAATCAGGTGAAGGCGCTCAAGATCCCGGGTGTCCATGTGTCGAGCGAAACCCGCCGTCAGTATCCGGACGGTCAGGTGTCGGCACACGTGGTTGGCTATACGAATCTCGAGGAAAAGGGCCAGGAAGGCATCGAGCTCGCGCAGAACAAGATGCTCACCGGAGAGCAGGGCAAGCGCCGCGTGATCCGCGACCGTATGGGCCGGATCGTTGAAGACGACTGGCTGAAGGAACCCTCTGACGGCAAGGACATCACGCTTTCCATCGATTCGCGCCTCCAGTTCATTACGATGGACGCGCTCTCCAAGGCGGTTGAGCTTCATAAAGCGAAGGCCGGTGCCGCGATCGTGGTCGATATTCAGACAGGCGAAATCCTCGCTCTCGCGAATGTGCCGTCCTATGACCCGAATGAGCGAAGCGACCTTTCCTTTGACAAACGCCGCAACCGCGCGCTCACCGACGTGTTCGAACCGGGTTCCGCCATGAAGCCCTTCGCTGTGGCAAAGGGTATCGACACCGGTGTTGTCACGCCGGACACGAAGATCGATACGAGTCCGGGAAAGCTCACGATCGGCAACCGTACGATCAGCGATACGCATAACTACGGTCTGATCTCGGTGCGTCAGGTCATTGCGAAGTCCTCGAACATCGGCACGACGAAGATCTCGCTCAAGATGGACCGCGAGGTGATGTACCAGATGTACCGTGACCTTGGTTTCGGGACGGCTCCGCACATCGGATTCCCGGGCGCAGCGTCCGGCATTCTCCGTGACGGTAAGACCTGGCAGCCGATTGAGCAGGCCACGATTTCTTACGGTCACGGTGTCGCCGTGTCGCTCGTGCAGCTCGTGCGCGCCTATACCGCGTTCGCCCGGAACGGTGACGTGATTCCGCTCACGCTCTTCAAGACGGATAAGGCCGCGCAGGGGGTTCAGGTCTATAAGCCGAAGACCGCGCATGAAATGCGCGGCATGATGATGGGTACCGTTGAAGTGGGCGGCACGGCTGTGCGCGCTCAGGTTCCGGGCTACTCCGTTGCCGGCAAGACCGGTACGGCCTATAAGCTTGAAAACGGCCGCTATGTCCACCGCTATGTGGCGGACTTCATCGGCATTGCCCCCGCTACCAATCCCCGTGTGATCGTCGCGGTCGTCGTTGACGACCCGAGGGAAGCGGGGCACGTGGGCGGCGTCGTCGCAGCACCAGTTTTCTCTCAGATCACCGAAAGCGTCCTCCGGATCATGCATGTGGCGCCCGACAGGCCTGACACGCTTCAGGGACTTGTCTTCGCGAAAGAGGGCGGCGCCAAGCCTGGTGTCGTTCTTGCCGGCGGACATAAACAGCAATAAAGGTATTTAAAAACATGTCAGTAGCCAATTTGGCTTCAGCCCTCGCCTGGGTGCGGGAAACCGTGCCCGAGGGGGCCGAGCTGCGGCTGGATTCCCGCCGCGTTGAGAAAGGGGATGTCTTCATTGCCGTGCCGGGGCTGAAAGTCGACGGCCGGAACTTCATCAAGGCAGCCGCAGAGAAGGGCGCGGGAGCTGTGCTGATCGATGCCGCTCCTGGCAGCGCCGAGATTCCGGAAGGCATCCCGGCGCTTGAAGTCGAAGGGCTATCGAAGTCGCTCGGACGCTTTGCCTCGCTCTACTACGGGAATCCGTCCGGCGCGATGGAAGGCTTTGCTGTCACCGGCACGAACGGCAAAACGACAACGAGCCAGTGGATGGCGTCGATTCTCACGGAACTCGGCACTCCCTGCGGCGTCCTTGGCACGATTGGCTGCACGATGAATGGCCGTTCCTACAGCAGCGTGCCGCTCACGACGCCGGATCCCGTGACGCTTCAGACGCTGCTCGCGGAGCTTCATCGCGACGGCGCGAAGGCATTCTCAATCGAGGCGAGCTCGATCGGTCTGGTGCAGGGGCGTCTTGACGGCACCGCAATCAGCTATGCCCTCTTCACGAATCTCACGCGTGACCACCTCGACTACCACGGTACGATGGAAGCCTACGAAGAGGCGAAATCGCTTCTCTTCCGCTGGGAAGGCCTCAAGTGTTCGGTGATCAATATTGATGATCCAGCGGGGCTCAGACTCTGCTGCGTGTCGCTCGACGCGGGCGTGCGGGTGATCGCGGCGACCGCGGTCGGCACGAAGGCGCCCGAAGGCTGTGAGCTGCTCGAGGCGCGCGATGTTCAGATCGGCGCGAAGGGCATTGCCTTCACGCTCTGCTGGGCTGGCGAAGAGCGTCACGTGGAAGCGGGCGTTCTCGGTCTCTTCAATGTGGACAACATGATCGGCGCGATCGGCATGATGCTCGCCTCGGGCCGCGGTCTGGATGACGTGATCCGTGTGGCGGAGCGCCTCGCGCCTCCTCCCGGCCGTCTTCAGAAGATCACGCACCCGGATGAGCCGATGGGCGTTGTCGACTACTGCCATACGCCGGACGCCATTGAGAAGGCGCTCACCACGCTGCGCCCTGTGGCGGAAGCCCGCGGCGGCAAGCTCTGGGCGATCGTGGGTGCCGGCGGCAACCGCGACCCGGGCAAGCGTCCGATCATGGGCGCGATCGCGGAAAAACTCTCCGACAAGCTCGTTGTGACGAGCGATAACCCCCGTTTTGAAGACCCGAAGACTATCGCGGAAGCGGTGGCCGCGGGCGCTCATTCGCCTGAAATTGTGGTTGACCGGCGAGAGGCTATCCAGGAAGTGTTCAGCCGCGCGGGCGCTGCTGACGTCATTTTGGTTGCCGGCAAGGGCCACGAGGATTATCAGGAAGTCTGCGGCGTGAAGCATCACTTCTCGGACGCGGAGGAAGTTGAGGCGGCGCTTCAGAGCCGCATGGCAAAGGAAAAAGAGGAGAAGTCGGAATGACGTTCATCACGACAGCGGGCTGGGTTGCCCAGGCGGTTAAGGGGGCGGTGCTCCACGGTGATGCCGATACGGGAATTGCCCGTGTCTGCACGGACGCGAGAAAGACGGAACCGGGTGATCTTTTTGTCGGTCTTCGCGGCGAACGTTTTGACGGCACGGATTTCGCGGCTGACGCCGCGGCGCGCGGCGCCTCCGCGGTGATGGTTTCCCGCCTGATCGAAGGGATCAATGCGGTTCAGATTGTGGTGCCGGACGTGAATCAGGCGTTCTGCGAATCGGCTGCGGCCTGGCGTCAGCGCTTTTCAATTCCGGTGATCTCGGTTTCCGGCAGCAACGGCAAAACCACGACGACTCAGATGATCGCGTCGATTCTCTGCGAGGCCTATGGCCGCGACGGATATCTCTCCACGGAAGGCAACTTCAATAACAGCGTCGGCGTTCCGATTACGCTCTGGCGTCTGAGAGACGGCATGAAGGCCGCTGTGGTGGAGTCCGGCATGAGCCACCGGGGTGAGATGGCGGAACTTGCCGCGATGATCCGCCCGACGGTCGCCGTGATCACGAACGCGCAGCGCGAGCATCAGGAATTCCTGCCGAGCGTTGAAGCGACGGCGGAAGAGAATGCGGATTCGATCAAGGCGCTTCCCGCGGACGGCGTTGCCGTTTATCCGGCGGATGACGCCTGTGCGCCAATCTGGGAAAAGGCCTCCGAACACTGCCGCCGCCGTACTTACGCGACGCAGCCCGGTGTGAGCGCGGATCTGACGGCTGAGGTGATGACGCTTGGCGGCACGACCGAGGTCCGGATTCATGCGGCGGAAGGCAGCGCCATGACCCGCCTCGATATCGGCGGCGCGCATAACGGACATAACGCCGCTGCGGCCGCTGCCGCGGCCTTCTCGGCCGGCGTTAAGTTTGATGCCGTGATCCAGGGGCTTCAGGCTTTCAAGCCCGTCGCGCGGCGCGGTGTCCGTCACCAGCTTCGTCCGGAACTGCTCCTCATTGACGACACTTATAATGCGAACCCCGACTCGATGAGAGCCGGAATCGACGTTCTCACCTCAAGCCGCGGCCCGCTCGTGCTGATTGCGGGCGACATGGGCGAAGTGGGAACCCGGGGAGCTGAGTTCCATCAGGAAATCGGCCTCTACGCGAAGGAGAAGGGCGTGGGTACGCTCCTCGCCTGCGGAGACCTGATGCAGAACGCGTGCAGCGCGTTTGGCAGCGGCGCCCGGCATTATGCGGACCTTGACACCCTCTGCCGCGAGGCGGCGGAGACGGTGCGCGGGATGGAGGCGGGCACGGTGCTCGTGAAGGCCTCTAACTTCATGCACTTTGACCGTGTGGTGAAGGCTGTCCTAGAGGCCCTTTCAGACGCTGCAGTTTCGGAATAAAAAATGCTTTTGTCTCTGTTTCACTGGCTGTCCGGGTACGTCCGGGCATTTGCCGTTTTTGACTACCTGTCGCTGCGCGCCGTGCTCGCGGCGCTCACCGCTCTCGTGATCGGGCTCGCTTTCGGGCCCTTCACGATCCGGGAGCTGAAGAAGCTGCATTTCGGACAGGCGGTCCGTACGGACGGCCCGAAGTCCCACCTGAAGAAGGATGGGACTCCGACGATGGGCGGCATCCTGATTCTTGCCTCGATCGCGATTTCCACGCTGCTCTGGGTGGATCTCTCAAACCGCTATATCTGGGTGGTGCTCCTGGTGACCCTCGGTTACGGCTGGATCGGCTGGGCGGACGATTACCGCAAGGTCGTGAACCACGACCCGCACGGCATGAGCGCCCGCGAGAAGTTCGGCTGGCAGTCCCTGATCGGCATCATCGTCGCGGTGTATCTGTCGTTCGCCATTCAGGCGCCGGCTGACACCTCGACCTTCTCCCTGATGTGGGAGTGGGTCCGGTCCGGATTCACGCTCCCGGTGAGCGGGAAACTCGACTTCACGATCCCGTTCTTCCGTCAGATTTCGTTCCCGTTCGGCATGCTCGGCTTCATCATCCTCACGTACTTCGTTCTCGTGGGGACGAGTAACGCCGTGAATCTCACTGACGGCCTGGATGGCCTTGCGGTGCTCCCCTGCGTAATGGTGGGTTCGGCGCTTGGCATCTTCGCCTACTGCGTGGGCCGCCCGGACTTCGCGTCTTACCTCCTCTTCCACTACATTCCGGGAGCCGGAGAACTTGTGGTGTTCTGCGGCGCGATGGCTGGGGCGGGTCTCGCCTTCCTGTGGTTCAACTGCCACCCGGCTGAGGTCTTCATGGGTGACGTCGGCGCGCTCGCGCTCGGCGGCGCGCTTGGCGTCATCGCTGTGATCGTGCGTCAGGAACTCGTGCTCGCCATCATGGGCGGTGTCTTCGTGGTGGAGACGCTCTCCGTCATGATCCAGACCACGTACTACAAGCGCACGCATGGCAAGCGGATCTTCCTCATGGCGCCGATCCATCACCACTTCGAACTGAAGGGCTGGAGCGAAACGCAGGTGGTGACCCGTTTCTGGATCATCACGATGATTCTGGTTCTTGTCGGGCTCGCCACGCTTAAAATCCGCTGATGCCTGCCGGGCTGCGGCGGTGGAGAAAGAAAATGGAAAGCAAAAAGGCACTGGTTCTCGGTCTGGGAACGTCGGGATACGCGTCCGCCCTTTATCTGGCGGAGCGTGGATGGAGCGTCCGTGTGATGGATACCCGCAGGGAGCCTTCGCTCCTCGCCCGGCTGAAGGAGCATCCTGAGATTTCGTTCACGGGTGGTGCGCTCGATCCTGCTGCGGTCGAAGGCACGTCGCTTGTCATGATTTCTCCGGGGCTTTCCCCTGAATTCTCTGACGCCGCGCCAATCGTCTCCGAAGCGAAGAGACTCGGAGTCGAAGTGGTTGGCGAAATTGAGCTTTTCGCACGCGAGCTTGCCCGTCTCCGGGAGGAGAAGGGCTATCACCCGAAGGTGATCGGCATCACCGGCACAAACGGAAAGACGACCACGACCTCACTCACCGCGAAGATGCTGAACGCGGGCGGCGTGAGCGCGGTGGCTGCAGGCAACATTGGCCCGAACGCCGTGACGGAGCTCACCGAGCACGATAAGGCAGGGACCCTTCCCGACGCCTGGGTGCTTGAACTCTCAAGCTTCCAGCTTCAGACGACGGAGAGCCTTTTCTGCGACGCCGCGGCGATCACGAATGTCACCGAGGACCATATTGACTGGCACGGAAATTTCGACGCTTATCTGAACGCGAAGCGCCGGATCCTGAAGCCTGAGACACTCGCGGTGCTGAACCGCGAGGATCCGCTTTCGGCTGGCAGCGCGCTTCCGGGTGAAAAAACGGAAACCTTCGGGAGCGACGCTCCGAAAGCGCCGGGTGAATGGGGGATCGCGGAGCGTGACGGCGTGAAGTGGCTTGCCACGGCGGAAGCCGCTGACGACGGCGTACGGCTTCAGTACCTGATGCCCGCGGGCGCGCTTAAGATCCGCGGCGTCCATAACGCCATGAACGCGCTCACGAGCCTCGCGCTCGCCCGCGCGGCCGGCGCCGCTGAAGGGAAGGCTCTTCAGGTGCTCGCGCATTATGAGGGTGAGCCGCACCGCACGCAGTTTGTCCTCACCGCGTCGGGTGTCGATTTTATCGATGACTCGAAGGGCACGGATGTCGGCGCGACCGCCGCCGGCCTTAAGGGACTCGGTGAAGCCGGTCAGAAGATCGTTGTGCTGCTGGGCGGCGACGGAAAGGGGCAGGACTTCGGTCCGCTGGAACCCGCGATCCGGACCTATGCCCGCGGCGCGGTGACCTATGGGCGGGACGGAGGAAAGATCGCTGACGCGATCCGTTCGTCCGGCGTTCCGCTTGAATCCGCGGCAACCGTGGAAGAGGCGACCCGGAAGGCGTTCGCGATGGCAAAGCCTGGCGACGCCGTGATGCTTTCACCTGCCTGCGCGAGCTGGGATATGTTCCCGAACTACGCCGTGCGCGCTGAAGTGTTCCGCAGCGAAGCCGCGAAGATCGCCGAGGAGGCTGCCTCCAAGTGCTAGATAAACTCCGGCAGCGATTCCATCGGAAGAAGAGTGATTCGGACCCGCTCGCGTTTGAGGTCATCTATCCGAAGGAAGTGAAGGCGCCCCGTCCGGGCTCAAACTACCGCGGATCATCACTCGATTTTGACTGGGTGGTGATCGCGACGGTGTGCATACTGATCGGCATCGGCACGGTCATGGTCTACTCGGCCTCGGTGTCGCTTGCCGACTCGCCGAAGTACGGCACAACATCCACTTACTTTCTGATCCGCCACATCGCGGCCCTTGTGGTCGGCGCCATAGCGGCGTTCTTCGTGTACCACGTTCCGATGCGGGTCTGGGAAAAGATGGCGAAGCCGATCGGCATCATCTCGGTGATTCTTCTCATTCTCGTGCTGGTGCCGGGGATCGGTGTCAGCGTGAATGGCTCAAGACGATGGATCCGGTTCCCGGTATTCAATCTTCAGGTGTCGGAGGTGACAAAGCTCGCCGCTGTCATCTTCACGTCGTGGTTCACCGTGACGCGGCAGGAGTACATGCACTCTTTCCGGAAGGGCTTCATCCCGATGCTTGCTGTGATGGGTATCGTCACAGCGCTTCTCGCGCTGCAGCCTGACCTTGGCGCGACAGTGGTGGTGCTCGCGATCATCATGGGAATTCTGTTCCTGGGCGGCATCTCGTACGTGATTCTCGGTGTCGTGGGATCGATGGTTATCACGATGGGTGTCGGCATGATTATCGCGACACCGTGGCGACTCGGCCGCGTGACCGCGTACCTGGATCCCTGGAATGAAGAGAACGTGCTCGGCAAGGCCTATCAGCTCTCACATTCCCTCATCGCGTTCGGCCGCGGCGAAATTTTCGGCGCGGGTCTCGGTGCGTCGGTTGAAAAACTTAACTACCTGCCGGAAGCGCACACGGACTTCATTTTTGCCGTGATCGGCGAAGAGCTCGGTTTTGTGGGCGTCGTGATTGTGCTATTCCTTTACTACAGACTTATCCGGAGTGCGTTTGAAATCGGCCGTATTGCGGTTAAGATGGACAACATTTTTTCGGGTCTGGTTGCGCAGGGTATCGGCATCTGGATCGGAGTTCAGGTCTGCATCAACGTGGCGGTGGCCACGGGCCTGATGCCGACCAAGGGCCTTACGCTTCCTCTCATGAGCTACGGCGGATCTGCCATCGTCGCGACGCTCTGCGGAATTGCGCTGCTGCTGCGGGTGGATCACGAGAACCGGGTCCAGATGCACGGCGGCTACGTCTGATGCGGCGGACGCCGGCGTCTGCGTGCTTGTTGAAGGGATTTTAGGAAAGAAATGGGATCGGACAAACATCTGGTGATTGCGGCTGCGGGTACCGGCGGACATGTGATGCCGGGGCTTGCGGTTGCGGCGGAAATGATTGCCCGGGGCTGGGAGGTTTCCTGGCTCGGGACGGAGGCCGGCATGGAAAAGATGCTGGTGTCGAAGAAGGGAATCGAATTTGACGCCGTGGACTTTTCCGGCGTCCGCGGGCATGGTCTCGCGGGAGCGGTTTCCGGAGCGGTGAAGCTCGCGAAGGCGTTTCCTGCCGCGAAAGCGATTCTGCAGAAGCGCCGCGCGACGGCGTTCTTTTCGACCGGCGGCTATATCGCTGTGCCGTCCGCGATTGCGGCTCACCGCATGGGGATCCCGGCGGTGGTGATGAACTGTGACGCGGCGAGCCTGCTCTCGGTGCGCCTGGTGCTGCCCTTTATTGACGCGCTGGCCTGCGGGTTTGAGGGCGAAGCGGCGGAGCGGGGCGGCAAAAAGGCGGTTGTCACCGGAAATCCGGTCCGGCAGGAAATCACGAAGATTGATCCTCCGTCTGAGCGTTTCGCGGGCCGCGGCGGCAGGCTGCGCCTGCTGGTTTTCGGCGGGTCGCTTGGCGCCCGGTTCCTGAACCACCTGCTCCCGAAGGCTATCTCCCTGCTGCCCTCGGATTCGAGACCTGAGATAATTCATCAGTGCGGCTTCAAAGCGGTCGATGAGGTGAAGGCGCTCTACGCCGAAGCCGGAGTCGAGGCCGCGGTGCAGCCTTTCATTGAAGACATGGCGGCAGCCTATACGTGGTCTGACCTTGTGCTCTGCCGCGCCGGCGCGACGAGTGTGTCCGAAATCTGCTCAGCGGGCGCTGCTTCTCTTCTTGTGCCGCTCGTTGTGAAGACGACGTCTCACCAGCTGCAGAACGCTCTCTTTATGGAGCAGAACGGTGCTTCGCGCTGCCTCCGGCAGGATACGCTCACGCCGGAGCGGCTTTCCGCCGTGCTCGCGTCGATCGACCGCGCGCAGCTGCTCTCCATGGCGGAAGCCGCGAGAAAACTGTCTCATTCCAATGCGGCCTCAGCTGTGGCCGATATGATCGAGTCCCGTGCGGACCGTACTTTTAGGGTGTCCTGATGGCCTGGAAATTTGTTGTTAAGAACGTGCATTTCGTCGGTATCGGCGGTGTTGGCATGAGCGGCATTGCCGAAGTGATGATGAATCTCGGCTATCACGTGACCGGGTCGGATATCGCTGAAAGCGATACGACGCGGCATCTTGCTGAGATGGGCGCGACGATCTGGCTCGGCCACGACGCGTCTCACGTCGCCGGAGCCGACGCAGTTGTGATTTCCTCCGCAGTTCATGAAGAGAACCCCGAAGTGGTGGAAGCCCGTGCCCAGCATATCCCGGTCGTTCCGCGCGCCGTGATGCTCGCGGAACTGATGCGCCTCAGAAAGGGCATCGCGATTGCCGGCACGCACGGCAAGACTACGACGACGTCGCTTACGACGACGCTGATTACGGCGGGCGGCCTTGATCCGACATTTGTGATCGGCGGCAAGCTGATGCAGGCCGGCACGAACGCCCGCCTCGGAACCGGTGAGTACCTCGTCGCGGAAGCGGACGAGTCTGACGCCTCGTTCCTCAATCTTTCTCCGGTGCTCTCGGTCATCACGAATATTGACCAGGACCACATGGACACCTACGGGCACGATTTCGAGCGTCTGAAGCAGGCCTTCACGATGTTTATCGAACGGCTGCCGTTCTACGGCGTCGCGGTGCTCTGCTATGACGATGAGAACACCCGCTCCATCATTCCTCAGATCACGAAGCGCGTGATTTCCTACGGTCTCTCGGAAGAGGCTCAGGTGAGGGCGGTGGACGTGGAAGCCTGCGGGCTTCAGATGAAGTACACGGTGCTTCGCCCGGGCTACGCCCCGCTCCCCGTGGTGCTCAATCTGACCGGTGTCCATAACGTCGTGAATTCGCTTGCCGCGATCACGGTGGCGACGCTTGTCGGCGTGTCGGATGACGCGATCCAGAAGGGTCTCCTGACATTCAAGGGTGTCGGCCGGCGCTTCGCCCAGTACGGTGACCTGCCGGTGCCGGCGGAAAACGGCGGCGGCACGTTCCGCCTCGTGGATGACTACGGTCATCATCCGCACGAAATGGCGGCGACACTGGCCGCCGCGCGCGGCGCTTTCCCGGGACACCGCATTGTGGTGGCTTTCCAGCCGCACCGCTATACGCGTACCCGCGACTGCTTTGAGGATTTTGTGCACCTGCTCTCGCATGAGGCGCAGGTTGTGGTGCTGACGGAAGTGTATCCGGCAGGTGAAGCGCCGATCTTCGGCGCGGACGGCCGGTCGCTTGCCCGTGCTATCCGGCTCGCCGGCGGCGCGGATCTGATTTATGAACAGCGTGTGGACGATGTGCCGGCCGCTATCCTGAAGGTGGTGCGGGACGGCGACGTGGTGATCACGCTCGGTGCCGGGTCTATCGGACACGTGGCATCGAAGGTTACGGAACTGTCTAAGAATGAAGGAGACCGCGCATGATGGCGGCGAAGGATCTGGGGAAAGTTGCAGTCCTCATGGGCGGGAAGTCGAGCGAACGCGAGGTTTCCATTTCGAGCGGCACCGGGGTGCTGAATGCGCTCCGCTCCCAGGGCGTGAACGCTGAGGCGTTTGACCCCGGCAAGCAGCCGCTCTCTGAACTCGCGCTCGGCGGCTATGACCGCGCCTTCAATATGCTTCACGGTCTCGGCGGCGAGGACGGAACGATCCAGGGTGTGCTCGAGTGGATGCAGATCCCGTACACCGGTTCCGGCGTTCTCGCGAGCGCGATCGGCATCGATAAACAGGCAACCTGCAATCTCTGGGAGAATGCGGGGCTGCCCGTGCCGGAAGGTTTTCAGGTGTCGGCTCCGTCAGAAGCCGCGGAAATCATCCGCCGTCTTGGCCGGAGTCTCGTCGTGAAGCCGAATAAGGACGGCAGCTCCTTTGGCGTTGAGAAGCTTGAGGACGCCACTGAGGAGACGCTTGCTGACGCGATCCGCCGGTCGCTTGCGGTGGAGGATGACCTCGTCGTTGAACGCCGTATCCACGGCCGTGAATTCACCTGCGCCGTGCTCGGCGAAGGGAAAAACGCGAAAGCGCTTCCCATCATTGAAATCATGGCGCCGAACGGCGACTACAACAGCGTGAACAAGTATCAGGGGAACGAAGTCCGCTATGCCTGCCCCGCTGATCTCCCCGAGGAGACGGCGCGCGCCATGGCGGAAACGGTTGAAAAGGCTTACCGCGTGATCGGAGCCCGGGGCTGGGGCCGTATCGATCTCATGATGGAGCCTTCCGGCCGCTTCTATCTCCTTGAAATCAATACGAACCCTGGCATGACGCCGCATTCTCTCGTCCCGATGGCGGCCCGCGCGGTCGGTATCCCGTACGAAGAGCTCGTGCTCCAGGTGGCGTCTGAAGCCCGTCTGGACCACGCGGTCTGAGACAGGAAGAGAGGCGGATCGTCATGACTCAGGCCAATGCATCCGGAAAAGTGAGACGGGGAGCCGGGCTTCTCGCGCTCATCTGCTTTCTCGTGCTTGCCGGACTCGGCATCCGCCACGTCGTTCATCAGCCGTACTTTGATATTCACCATATTGAAGTGACGGGGGATACGTCCTTTACGAACGTCGGGGCGCTCGAAAAAACGCTCTGGGAGAAGCTGAACGGCAACTACTTCTTCGCGGATCTCGATCCGATGCGGGCGGCGGTTGAAGAGGTGCCGTGGGTGGCGTCCGCAAAGGTTGAGCGGCTCTGGCCTGATACGATCAGGGTTGAAATCGAAAAGCGCCGCCCCATTGCGATCTGGGGCGGAACGCGTCTGATTTCCGATAGGGGAGAGATTTTCGCCCTGAAGAATCTGGATACGCCGGAGGCTCAGGGACTCCCGTCCTTCTCGGGGCCTGATGCCATGGCACACGAAGTGGTGGAGATGTACGGACCGCTTTCCGTCACAGTGGAAAAACTCGGCGCGAAGATCCGGGACCTGTCGGTCACGGACCGCGGCTCCTGGTCTGTTGTGATTGAGGGCGGCGACATCCCGTCGACCAAGATTGAGCTCGGGCGCAATACGCGGGACAGCCGCGTGCAGGACAGGCTGGAACTGGTTGCCGCGCACTATCAGGAAGTCTCGCGCATGATGGGAGGACCTCCCGGATCGATCGATGCCCGTTACGTCAACGCCTTTGCAGCCACACTGCCGCGTGAGCGGCCGAAGACTGATGCGCAGCCGTCTGCCCCGGGTACGGCGGCGGGCAGCGCGAAGCCAGCGGCGGCAGCCGGGCCAGGACCCGCCGGCGCGGATCGCGCAGGAACGACACGAAAGGGGCCGTCTGTATAAGCGGATCTGTTATGGACAACAACAATTTACTGGTAGCACTTGATGTAGGCAGCAGCAAGGTAGCCGTGATCGTGGCTGAACCCGGTTCCGACGGGGTCGTGAAGATCTGCGGCCTCGGTTCCGCGCCGTCTGCCGGCATCCGAAACGGTGTCGTGATCGACATCAATGCCGCCGTAGGTTCCATCCGGGCGGCGTTTGATGAGGCAGAGCGGACTTCCGGTCTCCATATCTCAGAGGTCTATACAGCCTGTGAGGATCCCCGTCTCCGATTCTTCAATAACACGGGGGCGACTCCGGTGCGCGGGACTGAGATCGGGCAGGAAGAGCTCGACGCGGCGACGGAGCATGCCGGCGCGGTCGCGCTCCAGGGAGACGCCAAAGTCCTGAAGATGCAGGTCCTCGGGTACTCTGTGGATGGAGAGGCCGGGATCCTGAACCCCGTGGGAATGTCCGGGAAGCGTCTGGAGGCAACCGCGCATCTCGCCTGCGGTCTTCCGACCACGGCGACAAACCTCTTCCGCTGTGTGAGGCGGAGCGGTGTCGAGGTGAAACACTGGCAGATTCCGGTCTGGGCCGCGGCTGACGCGGTGCTGACGGAGTCGGAGAAAGAGCTCGGCGTCTGCCTGATCGATATCGGCGCCGGCACGGTGGATGTCACGGTTTACAGCGGCAACAAGCCCTGGTACACCGACATTATTCCGGTGGGCGGTCTCGCGGTGACGCATGATATCGCGGCGCTTTTCCAGCTGAATGAGGAAGAGGCTGAGAGAATCAAGCTGAAGTACGGCAGCGCGGATCCGACAAAATTCACGGGCGCTGACGTTGTGGATCTCTCCGATATCCGTCGGAATACCCGGCCGGGAGACGCGATTGAGGTGATCGCTCAGGAGAAGCTTGCCGAAGTGGTGCAGGCCCGGCTTGAGGAAATCCTCTCCTTTGTGAAGGAGCGGCTCCAGTCGTCCAAGTTCGATCAGATGATTCCGGCGGGTATTGTGCTCACCGGGGGCGTGACTCAGACTGAAGGTTTCCTGAAACTTGCCGAAGATGTGTTTGAGCACAACTGCCGCATCGGAGCTCCGGATATTGTCGCGAGCCTCGGCGGCGCGGGGAATTCTCCCGCATGGTCAGTGGTCGCCGGGCTCCTGAAAGAAGCGGCTCACATCGAGCAGAAAGGCCGGCATTCCGAGGAAAAAGGTCAGAAGCGTCTGAGGAAGGGCTTTTTCTCGACCATCAAGCACTGGTTTATCGGAAATTATTAAGCAATAAACCCCGAGAATGGGGCAAAATATACTAAACTCTGACGACGCCTTTAAGATCGGAAGAAACAACACACAGCGAGGGTAACGCGGGCCGACAAGGCTTTGGGCAGCGTTACCCGTTCGGCAGTATCACGGAGAAGGGCAATGAGTAGTTTTGAAATGCTGGGTAAGGATCCGCGCAACACGGTGATCAAAGTGATCGGCGTGGGTGGCGGCGGTGGAAACGCTGTCCAGTATATGGTGGATCAGGGGGCTGACGGTATTGAATTTATTGCCGCCAACACCGATCATCAGGCTCTTGCCATGAACAAAGCCCATGTGCTTCTGCAGCTCGGTGAAAGCGGGCTCGGTGCCGGGGCGAATCCTCAGGTTGGCGAGAAGGCCGCTATTGATTCCACTGAAAAAATCCGTGATGCGGTGTCCGGCGCTCATCTGCTCTTTATTACTGCCCATAAAATCATGTTTTATACAGGATGGCGTGTTGAAAACTGAATAAAAT